>Ga0334886_1000985_pt1 | contig 37049 bp, 30 predicted proteins | sample GraSluR1_MG_9_FD_207232 | JGI IMG/M metagenome (GOLD analysis project Ga0334886, IMG submission 207232) | Sludge microbial communities from methane-producing bioreactor in Wageningen University, Netherlands - Granular Sludge_27_06-R1 | ecosystem: Engineered > Bioreactor > Anaerobic >... | reverse complement strand
CGCTTGGCGTCGTGGCTGCCTGCGCCGAAAGCGGATTCCCGTTCCCGATCTGGTTGACGCGTTCACTGACCGTCGATCCCGCCGCGGCGCGGGTCGACGTGGCGGCGGTGTTGATTCCGGGTCCGCGTATGATCATCGGACCGCAACGGTCGAACCTGGCGCACGCGCGCGGTGAGGCTTTTCTGCTGCGCGCGACGGGCGTTCGCTACGGCAACCGGTTCCGCGAGTCGGACCTGCGCCGCGGCCGCGATCGCCTGCTGGCGCGCGACCTGTATCTGCGGGTCGACGAGCCGTTCGTGCACGTGACCACGGCCAGCGACACGGTCGGGATCGTCTGGCGGGTCGAGCCGCAGGAGCGGCCGAATCGGCTGTCGGCCATCCTGGGCTTGAGCCGCCGCGACGAAGGCGGCAGCCGTCTGAGCGGTCAAATCGACCTCGACCTGCCGAACCTGGCCGGCACCGGACGGCGCTTGACGACGGGCTGGAAAGACGACGGCCGCAGCCGTTCCCGCTTCGGTTTCCGCTACTTCGAACCGCTGGTCGCGGGCACGCCGCTCGATGCCGATCTGGCGCTGGAAAGCGAGGTCCAGGAAGACATCTACACGCGCTTCACCGTCGACAATCGGTGGCGGCTGCCGGTGATCAGCCTCTGGGGCCTGGAGGTCGGTCTCGGCTGGGATCGCACGACGTATCCGGCGGGCGAAACCGAAGCCGGCCGCCGCTGGCGGGGGCGGGCCGGCATTTTGCGCAGCCGCGGCGATCGGGAGCGCAGCGGCTGGTCCGGGATGTTCGCCGTGGAAACAGTCAGCCGCAGCACGACGCTGCGGCGGCCCGCGTCCGACGGCGACGACGGCGCGCCGCCGGCGAGTCAACTCGGCAGCCACGACCGCCAGCGCCTGATTGAAGTCGACGCGGCGGGAGAGATCTGGCTCGGCGAGGAGTTCAGCCTGGCCGGCCGAGCCAGCTTGCGCCGCAACATTGCCGACAGCAAACCGGTCCCGCTCTCCGAGCAATATCGGTTCGGCGGCGCCACCAGCCTGCGCGGCTACCGGGAGGACGAATTCAACGGCGAGACGGCGGCTTGGGGCGGACTCGAGATGCGGCTCGGCCGCGCCCGCCGCTCGCGGGTTTACACGTTCGTGGATGTCGGGTATTTTGAGCTAACGGTCCGCTCGCTCGCGGACGCTGGGGTCGAACTCGCCAGCCGCAGCGGCACCAACATCGGTTTTGGTCTCGGCTTGTACACGGCGGCCGCGCCGGGTCAGCTCAACCTCGCGGTCGGGTTCCCCGGCGATGTCCAGTTCGAAACGGCCAAGTTGCACGTCGCGCTGGTCGGCAGTTTCTGACCGGAGCCGGGCCGCCGAGATGCTTGTCGCCGGCCGGAGGTCTCGATGAACCGCGATCAGGCGCGCGCGCGGATCGACGATCTGCGCCGGGAGATCGGACGGCACCGCCATCTCTACTATCGCGAACTCCGGCCGGAGATCGAAGACTCCGACTACGATGCGCTCGAACGCGAGCTCGCCGAGCTCGAGGCGCGTTTCCCCGAACTGGCGACAGCGGCCAGCCCGACGGTGCGCGTCGGCGATGACCGCGTCGCGAACGTGCCTTCGCTCGCGCACGCGCGTCCGATGTTGAGTCTGCAGAACAGCTACGACCTCGCGGACGTCGACGCCTTCGATCGCCGGATCCGGCGTGAACTCGCGCTCGCCGAGCCGCCGCTGTACACCGTCGAGCCGAAGCTCGACGGCGTCGCGCTGGCGGTCCGCTACCGCGCGGGGATTCTCACCGCTGCGTTGACGCGCGGCGACGGCCAACAAGGCGACGTCGTCACGGCCGCCGCGGCCACGATCGCCGGGATCCCGTCGCGCCTGCCCGCCGACTGGGCGCGCGTGTTCCCGAAAGCGGTCGCGGCCTGCGAGGTCCGCGGCGAGGTATTCCTGACGCGCTCCCGCTTCGCGGCGCTGAACCGGCAGCGGCAGGAGGACGGGCTCGAGTTGTTCGCCAACCCGCGCAACGCCGCCGCCGGCACGCTCAAGACGCTCGACCCGCAGGAAGTGCGGCGGCGGGGATTGTCGGTCGTCTTCTATCAGATCTTCCCGCTCGACGCCCAGGACCGCTGGCCGGCGGCGGCGGATTTCCCGTCGCACCGGGACGAGTTGGCGGCCGTTGTGCGCCTGAGCCTGCCGGCACCGGAGATCCTGCTGGAAGCCCGCGGCGGCAGTGAACTAGCGGAGGCGCTGGCCGCCGTCGAACAGCGGCGGTCCGCGCTCGATTATTACATCGATGGAGCGGTCATCAAGCTGGACAGTGCGGCGCTGCAGCAACGGCTCGGCGCGACGGCGAAGGCGCCGCGGTGGGCGCTGGCGTACAAGTACCCTGCGCTCGAAGTGGTCACGACGCTACGGTCGATCACGCTGCAAGTCGGGCGCACGGGCGTGATCACGCCGGTTGCTGAACTCGAACCGGTCGCGCTCGCGGGCAGCACCGTCAGCCGCGCCACGCTGCACAACTGGGAAGAACTGACCCGCAAGGACATTCGACCGGGCGATCAGGTGGTCGTGGTCAAGGGCGGCGACATCATTCCCAAGGTCGTGCGCGCGGTGCCTGAGGCGCGCGACGGCACCCAGCAGCCGCTGCCCATGCCTGCGGCCTGCCCGGTCTGCGGCGGCGCGGTCGAGCGCCGCCAGGACGAAGTTGCGTTGCGCTGCGTCAACGCGACCTGCCCGGCGGTGCTGGCGGCCCGTCTGCGCCACTTTGTCAGCCGGCAAGCCTGCAACATCGAAGGACTCGGCGAACGCGGGATCGACCTGCTGCTCGAACGCGGACATCTCAAGAACGCCGCCGACCTCTTCCGGCTCGACGCCGCGTCGCTCGCCTCGCTGCCGGGTTGGGGTGAGAAGTCGGCGGCGAACCTGCTGCAATCGCTCGCGGCGGCGCGACAGCGGCCCTGGGCCAACAAGATCTTCGCGCTGGGGATCCCGCAGGTGGGGATCAGCACGGCGACCACGCTGGCCGGCGCTTACGATTCGCTGGCGGCCTTGCAAGCGGCCAGCCACGAGGACCTGACGGCGCTGCCGGACATCGGTCCGACGGTCGCGGCGGCCATTGCCGCGTGGTTCGCCGACGCCGCCAACCGCAGCCTGTTACAAGACCTCGCCGCAGTCGGGTTTTTCCAGATCCGCGAGCAGCAACCCGCCGCCGCACCGGCGCGGCCGGGGGCCGGGCCGCTCGCCGGCCGCGTCTTTGTGTTGACCGGGACCCTGCCGTCCTGGACCCGCGCCGAGGCCAAGGCGGCAATCGAACGCGCCGGCGGCAAGGTGACCGGGCAGGTCAGCAAGCGCACCGATGTCCTGGTCGCGGGGGAGCAGCCCGGCAGCAAACTCACGCAGGCGCAGAATCTGGGCGTTACCGTCTGGGACGAAGCGACGCTGCGAGCGCAGCTTCTCGCCGGGGAGTCCAGCGGTGAAGGTTGAACCGATCCGCATCCTGCTCTACGGCGACGGCGCGTGGTTCGACGCCAGCACCCCGCACCGCGAGTCCGCAGGTGAGACGATTTCCGCGGGCACGATCTGCGAAGACCCCGCACTGCCTGCCGGCCAGTTGCTCGCGCCGGCGACGGCGGGCGGCTGGCGTGTGCAGCCGGCGCTGTTGTGGTCCTTGCTCGATCCGCTCGCGCCGCGGCGGCTGGTGCAGGCGGCCGACACCTTGGCGGCGGCGCGGCGGCTCTGGCGACGGCTCGACTGGTGGCGCGAATTGCCTGCGGCCGAGCGGGGGGCGATCGCCGACCTGCTGGACCGCTGTGTGCGCGGCGGCGGCGGCCTGATCGCCTTGTTGGATCGCGTGGCGGCTAGCGGCAATCCGTTCGGCATGGGGGCTGTGCCGCCGCCGCCGCCGCCGCCTTTGCGACCGACAGTGCCGTTGCCGTTGGAACCGGCTCTGGTGGCGGCGTACGTTGTCGACCCGGACGGCCTGGGCGCGCGCTACGGAGCGCCGTTTGCCGCCCGCCCGCAGCAAGCCGAGCTGGCGGCCGCGGTGGCGCGCGCGCTGGCGGCGCGGCAGCCGTTGTTGGCCGAGGCCGGGACCGGCATCGGCAAGACGCTGGCGTATCTCATACCGCTCGTTGCCCGTGTGACGGCGGGTCGCGCCCGCGCCGTCATCTCGACCTACAGCCGCGCGCTGCAATCTCAGATCCTGGACGGCGATCTGCCGCGGTTGATCGGCGTGGAGGAAGGCCCCGCGGCGCGTTTGTTGATGGGACGCGCCCACTATCTCTGCCTGCGCCAACGACGAGCCTATCTGACGCGTCCGCTCACGACAGCACCGGAAGCGACCGCGGCCGCCGCGCTGCGCCTTTGGCTGCTCGCGACCACGGAGGGGATGCGGGATGAACTGGTCGAGCATCCGCTTCTGGGCGGCGATCTCAAAACGCTGTTCAGCGGTGTTCAACCGTGTCTGCCCGATTGCTGGGAGCAGCCGGGCTGCTTCGTGACCCGTGCGCGGAGACTGGCACGCGAGGCGCCATTGGTCGTCGTGAATCATGCGCTGCTGGTCAGCGACCAGGCTGCCGGCGGTGCGCTGATCGGTCCGTTCGGCGACCTGATCGTCGACGAGGCTCACCGCCTGCCGCAGGTGATGCTCGACGCGCGAACGGTTCGCCTGGATCACGGCCGCCTCGGCGATATCGAGGAGTTGCTAGGCCCGCCGCGACCGGCGGGGCAGGCGGCCGAAGTGCCGGCGCTGCTGGCGCTCCGGCTTCGCGAACACGCCGGCGCCGAGCGGGCAGCGGAGGGCGCCGAAGCGTTTGGTCGCGCGGCGAATCAATGCTTGCAGACCTACCGGCGTTGGTGGCGCCTGGCCAGCGAGACGCTCACTGCGGATAGCGCGGCGGTCGCGGGCCAACGACAGCGGATCGCGGACAAGGACGTCGCGTTCGCTCCGGTCAGCGCGGCGACCGCCGATCTGATAGCGGCAGCGAGCGCGGCGGCAGCCGGGGTGGCGGTGCTCACTCAGCGCGCCGATTCGCTGGCCGAGCTGACGCCGGCCGTCACCGACCTGCTCGCGCGCTGCGCGCAGGCCGGCCAGTTATGCGCGCAACTCGAGCGCGACGTACGTTTCGTGACCAGCGACCCCTCCGATCGCTGGGTCACTTGGCTGGAACCCGCCGCCGGCGGCGCGGTGCGCGCGCTGGGCGCGACGCCGCTGGAGCCGGGTCCGCTGCTGCGCGAGTTCTGGCGCGAGGGCGAGCTGGCGCCGGTCGCCACGAGCGCCACGCTCGCCGTCGGCCAGGATTTCGGGTTCATGCTCGCCGAGCTAGGCCTCTCCGGAAGACGGCCGCCGACGGCGACTCTGGCCGTGCCGTCGCCGTTCGACTGGAGCGAGCAGACCCTTTGCCTGGCGGCCGACGACATGCCCGACCCCGACCACGCGGACTTCGCGGAGGCGCTGGCGGCGATCTTGGGCGATCTGCGCGACCGGGTCCCGCGCCAGACCCTGGTGCTCTTTACGGCCTACCGCCTGTTGCAGGACGTCGCTGAACGCCTGCGCCGTCGCGAACAGGAGGCAGGCCTTTTCGGCGCCGCGCAAGCCGAACTGCTAGTGCAATCGCCGCAGATCGGCGCCGGCGAACTGTGCGAGCGATTCCGCCTCGGCCGCAACGCCATGCTGCTGGGGACGAGCACGTTCTGGGAAGGCGTCGACTTTCCCGGCGATCGCCTCGAGATCCTGATCGTGACGAAGCTGCCGTTTCTGGTCCCGAGCGATCCGTGGGTGCAGGCGCGCTGCGAACACCTGCGCCAGTGCGGCGAGGATCCGTTCCGCGAATTCATGCTGCGCGACGCTGTGTTGCGTCTGCGGCAGGGGATCGGCCGCCTGCTGCGCCGCACGAGCGATCGCGGCGTGGTCCTGCTGCTCGACAACCGTTTGATCAAGCGCGGGTACGGCGCTACGTTTCTGAGCGCGTTGCCGGCGCCGGTGCGCTGGTTGTCCGGCCGCGGCGCTCTGGTGAGCGCCGTCCACGATTTCTTCGACCGCGTTTGAAGAGGTTGGTCGGCATGCCTGACGGCGTATTCCTGATCGGTGAATCCGAACTCGACACGGAGACTTTCCTCGCGGTCTGCGCCGGACGCCGCCGCGCCGTCTTGAGCGACGCAGCCCGGCGGCGGGTCGCGCGATGCCTGGATTTCCGGCGCGAGCTCGAGCGAGGCAGCGCCCGGGTCTACGGGGTCAACACCGGCTTCGGCAAGCTTGCCGACACGGTGATCCCGGCCGGCCAACTCGCCGACTTGCAGCTCAACCTAGTGCGCAGCCACGCGGTCGGCTGGGGGCCGGCGCTGGCGCCGGCGGAAGCCCGCGGCATGGTCCTGCTGCGCGCGGTGAGCCTGGCCGCCGGGCACTCCGGCGTGCGGCCTGAAGTCATCGACCAACTTCTGTGGCTGCTCGACGCCGACGTCGTGCCGTGGGTGCCGTCGCGCGGATCGGTCGGCGCTAGCGGGGATCTGGCGCCGCTGGCGCACCTCGCGTTGGTTTTGATCGGCGAGGGGCATGTCCTGGACGCCCAAGGCCGGGCGCAGGCCGCCGGATCGGTGCTGGCGCAGCACGGCCGCGCGACGCTGCGTTTGGAAGCCAAAGAAGGCTTGGCGTTGATCAACGGCACGCAGTTGATGACCAGCCTGGGCCTGCATGCCGTTGCGCGCGCTTGGCGGCTCATCGCGCACGCGCTGGCGGCGGCGGCGCTGTCGGTCGAGGCGCTCGAAGGCAGCGCGCGTCCGTTCGCCGCGGATTATCACGCCCTGCGGCCGCACCCGGAGATCGCCGATGCGGCCGCGGTCTTGGACGCGTTGTTGCGCGACAGCGAGGTCCAGGTCAAACACCGCGACTGCGGCCGCGTCCAGGATCCGTACTCGGTACGCTGTGCGCCGCAGGTCATCGGTGCGAGCCTCGGCCAGGTACGCCGCGCCGAGGCGGTGCTGTTGCGCGAAGCGGTCGCGGTCACCGACAATCCCGTGCTCTTGCCGGACACGGGCGAGGTCGTCACGGGCGGGCACTTCCATGGCCAACCGCTCGCGCTGCAGCTCGACGCGCTGTACGCGGCCGCGGCGGAGATCGGCGACATCGCCGAGCGGCGCGTCAATCTGTTGCTCAGCGGCAACGGCGGGCGGCTTCCGCGGTTCCTGGCGGCTGAGCCGGGACTCGAGTCGGGTCTGATGATCGCGCAGTACCTGGCCGCGGCGCTCGTGTGTGAGACGCGCAATATGGCGTTCCCGGCGGCGGTCGATTCCATTCCCACCAGCGACGGCCAGGAAGACCACGTCAGCATGGGCAGCATCGCGGCGTTGAAACTCGCCGGCTGTCTCGAGCGCTGCGAGGCGGTGGTGGCGCTGGAACTGCTGACCGCGGCGCGGGCGCTACAGTTCATCACCGAAGCGCCCGCGGCGAGGCGTCTGGGACGACCGCCGTTGCGGCCGGCGGCGCTGCTCGCGCGCATCGTCGAAGAACTGCGCCGATACGTCGACTTCGAGCCGGTGGATCGGCCGCTAACGGGCGATCTGGAGATCGTCGGCAAATTGCTGCGGGGCGACACACTGCTGGCCGGCCTGACGGAGGCGCTCGCACCGCTCGCAAGCAAGAGGTCGTCATGACGCGAACGGGATTCTACACCGAGCCCTTGCCGGCGCTGGCGGCCGGCGATCTGCTAGTCGTGGACATCGGGCAGCTCTGCACGGTGCACCACCCGCAGGCGGACCAGGAAGGTCCGCGCCGCGGCGCGGGCCTGCGCGACGCGGGGGTGATCGCCCACGGCGCGCTGGCCGTGCGCCAGGGGCGCGTGCTCGCCGCGGCACCGGAGCCGGAGCTACGCCAGGCGATGCAGGTCGGCGCGCGGGCGCCGGCCGGCGTCGAAGTGATCAGCGCCGGCGGGCAGGCCGTCGTGCCGGGCTTCGTCGATCCCCACACGCACGCTGTCTTCGGCCGCACCCGCCAGGACGAATACGAACGCCGTCTGCGAGGCGAAACCTACCTCGAGATCGCCGCGGCGGGCGGCGGCATTCGCGCCTCGGTGCGCGATCTGCGCCAGCGCAGCGAGGACGAACTGGTCGCCCTCACCGTGCCGCGCCTGCGACGTCTCATGGGCAACGGCACGACCACGCTGGAGATCAAGAGCGGTTACGGCCTGTCGCTGGCCGCTGAGCTGAAGATGTTGCGCGTCGCGCGCCGCGCGGCGAAGGAGGCCGGCGTGCGGGCGGTGCTGACGTGCTTGGCGGCGCACGAAGTGCCCGACGAGTACCGCGAGCGGCGCGCGGATTACGTCGCGCTCGTGTGCGACGAAGTCTTGCCCGCGGTCGTCGCCGCCGGACTCGCCGAGCGCTGCGACGTGTTCTGCGAGCCGTCGGTCTTCGACCTTGGCGAGACCGAGAAGATTCTTCGCCGCGCGATGGACCTGGGTCTGCGCTGCACCGTGCATGCGGACGAACTGGAAGCGCTCGGCGGCGCGGCGCTCGCGGCCAGGCTGGGCGCCGATTCAGCCGACCATTTGCTCCGCGTCGACGAAGCCGGAATCGCGGCGCTGGCCGGCTCGCGGACCGTCGCGACGCTGCTGCCGGGCACCGTGTTTTCGCTCGGGCTCAACCACTACGCGCCGGCCCGGCGCCTGATCGACGCCGGCTGCGCCGTCGCCCTGGCTACGGATTTCAATCCCGGCAGTAGTCCGCTCGCCTCGTTACCCCTGATTCAGTCGATCGCCTGCAGCCAGATGAAGCTGAGTCCCGCGGAAGCGTTGGTCGCCTCGACCTTGAACGCGGCGTGGTCGCTTGGGCTGGCCGGCGAGGTCGGCTCGCTGGCGCCGGGCAAGGCCGCGGATTTCCTGATCCTGCGCGGCGACGATTTCCGGTTGGTTCCTTACTACGGCGGCGTGGATATGGTGGCCGCCGTATTCTGGGGCGGCCGCCGGGTCGCCTGACCCGCCGCATCGCCGGCGTTGCCGCGTTCCGCGCCCGGTCAGCGCCGGACCGCCGCCGCGCCGTATTTTCTGCTCAATCCCGGCTGCTTTTGAACGAACATACCGGACGAGGCGTTCGCGTCAGACGACCAGCGGGCTCACGAGCCAACCCGTCTGTGGAAACACCCAGGGAGCTGCTCTTTGTCCTCGAAACTTCGCAAGCTCAAGCAGCAAGCCTTCGAAGCCGGCCGCAAGCGGGATTGGGCCGGCGCGGCGGAGGTCTATGCGCAGATTCTCGAGCAGGACAAGAACAATCCGTCGCTGCAGAACGAGTACGGCGACGTCTGCCTGAAGGCGGGGGACACCACGAAAGCGCTCCGCCAGTTCCTGTCCGCGGCTGCGAAATACCGGCAGACCGGATTGCTGAGCAATGCCCAGGCGGTCTACAAGAAGGTTCTGCGCCACGAGCCGAATAATCTGAACGCCAACTGGTTCCTCGCCGAGATCAGGTCGGCCCAGGGGCTGATCGCCGACGGTGTCCAACACACGATGACGTTCCTTGCCGCCGCTGAGGAAGTCTCCGGGGAGATCAAGGAGATCTTCCTGAAACGCTGCCTCGAACTGTTCACCTTGTACCCAGAGAGCGATCAGGTGCTGGAGCGGGTCGAGCGGATCTTTCGTCTCTGGCGAATGCCGCTGGAGATGGCGCGGGCCGGCTGCCTGCGTGCCTGCTTGCTCTACAATGCGGGCCACGTCGACGAAGCGGCCGCGGCCGTCGCGCAATGCGTTGCTTCTGCGCCCGAGGTCGTCAACTACGCCGAGCACGCCCGCTGGCTGGAGACCTGTGGCAAGCGGGTGCAACCGGCCGGCTACGCCGACGTCAACAGCATCCGACTCGGCGATGAGATCGCGCTGCAAGCTCCGGCTGAGCCGGGCGCGGAGCCGCCCTCGCCGGCTGCGCCGGCGACGGAGAGCGCGCCCGCGAACGCCGACGCGTCGTTCGACATCGCAAGCGAAACGCCGGCGCCTGCCCCGCTGGCGTCTGCGGACGCCGGCGGCGACGAAGAGCTCGAACATGACGCCGAACTGGAGAAGGACGACGAGGGCTGCATCAGCATCGACCTGGAACCCGACACGAGTTTCGCCGAATTGATCGAGGCGGCCACGACGGCGAATACCGCCGCGGCCGCACCGCACGCGGGAGTGACGGCGGCGCCGCCGCCGGCTGAACCGGCCCCGGCACCGGCGCGTGGGATCAACCTTTTGGACGAGATTCTCGCCGAGGAGGGCGATGACATCCTGCGCAGCAGCGCCACGGAGCAAGTCTCGACCATCGCCAGCGAGATCGGCCGGAACCTCGGCGACGACGCTGCCGCCGATCCGGAGCAGCAGTACCAGCAAGGGTTGGTCTACCTGGAACTCGGCCTGCACGATCAGGCCGTCCTCGCCTTCGCCCTGGCTGCTCGCGACGACCGCTACAAGCTGCAGGCTCGGGAGATGTGGGGGATCGCCCTGCACCGCGACGGCAAGCATGAAGAGGCACTCGACGTTCTGCGCGACGGATTGGCCGACGGCCAGGCGACCGGTCGCCGCGCGCTCGGTCTGCACTATCACGCGGGACGCATCCTGGAGGTCCTGGGCCGCGACGACGAAGCCCAGGCCCATTACCGGGAAGTCCACGCCAGCGATGCCGGGTTCGCCGACGTCGTGCAGCGCCTGCGCACTCCCGTCGCCTGATCGCACCGATCGTATTCGGTGGAACACCCGCCGCCGCGGCATTGTTGCAGCGGCCAACGCAAGCGACGGTTTCCCGTGCTTGCCTGAACGTCGCTGATTCTCTAACCTGCGGCCATGCGTTCTGCCACGATCGACAAGGATTTCCTGCGTCTGCGACACGCGGCGTTGCTGGGGCTGTTCACCGGCAGCGGCGTCGGGTTCGGCTATTTATTGGCGGGCGTGCCAGGCGTGGAACTGATGACACTGAACGCGGCGTTGGCCGGTGTGGCGCTTGGCGCCATCGGCGGCGCCACCGTCGGCGGTCTGTCGGCCGCCATGTATTCGCTGGCCAGCCCGTTCGGGCCGCCGGTGCCGCTGCTGCTCGCCGCGCAGGCGTGCGCGCTCGCCAGCGCGGGCGCCCTCGGCGCCGCCGTGGCGCCGGTGTTGCGCCGGTCGCGGCCGCCGGCGGCCGCCGGCCTTGCCGCGTGCGCAGGCCTTGTGGCGGCCGTCTGGCTCGATCTGCTGACCAATCTCGCGGCGGCGGTGGCCGTGAACCTACCGCTCGTGGCAACGCTGCTGGCGGGTCTGCCGGTGGCCGTCTTGCATGCCGGGACGACCGCCGCGGGATTCGCCGCGCTGCTGCCCCTGCTCGCCCGCCGGCTGCGCGGGCTGCAACGGCGTGGTCCGCGGGTGGCGGTGTTGACGATTCTTGGCGGCCTGCTGGCCGGCGCGCCGGCGCCGGTGTTGGGATCGGTGGTGGATCTCCCGCCTGCAGGCGCCTTAGCGGCGGCGGATACGCTGCAGACAGCTCCCCAGGATACACTGCCGATCCCGCCGTCGCGAGCTAGCCGGGCCGAATCCGGCGCCGCCGCTGCCGACAGCTCCGGCCGCCCTACGGTCGCGGCGCCGAGCCCGGCCCGGCCGCCGGCATCCATCCGGCCGCCGCTGGTCAACAACTGGCAGCGGCCGTTGTGGCAGCCCTTTGCCGGCTCGGTGCGCTCGGAGTTGCAGCGGAATTCGCCGTGGCTGCCGGTCGCCGACGGCGGGCTGGGCTCCGCGGTCTACTATTTCGGCGAACCGGGTACGGCCGCAGGTCCGCGGTGGACCCGCGACGGCGTGCCGCTCGGCGTCGGGCATCGCTTCCTAGACGATCCGGAGGCGCTGATCGGCGTCGGTTGTGCGCTGAATACGCTCGGCTTCGGTTGGAATGCCTCCGGCGGCATGAACGGTGCCGTGGACCTGAGTCCGCTCGATCCGGCTCCGGATCGAGATCTGGTCGATACCCGCTGGTGGAAGGGTCGGCATGAAACGTATTTACGCGACGTGAACTTCCTCACGGCGGCGGCGCCGTGGCGGCTGCAGTTCGCCTTCGGTGAACTGCTGGACAACGAGGGCTACGATTTCCGTGTCCCGGGGGAAACGCGCTACACGCAGTTCGATGTGCCGGAACAGACGACGTTCCCGGGCCACGCGAAGGTGCGAGCGGGACGCGGTACCGTCACGCGCGATCTGGGCGAAGCAGGCAGTCTGACCTGGAGTTTCGAACAAGCGCGAAAACTGAAATCGGCGCTGCCCGCTTATGGGCTGGAGCACCATGATCTGTGGACGAAGCGCGCGGTCGTAGACTGGCGTCTGATAGCAGGCGGTCGCTCGTCGCGCCTGGCCCTCTGGTGGGTCAACAGCGACGCGGACTGGGATCGACGCCGCAGCACGTACCGCAAACAGGAAGCGAGTGCGACCGGTCTGCTGGGCGCCTGGGGCGACGCCGCGGCCAGCGGCCGGCTGGAGATCGCCTGGCACCGTTGGGCGCTGTTCGACAGCGGCGCTGATCCTGCCTGGGCGCAGGCCGATACGCTGGCGGTGCATGCCCGAGGAGCCGAGACAAGGTTCGCCGCCACGCGTGTCTGGACGCTGGCCGGTGCGGTCATGACGGCGCGCGCCGGGGCGTGGTGGGACGACACCAGCGGCGAAGCGCTCTTGCCCGGCGCACCGCACCCGGGGTTCGAGGTCCAGGTGACGCCGGCCGGCGAGGGCGCGCCGTGGTTGCTCTCGGTCGCGCGCGGCGGCCGGGCGCCGCGCAGCGACGAGTTGGCGACAGCCTGGCGCAGCGTTGTCCCCGGCGGGCGACGGTCCGTCGCCTTGCCAAACCCGGCACTGCAGCGGGAACGCGAATGGCGGGCGGCGGCTGCGGTGCGCCCGCGATTGGCGGGCTTTGATCTTGCGCTGGAGGTCGCGCGACGCCGGCTGCGCAATGGCATCGGCTGGCAGCCTCTCGCCGGGAGCGCCGCGACGGGTCGCTGGCAAAACGGCGTCGAACTCGACGCGACGACCGTACGCGCCGGACTGGCGCGGCAGGGACGGTTCTGGGGATGGCTGCGGATCAGCGCCGATATCGGGTGGCACACCTGGACGCGGCACGACGAATTGCGGATCGCCCTGCCGCCGCAGACCGACTGGCGGGTCGCGGCTCTTTGGGAAAACCACTTCTTTCGCGAGGACGGCATTCTCCAACTGGGCTGGTACCTGCATCAACGCGGCGCGATGGACGATCCCTGGTTCCTTGCCGACAGCGTCGCGGTGCCGGCCGCAACGAGCCTGGACATGGTTGCCAGCTTTCGATTGCTCGGTGCCGATCTGGGCGTCGAACTGCTGAACCTCACGGGCGCCGGTGCCCGGCTTTCGGCCGGCGCCGTGGCGCCCGGCAGCGAATTGCGCTGGCGCCTCCACTGGGTCTTCCACTACTGAACGCGCGCATACGGCGATGAGCCGCCGCGAGGCGCTCGGATGCCTGTTGCTGTTGACGGTCCTTGCGACAGGACGCCTGGTGCGGCAACTGGTGCTGCTGGATCCCGCCGGGGGCTGGCGGGATCCCGGCTGGTTGGCAGCGTACCTCCCCGAAGCCGCCGCGCCGCCCGTCGCGGCGTTCGCGCCGGCGTTGCCGGCGCCGGACGCGGCGCCCCTCCTTATCGATCCGAATACCTGTCCTGCCGACTCCCTTTGCCTGTTGCCCGGCATCGGGCCCGCCCTGGCGGAACGCCTGCTCGCGGCTCGGGCTGCCGGCGTGCATTTTGCCCGCGCACGCGACCTGCAAGCCGTCCGCGGCATCGGACCGCGGACCATCGAGCGACTGGCGCCGTATCTCGTTTTCGTAAATCGAGATAGCGCCAGCGAGGACAACAAGCAAACAGCAAGGTCCCAAGCGCCGGCTGACGATCCGGCGGGCAATTGTCCTTAAAGAGCCGCTCCTGCCGACCGATACAGCAGTGGATGTTGCGACATGACGGGCCCGTCCCGTTCCACGCCTGCCCACCTGCCGCATCGCCCTGCGGTGTTACGGCAGTGGAGAAGTAGTCCATGAATTCTGGCAGTGCTGTTGTCGTCAGGGACAAGATCGCAGCTCGGTTGCTCGAGGCCGCCGTCATCACGACGGCGCAGATCGAGCAGGCCAAAGAGATGCAGAAAGCCGAGGGCGGTTCCCTCGGCCTCGCGTTGATGCGTCTCGGTGCCGTTGACGAGAAGATCTACACGGAGTTCCTCGGCAAGGTCTACAACCTGCCGGTCGTGGACCTCGACCAGACTCAGATCGCGAGCGAGTGCATTGACCTGATTCCGGCCGACGTCGCTACCAAGTTCCAGGTCCTGCCGCTCGAGCGGCGCGGGCGCGTCTTGACTGTGGCGATGGCCAACCCGTCGAATATCTTCGCGATCGACGACATCAAGTTCATCACGAGCCTCGACGTGCAGCCAGTCGTCTGCAGCGAGGTCGCGATCAAACGCGCGATAGACAAATACTACGCGCCGACCGATTCGCTGGCCTCGATCATGGAGGGCATCGAGGACGACATCGAGGTCGTCGAGGAGCAGGAAGTCGACGAGGCCGGCGGCGGCGAGGAACAGAACGCGCCGGTGGTCAAGCTCGTCAACACCTTGTTGGCCGAGGCCGTGAAGCTGGGCGCCAGCGACATCCATATCGAACCCTACGAGAAACACATGCGGGTGCGCTATCGCGTCGACGGCATCCTGCAGGAAGTGATGGAGCCGCCGATCAAGCTGCGGGCGGCGATCACCAGCCGCCTGAAGATCATGGCCGAACTGGATATCGCCGAGCGGCGCATTCCGCAGGACGGGCGCATCAAACTGAAGGTCGGCAGCAAGAAGATCGATCTGCGCGTCTCGACCCTGCCGTGCATCTTCGGCGAGAAAGTCGTGATGCGTATCCTCGACAAGGGCAACCTGACCCTCGACCTGGCCAACTTCGGCATGGAGGAGTTCGGGCTCAAACACGTCTACGCCAACGTGGCCAAGCCGTACGGCATGGTTCTGGTAACCGGCCCCACAGGTTCGGGCAAGACGACGACGTTGTATTCCTGCCTCTCGCGCGTCAACCAGATCGACGTCAACATCATGACGGCCGAAGACCCGGTGGAGTACAACCTCGACGGCATCAATCAGGTGCAGGTGCGCGACGAGGTGGGGTTGACATTCGCGGCCGCGCTCAAAGCGTTCCTGCGGCAAGACCCGAACATCGTCATGGTCGGCGAGATCCGCGACTTGGAGACGGGGTCGATTGCGGTCAAGGCGGCGCTGACGGGCCACCTCGTGTTCTCGACGCTGCATACGAACGACGCCCCGGCCACGATCAACCGTATGATCGACATGGGGATCGAGCCGTTCCTCGTCGCGTCTTCGACGAACCTGATCATGGCGCAACGCCTCGTCCGCCGCATCTGCAAGAACTGCAAGCATCCGGAAGCCGTGCCGCCGGAGGCCCTGGCCGACCTCGGACTGCCGCCGCAGACCGAAGTCTTCCGCGGCAAAGGCTGCGAGAAATGCAACGGTAGCGGCTATGCCGGGCGCCAGGGACTCTACGAGGTCATGCCGATCACGCCGGCGTTGCGCGAGTTGATCCTGGACCGCGCCAGCACGAGCGAGATTCGCAAGCAAGCCCAGAAGGAAGGCATGCTCACACTGCGCCAGGACGGTCTCGTCAAGATCCAGAAGGGCGTCACCACCATCGAGGAAGTCCTGCGCGAAACGACTGTGCAGGATTAGGAGGCAAAATCTTGGTCGGCATGCGCGAATTGCTCGAGGAAATGGTGGCCCGCGGGGCCAGCGACCTGCATCTGACTGCCGGGCTGGCGCCGCAGTACCGCATCGACGGTCTGGTCGGCAGCGGTCCCTTCGACGTGCTGACTGGCGAAGACACGCGCCGGTTGGCATACAGCATTCTCAACGAAGAACAAAAGAAGCGTTTCGAGAACGAAAAGGAATTAGACCTTTCCTTCGGCGTCCAGGGAATCAGCCGTTTTCGCGCGAATGTGTTCATGCAGCGCGGCGTCACCAGCATGGCGATCCGTCAGATTCCCTACACCATCCTCGGCTTCGAAGACCTGGGGCTGCCGCAGGTCTGCCGCGAACTGATCCAACGCACGCAGGGCTTGATTCTGGTCACGGGCCCCACGGGCAGCGGCAAGAGCACGACGCTGGCGACCATGGTCGACACGATCAACCAGGCGCGCGGCGGCCATATCATCACGATCGAGGATCCGATCGAGTATGTGCATCAGCACAAGAAGTGTATCGTCAACCAGCGCGAGGTGAACAACGACACCAAGAGCTTCGCGCAGGCGCTGAAGTACGTGCTACGCCAAGACCCCGACGTCATCCTCATCGGTGAGATGCGCGACCGCGAGACGATCGGCGCCGCGCTCACGATCGCCGAGACGGGCCATTTGGCGTTGGCGACGCTGCATACCAACAGCACGTTCGAATCGATCAACCGCATCATCGACGTCTTCCCGCCGGAACAACAGAACCAGGTGCGGTCGCAATTGAGCTTCTGCCTGGCCGGCGTGATCACGCAGCAGTTGATCCCGCGCGCGAAGGGGCAGGGGCGCGTGCTGTGCCTCGAGATCATGGTCTGCACCGCGGCGATCAAGGCGATGATTCGCGACAACAAGACCCACCAGATCTACGGCTTGATGCAGGCGGGTCACAAATACGGCATGCAGACAATGAACCAGTCGCTTTGCCAGGCGGTCGAGAACCGCTGGATCTCGCTGGAAACCGCCCTGGGCCGCAGTAGTGATCAGCAAGAACTACGGCAGATGCTGGGCGAAACTGTCGGCGCGAAATCTTAACGCGCCGCAAGGAGGAACCGTGGCTGCCACGACCACCTATATCTGGAAGGGCAAGACGGCCAAGGGCGATGTCATTGCCGGCGAGTACAAGGCCAACGATCGCCGCGAGGTGGCGGAGTATCTGCGCAAGCGCCGCGTGGTCATTCAGTCGGTGCGCAAGAAGCCAACGGAGATCAAACTTCCTTTCGGCGGTAAAAAGGGAGTCAGCGTCAAGGATCTCTGCGTCTTCACGCGGCAATTCGCGACGATGATCAACGCCGGCTTGCCGTTGGTACAGTGCCTCGAGGTGCTCGGGCGCCAGCAGCCCAAGCCCACGTTCAAGCAGGCGATCCAGCAGGTGATGATCGATGTCGAAGGCGGCCAGACGCTGTCTGAGAGCCTGGGTAAGCAGAAACACATCTATGGCGACCTGTACGTGAACATGATCGCCGCCGGCGAGACCGGCGGTATCCTGGACACGATCCTGCAGCGTTTGGCGATCTTCCTCGAGAAGAACGACGCGCTGCAGCGTAAGGTCAAAGGTGCGTTGACCTATCCGGCCATCGTGCTCTTCGTGGCCCTCGGCGCCTGCATCTTCATGCTCATGGGTGTGATTCCCGTCTTCGCCAAAATGTTCTCTGATTTCGGCGGCGAACTCCCGGGCCCGACGCGCCTGGTCATGAATCTGTCCGATTTCCTGCGCACGCAATGGTACATGCTGGCGGCCGGCGTCGCCGCGGCGGTGTTCGGTTTCAAGCGCCTGCGCAAGTCGAAATGGGGCGAGCTGGTCACGGACAGGCTCTTCTTGCGGGTCCCGATCCTCGGCACGGTCCTGCTCAAGGGTGCAGTCTCGCGCTTCACCCGCACGCTCGGCACCCTGATCGGTTCGGGTGTGCCGATCCTGCAAGGACTAGAGATCACGGCGCGTACTGCCGGCAACCGCGTCATCCAGAACGCAATCGAAAACACGAGCGTCTCGATCAGCCAGGGCGACACCATCGCCGAGCCGCTGAAGCAGAGCGGCGTGTTCCCGCCGATGGTCGTGCAGATGATCAGCATCGGCGAATCGACTGGTGCGCTCGACGAGATGCTGGCCAAGATCGCCGACTTCTACGACGACGAAGTGGATGCGGCGGTCGACGCGCTGACGGCGGCGATCGAACCGCTGATGATCGTCCTGATGGGTACCATGGTCGGCGGCATGCTCGTGGCCATGTACCTGCCCATGTTCAAGATGGCGAACGTGGTTGGAGGTTGACGGCGATGGCGGCTGCCGCCGGCATTCGATCCGAAGACGGCGTCCTCGTGCCGCGCACGCTGACGGCGATCCTGTTGACCGGCTGCGGGCTGTTGGCGGTGGTCGACGGCAAGGAGCCGGTGTCGACCCCGCTGCTCGCGATCGGGCTCGGCTGGCTCTGGGCGACGTTGGCCGTGACGGCGCTGGCGCCGTGGCGCTGGTTCGATCACCGCGGCGTCGTCCTGCTGCAGATCACCATGGAACTGGGCGCTGTCGGTTGCGTCGTCGGGGCGCTGCCGGGGGCTCCCGGGCTGTCTGTGTTCTTTCTCGGACCCGTCGCCGTCGCCGCGGTGCGCCTCGGCCGCGAAGGCGCATCGGCGGCTGCGGCGCTGGCGGCGCTCGTGTTGCTGCTGCCGGCCTTGTTGCAAGGTGGCGCGCCGGCGCCGGTCCCGGCGGCCACCGGGCTCGGCGCGGTTCTTCTACTTAGCTCCGGCTTACTGGCGGGCGAATTGGTGCGCCTGGCGGCCCGGCGGCGAAGCGATGGCGAATGCGCGAGCCGGTGTGCGCGTCAGGCCGATCGCGAGATGCGCCTGATCCTCGACAACCTTGGCAGCGGGTTTCTGACGGTCGATGCCGCCGGCCGCGTGACCCGCCTGAATCCGCAAGCGCGAGCGCTGCTGGGCTTGGCGGGCGGCGAGTACGAGCAACAACGCTTGGCGGACCTGCTCGCCGACGGCGGCGCCGAACTGGCGGATCTCATCCTGCAGGTGCTGGCGACCGGCCGGCCGTGCAAGCGTTGTGAGGTCACGATTGCGCGGCAGGGCGTGGTCGTACCGCTCGGATTGAGCGCGGATGTCGTCGCGGGGGAGGACGGGACGCTCGAAGGGGCGGTCGTGGTCTTCACCGATCTGACCGAAGTCCGGCGCCTTCAGGCTCAACTGCGACGCTCCGACCGCTTGGCCGGCGTCGGCGAACTCGCGGCGAGCATCGCGCACGAGCTGCGCAATCCTTTGGCGAGCATCCGCGGCAGCGTCGAGCTGCTCGCCAGCGACCTCGAGGTCGACGGGCATCAGGCGCAGCTGCTGCAGCTGATCCTGCGAGAGAGCGGCCGCCTCAATACCATCATCACCGATTTTCTCGCGTTCGCCCGCATGCGCCCCGCACAATTGCGGGCGCTCGATCTGGATGGATTCCTGGAACAGGTCGTCCTGCAGTTGCGCCAGCACGTGTCAGCGCAGGGTGGGCGGGTCGCCGTGAGCAGCGAGAACATGGCGCCCGGGCTCGGGATCGACGCCGACGCCGAACAACTCGTCCAGGCCGTCCTGAATCTCGGCCTCAACGCCTGCGAAGCGATGCGCTATGTCGGTGAGTTGCGCCTGCAGGTCGAGGTCAACGACGGATTCTGCGAACTGCACCTGCGCGACACGGGGCCGGGACTCGATCCGGCGCGGGTTGAAGAGTTTTTCACACCGTTCGTGACCACTAAACCCCATGGCACGGGTCTGGGGTTGCCGATGGTCGCACGCATCGTACACGGCCACGGCGGCACGGTGGAAGCGGGTAACAACCCCGCCGGGGGGGCCGATTTCGTGCTGAGGCTGCCGCTGCGGGCGTTATCCACACCGCTGGCGGGCGCCGAAGCGCAAGTTGAGCACTGGCTGGAAGCGGCGGTGCACTGAGGTGTCACGCGCTCGCTCTGCAGAAGAATGAACGCGAATCGCCCTGTGATGTAGCTGCGAAGGAGATCTCCGATGGCACTGGGCAGGATCTTGGTTGTCGACGATGAGGAATCGATGTGCCAGTACCTCTCGATCCTTCTGAGCAAGGAAGGATACGAGGTGGCGACAGCGAACTCCGGAGCGGCCGCCCTGCGGCTGCTCGAGAGTGCGCCGTGCGATGTGGTTATGACCGATATCCAGATGCCGGGCATGGACGGCATCCAGTTGTTGAAAGGAGTTCGCGCGGTCGATTCGCAGACGCCGGTGATCATCATGACGGCGTATGCCAGCGAACAGACCGCCATCGACGCGGTGAACCTGGGCGCGTTTAGCTACCTGCAGAAGCACTGCAAGAACGACGAGATCAAAATCGTCGTGCGCAACGCGTTGCAGCTGCGGCGGGCGGAATCGGAGAACCGGCAGCTCAAGCGAGAGCTGAAGAAGAACAAGAGCAAACAGCAGATCATAGGCCAGAGCCCGCGCATGCGGTCGGTGTTCAAGATGATCGACAAGATCGCGGCCACGCCGGCGACGGTCATGATCAACGGCGATTCGGGCACCGGCAAAGAACTGGTGGCCCGGGCGATCCACGACCGCAGCCACCGCGCCGGCGGGCCGTTCGTTGCGATCAACTGCGGCGCGATCCCGGAGACGCTGCTGGAGAGCCAGTTGTTCGGCCACGTGCGCGGCGCGTTCACCGGCGCCGATCGCGACCATGACGGGTTCTGCCAGCAGGCCAACGGCGGCACGATCTTCCTCGACGAGATCGGCGAGATGCCCCAGAGCACCCAGGTCAAGCTGCTGCGCATGCTGCAGGAGCGCGAGGTGATCCCGGTCGGCAGCGCGCAGCCGGTCAAGGTCGATCTGCGGGTCATCGCCGCCACGAATCGCGACTTGGAGCAGGAGGTGGCCGCCGGCCGCTTCCGCACCGATCTGTTCTTCCGCTTGAACGTGATTCCGTTGAATCTGCCCCCGTTGCGCGAACGCATCGAGGACATCCCGCTCTTGGTCGATCATTTTCTGCGGCGTTTCTGTCCCGACGAATACCAGGGCGGCCTCAGCAGCATGTTGGACGAGGATGCGCTCCAGTGCCTGCAATCGTGTGACTGGCCCGGCAACGTGCGTGAACTCGAGAATGTCATCGAGCGTGCCTGTATCATGCGGGACGGGCCGCGGATCACGTTGCGCGACCTGCCGGCGGGCCTGCACGGCCACGAGGGAGCGCCGCTCACACCCAACACGCTGGTTGGCGGCATGGTCTCGCTCGAGAGCATCGAGCAGGCGCATATCCTGCAAGTGCTCGAGGCGGTAGGCTGGCACAAGAAACGGGCCGCCGAAATCCTGCAAATCAACCCCTCGACCCTCTACCGCAAGCTGTTGCGCTACGGTGTCGGTCAAGAGGAGATGGAGCGAGACGGCGACGGCGATCCCGACCTGGCCGCAGCCGAGCGCGTGATCGACGCCGTGCGGTCGTTGCAAGAGCCCGCGGCGTCGCCGGCGGTTGAGCCTGGCACCGGCGGTTCGGCGCCGGACCCGGCGCTGGAAGCGCTCGACGTCCCGGAGGCTCTCGACGAACCGGTGGTCGTTGAATAATGCCGCGTGCGGCAAGGAACACCGAGGCAACCTGCCCGTTTCTGGGTGGCAGCTTCTTCCCGAGGCGGGCGACCGCGCTCGTAACCGGGCCACTGGTAACGTATTAGAACTTAGGCGGCTGCATGCGTTTTTTGGCACGGCCATTGCTCGATGACAGATGCCATCGGCAGGCTTAACGGGCCCGGACGGCCCAACCCCGTGGTCGAAGCGACCGGAACAAGGAGGACCCCAGTGAACAAGCAGGGCTTTACGCTGATTGAGCTCATGATCGTGGTTGTGATCATCGGCATCCTGGCTGCGATCGCCATTCCGAACTTCATCGCGATGCAGGATCGGGCCAAGGAGGCCCAGGTCAAGTCGATCGCTCACACCGTGCAGTTGGCGGCCGAAGACCACGCCGTGCGCAACAACGGCGAGTACGCGGCGGCCATCGCAGACGTCATCGCGCGCTTGCCCGGCGGCGCTGCGATCGACAACCCGTTCGGCGGTGGCGCGGTTGCGTCGCCGGTTCTCGGCGCGGGCACCTTCCCCGGCCAGGTCGGCTACGCCCCGCTGCCCGCGGTCGGCGGCGTGATCCCCGGTTACACCATCCAGGGCTGGGGCAAGGACGTCAACGCCGGCCCGGCGGGTGCCAACGGTCTGATCATCACCCTGACCAGCGGCAGCTAACCAGCGACTCGTACGTCGGTCAGCAGGCGGGCCCCTTCGGGGGCCCGCCTTTTGCGTTGCCGGCGCCGCGACCGGCCTGCCTTGCCGCCGGCTGCGTGGCGGTCGATCAGTCCCCCCAACTGGCATCCCCTTTGCACAATGCGCCCGCAGTACCGACAATGGTGCCGCGCGGCTGCGGCAAAACGGCTCCGGCGGGATTTCCGGCTGATTGCGTGACCATGGTGCAGAACGAGCTGACCAGAAATGAGCCAACGGCGCCGGCCCTGCTGATTCGCGGCCTGTCCAAGAGCTATCGCCAGGGCTTCTGGGGCAAACGCGGCAAGCCCGCGGTTTGCGATCTCGAGCTGACGGTCGGGCGCGGCGAGGTCGTCGCCCTCTTGGGGCACAACGGCGCCGGCAAGACCACCACGCTGAAAGCGGTCCTGGGTCTGGTGCGTCCGGACGGCGGCCGGATCGAAATCTGCGGCCTGGACGCGAGCCGGCCGGCGGCCCGCGCGTGCGTTGGCTACCTGCCGGAATCCCCGCAGTTCCACCAAAACCTCACCGCCACCGAACTTCTGGATTTCTACGGCAAACTATTGGGACTTGACCGGACGCGCCGCCGGGAGCGCATCGCCGACTGCCTGCAGATGGTCGGCATGGACGACGCGCGCAACCGGCGCCTGAGCGAATGCTCGAAGGGGATGCGCCAGCGCGTCGGCCTGGCGCAGGCTCTGCTCGGCGAACCCGATCTGTTGATCCTGGACGAGCCGCAATCGGGGCTCGATCCGCTGGGTCGCCGCGAGGTCAAGGAGATCCTGCTCGCGCAGCGAGCGCGCGGCGTTGCGGTCTTGTTTTCGTCGCACATCGTGCCGGACGTGGAGGCGGTGGCCGACCGCGTCGCCGTCCTCGAGCGCGGTCGCCTCGCCGAGATCAAGGATCTGCAGCGGCGAGGACCGGCGCGGGGGTTCAAGGCGTTGATCGCCGCGCCGCCGGCTCGGCTGGCGACAACGTGGCTGGCCGCACACGACCTGCGGGTAGCAATCCGCGCGGACGGCCGCTGGCTGGTCGAAACCGCCGCCGCCGGCGCCCTCGGCCGCTTTCTATCGGCCTGCGACAGCCACAGGATCGCCGTATACGACGTGCAGGCGGCTGGAACGGGGCTCGAGGATGAACTCACGGCCGACCGCGAGGCGGTCGCACGTGAAACGGCGGTGGCGCCATGTTGAACCGCGTGCTGGCCGTAGCCCATGGCACCTTCCGCGAAACGGTGCGCGATCGGCTTTTCTATCTGGTCGGTCTGTTCGGTCTGATTCTCGTGGCCGCCACGTCCGTGCTGGCGCCGCTGACCGTCGGCGCGCAGGCGAAAATCGTCGCCGACGTGGGTTTGGCCGCGATGGCCTTACTCGGTTTGCTGGTCGTCTTGCTGGTCGGCGCCAGCATGGTGCGGCGGGAGATGGAGCACCGGACCCTCAACACCATCCTGACCAAGCCGGTCGGCCGCGGCGAGTACCTGCTTGGCAAGTTCTGCGGTCTGGCGCTGACACTGGCGTGCATGGTGGCGCTGATGGGCGCGCTCTATGTCGTTGCCGTCGCGCTGTCGCCGGGCGATCTGGCGTGGTCCCATCTCGGCGCGGTCTACCTGACGTTTCTTGAGCTGCTCGTCCTCAATGCGATCGCGATCTTGTTCTCGACAGTGGCCGGGCCGGCGCTGGCGGCGGTGCTGGCCGCGGCGATGTTCGCGATCGGCCATCTGTCGCGTTCGTTGCACGAGTTCGCCGCCATGACCGGCGGTCCGGCGCAGCACCTGGCGCGCCTGGCTTACCGGGTGCTGCCGGACCTGGAGGTCTTCAACGTGCGCGCGGAGGTCGTGCACGGCGATCCAGTTGCAGCGGGGCATCTTGCGCTGGCGACCATCTATGCTGTCGGATGGGCAGCGGCCGCACTCCTTCTGGCGCGGATCTTCTTCGGACGCAAGGAGTTGTGATGAAAGCGCTGCCGACGACGGTGGCGATGGGCGTGATCGTCCTGGTGGTCGGGCTGGCGCCGCGCCTGGCCGCGACCATCCACGGCGATCGGTCGCTGCGGGCGGACGGCGAGCGGCTGTACTACCCCGCCGGACCGTTGTTGGCGCACGCGAGCCTCGGCTTTCGCGCTCCCGTCGCCGACTACACCTGGCTGCAGGCCGTCCAATACTATGGCGGCTACTGCCGGGGCGAGAATGACCTGCGGTACTTCGCGGGCCTGGTCGACGCCGTGGTCACCCTCGATCCGCGCTTCAGCGAAGCCTACTATTTCGCCTCGCTCGTTCAGTCGCTCGGCCATGGCGACCATGACGGCGCGATCGAGCTGCTCAAGCGCGGCATCCTGGCCAACCCGGCGGACTGGCGTCTTCCGTTCAACATCGGTTTCATCCACTACGTGTTCTTGCGCGAGTACCAGGCGGCTGCCGGCTGGTTTGCCGCCGCTGCCGCGCTGCCCGGCGCGACCGATTTCTGCCAGCGGTTCGCCGCGTTCAGCCGCAGCCGCGCCGGCGATCTCGAGGGTTCGCTTCTCTTGTGGGACTATTTGCGCCGAACGACCCGCAGTGCGGAGATGCGCGAACTCGCCGAACGCATGCTGGAGCAATGCCGTCTCGGCCTGCAGGGCGCGCCGCGCGCGGGGTTCGTCGGACCGCCGGCCCCACCGACCGGCGCGGCCACCGCGAAGGAACTGCTGTGAATGAGTGGCTCGTAGCCGGCGCGGCGGTTGTCGGGCTCTGTCTGGGCAGTTTCGCCAATGTCCTCATCCATCGGCTGCCCCGCAACGAGCAGGTCGTGCGCGGCCGGTCCGCGTGTCCGCTGTGCGGCCAATGTATTCGTTGGTTCGACAACGTACCTGTTCTGTCGTGGTTGTGGCTGCGCGGCCGCTGCCGCCGTTGCCGCGCGCCGATCAGCGTCCGCTACCCACTGGTGGAACTGAGCACGGGCCTGCTGGCCGTGGGCTGTCTTTTCTGGTACGGCGGGGAGCCCGCCGCTCTTGCGGCCTTCCTGTTCATTTACTTGCTCGGCGTCATCGCCGTGATCGACTGGCGCCACATGATCATCCCGCACACGCTCACGGTGTCGGGGATGGTAAGCGGGGTCGCGCTGGCCGATGCGGCCGGTCCGGGGCTGGCGGCCGCGTTGACCGGGCTGGCGACCGGCGCCGGCGTCGTGCTGCTGTTGTCTTGGGGATACCGGCGTTTTCGCGGCGAGGCGGGCATGGGCGGCGGCGACGTCATGCTCATGGGGATGATCGGCGCGTTCCTGGGGCCGGCCCCGACGGTGGGCGTACTGGCGGGCGGCGCCTTGCTGGGCACGCTCTACGTGCTGGCGAGCACAGCCGGCCGCCTCGACGCGAGGGCGCGGCTGCCGTTCGGGACCTTCCTGGCGGCGGCGGCGGCGATCGCGCTGGTGGCGGGACCGCGCCTGTGGGACTGGTACCTGCAACGTTGGATTTGAACGACCGCGGGAAATTCCTGCCGGATGCCGCGGGCGTGGGCTGCGGTCCTTCATGAATAATCGGGGTTAAGCCTGGCGTTTCGCGGTCGATGAGGAACCTGGCATGCATGTTGCGATGCAGGATCGAACCGCGATCTCTGCACGACGGCGGGGTCCCGCTCACCAGCAGCGAGGTAGGCCAACGATGTTCGGATTCCTTAAAGGTAAGCAGAAGACATTGACCGGCATGGACATCGGCTCCAGCGTCGTCAAATGCCTGCGCCTGGACCTGAATCAGGATCGCCCGCAAGTCACGCATTTCGCCATGGTCGACCTGGCGCCCGAAGCGATCGTCGACGGCGAGATCATGGACCGCGAGCTGGTGATCCAGGCCTTACGCGAATGCGCCGAGAAGGCCGGCGTGGGGAAGGAGCCCGTCGCGACCGCCGTCTGCGGACGCGCGGTCATCGTCAAGAAGATCGTGATGGACAAGATGAGCGCGGACGACGCTCGCGAGGCCATCTACTGGGAAGCTGAGCAGCACGTTCCGTTCGATATCGACGATATCACCCTGGACTTCCAGATCCTCAACGAGGATATCGGCGCCGGCCAAATGGAGATCCTGTTGGTCGCTGCGAAGAAGGACATGGTCCAGACCCACGCGGAACTGATCCGCGACGCGGGGTTCACGCCGATGGTGATCGAAGTCGCTTCCTTCGCCAACCAGAACGCGTGGGAATTCTTGCAGGGGCAGTCGCCGCAAAACGCCGACGCGGGGGACGCGCCGCCGCCGGCTTCGCCCGCCGACGGCATCGACGGCGAGTTCGGCGAGGAGAACCAGGACGCCGAGACCGCCGCGGAACCGAACGCCGTGTCGGAGTTCGTTGCGCTTCTGGATATCGGCGGCGGTGTCACCAACGTCCACATCGTGCGCGACGGCATTCCCTACTTCACGCGCGATCTACCGATCGGCACCAGCCAGTTCGTCGAGGAGTTCCAGAAGCAACTCGGCCTGACTTGGGAGACGGCCAACCAAGTCGCCCGCGGCCACACCGAAGAGGTCGACAGCGACCTCGTCGCCGATATCGTGCGCTCGGTCGGCGAGGAGATCTACCAGGGGTTGGAACCGTCGTTGGCCTACCTGAAGAACAGCGGTGAAGCCGAAGGCATCAACCGCATCGTGCTCAGCGGCGGCGGCGCCCGGCTGCCGGCGCTCGCCGCCTTCCTCGCGGAATGTTACGGGGTGCCTAGTGAAATCGCCGATCCCTTGGCGAACCTCGACTATCCGCCGGGGATGTTCGGCGAAGAGGATCCGCAGCAGCTCAGCCCCATGCTCACCGTCAGCGTCGGCCTGGCGCTGCGAAAGGCGGTGTCGCGATGATTCGCATCAACCTCCTGCCCCGCGAGGACGCCCCGGCCAAACGCAGCTTGAAACTGCCGGAACTCAGCAGTTTCGCGCCGCTGGTGTTGATCGTGATCGCGGTAGGCGTGTTGGCGACGCTGGGTCTGTACCAGACGCAGAAGATCGCGAACCTCGACGATGCGATCGCGACGGCCGAGGCCGAGAGCCGGCGCTTGGCGCCGGAAATCGCCAAGATCAAACGGCTCGATCAGCAGCGCTCCAGCCTCAACCAGCGGCTCGAGGTCATCAGCGCGCTCGACCGCGACCGCTATTTCCGTGTGCATCTGCTGGACGAACTCAATCGCGCCCTGCCGGAGCACATGTGGCTGACCCGGTGGGAGGAGCAGGGCGGCGACCGCTACGCGCTCGAGGGCGTGACGTTCTCGAACTTCTTGGTCAGCGATCTGCTGCAGAACCTCGACCGCTCGCCCTATTTCACCGGCGTCGATCTGCAGGTCGCCGAGCGGGGCAAGATCGAGGATGTCATCGTCATCAAGTTCCGGATCCAGACTAGCGCGGTGCGTCCCAGCGGGGATGCCGTCTACGGAGGCTGAGGCATGGGCAAAGACATCGATTTCAAGGATCCTCGCTTCATCCGTTGGGCGCTGGCGATCCTGGTGGTCGCCGTCGTCACGCCGCTGTGGCTGACGCAGACGTTCCACTCGTTCACCTACGCCGCGCGCCAGCAGCAGATCCAGGCCCTCGAGCTGCGCAACGACGCTCTGAGCCGCGATCTGGAAAAAGCCCGTCTGCTCGTGCGCAACCTCGATCGCGTCGAACGGGAATACGAGACCCTGCGGGCGCAGTGGGAAGTCGCCAGTACGCTGCTGCCGGAAGTCAACGAAATGCCCGGCCTCTTGCGGCAGGTAACAGCGGCCGGCACCCAGTCCGGTGTGGACTTCAAGCTCTTTCGTCCCGAGGCGCCGCTCGCGCGCGAGTTCTACACCGATAATCCGGTCTCGGTGCGGATCCAGGGCGGCTACCACCAGACGGGAGTCTTCCTGAGCCGTCTGGCTAATTTGAATCGCATCATCAACGTCGATCGGATTCGCATGGAAGGCGTCAGCGCCACCGCGGAGAACGAGAATTCCAATTACACCGTCGAGACCGAGTTGATCCTGACCGCCTACACGCTGTCCGGCTCCGGAATCGGCGACGGACCGGCCGGCGGCACCCGCACGCTGGCCAGCGCCGACCAGGGCAGCCCACAGGCCGCCACGGCATCGCAATAGGAGGTGACGCGCATGACGCGAACGACTTTCCGGTATCGGTGGAGCCTGGCGTCGGTCTTGTTGCTCGTGCTCTGGACGGCGGCGGCCGTGGCGGACGACGACGGCGGCGGCACCTCGCCGAGCCAGGAGGCGGGCGCCCGGCTGGAGGCGGTCCGCACTAACGAGTTCTTCTACCAGTCCTACGGCAAGGCCGATCCCTTCCGCACCCTGGTGCACGGGCGCTACGAGAAGAGCGGCGGCGCCGATCTGGCCGACGTCAACAGCGCCAAACTCGTCGGCGTGATGTGGGGCGACAACGACCAGTTCGCCCTCGTCGAGGACGGCGCCGGCTTCGGTTACATCTTGCGCGTGGGCGATCGCGTGCGCAACGGACGTGTCGTGAGCATCCGCAAGGATCGTTTAACGGCGCAGCTCACGCTCTACGGCATCACCAACACGGTGGTCCTGAAACTCGAGAAATCGGAGGCGAAGTGATGCAAGGACGGATCCGCAGTCTGGCGGCCCTGCCGCTAGCGGCGCTGCTGCTTGTGGCGCTGCCCGGAACCGGTCTTACCCAGGACGAGGTCAACCTGACGGTCACGCCTGCGGTGGACAACGGTCCGCGAGTTTCACTCGACGTTCAGGAGGCCGAAATCGGCACCGTCCTGCGTTCACTGGCCAGTTTCTCCGGCACGAACATCGTGGCCTCGCCTCGCGTCACGGGCAAGGTGACGGTCAAGCTGGAGCAAGTGCCCTGGCGGGAGGCGCTGGCGGTGATCCTGCGCGCGCACAGCTTCGACTATGCGGAAGAGCATGGCATCATCCGCGTCGACACGAGTGCGGAGCTGCGCCAGGAGAAGGTCGCCGAGAAGATGGCCGAGAAGCAGATCGACGATCTGATCAAACTCAGTCTCGGCATCGCAACCCTGCAGTACGCCAACGCTGCTGAGGTCAAGGACGCCCTCAAGTTGATGCTCACGCAGCGCGGCAGCATCGATATCGACGTGCGGACGAACTCGCTGTTGATCAATGACATCGCCGAACGCGTCGTATTGATCCAGGAGATGGCGCGCCAGCTCGATACGCAGACGCCGCAAGTGGAGATCAACGCCCGTCTGGTTGATCTGGACAATCGCGCCTCGCGCGAGCTCGGCGTGAGTTGGGCGCTGTCCAACTTCAAGCCGGACGGCGCGAACTTCGCCGGCGACGTGTCGATATCCAATCCGGTGCAGAATCCGGCCGGCAGCGTCCGCGTGGGCACGGTGCAGAACTACGGCGAACTGGTTGCCCGGCTCGATGCGCTGGAGCAACGGAACCTCGCCCAGTTGATCTCCAATCCGGTGATCACGACCACGGACAACCGCGAAGCCAAGATCCTGGTCGGACAGAAGATCCCGCTGATCGTCGCCGATGAGGCCGGCAACGCGGTCACCCAGTTGACGACGATCGGCATCTTGTTGAAGGTGACGCCCCATATCAACAGCCCCGACCAGATCACGCTCGATATCGTCAACGAAGTCAGCGACCTATCGAGCCAGGCGACGGTCCAGGGCGGCGTGATCATCAACACGTCCGAGTCGGATACGCGCGTCATGGTGCGCAACGGCGAGACCGCCATCATCGCCGGCTTGATCCGGTCTGTGGACAACATGCTGGAATCGGGTGTACCGGTGCTCAAGGACATCCCGGTCTTGGGCGCGTTGTTCCGGCATCGCTCCGTGGTCAAGAGCGGCCGCGAGTTGGTGATCTTCGTGACGCCGCGCATCGTGACCGAGGAATACATGCGTCGCGATGCCTTGACGCTGGAGGGGACGGTCCGCAAGCAGGGCGACGTGAAAGAGTCCTGGTCTGAATTCTAGCGACAACGAGCAGGAGGAGGCCGGAGCCGCTTGCTCCGGCCTTTTCTTTTGCCTATGATCGGCGCATGTGGATCGTCCTGGTCGGGTTCAACGGCAGCGGCAAGACCGTCTTGGCCGAGCAAGTCGGGCGCCTCACCGGGCGGCCGATTGTCGATCTCGACACCGCGGTCGAGCAGCGCGACGGCCGCGCCCTGCCGGAGATCTTCGCGGCGGGCGGTCCGCGCTTTTTCCGGCAGCTCGAAGCCGAGGTGATCGCGGGCCTAGCGCCCGACCGCGCGCTGGTTGTGGCCACGGGCGGGGGGACCCTCGAGGATTACGGGCTGGCCACGGTGCTGCGTGCGCGCGGGCTCGTGGTGTGGCTCGACGCGGCTTGGTTGCACCTGCGGCGGCGCCTCGCGCCGAGACCGGACCGGCCAGCGGCGCCTATTTGGCGGCATCTCGGGGAAGACGGCCTGTTCAGGCTGTATCAGCGGCGGCGGCCGCTGTTCGCGGCGACCGCGCGCTTGCGGCTGGACGCCACCCAGGAGCCGCCGGTCCTGGCGCGCCGGCTGCTCGGCCGCAGCCTGCAACTCGTACCGCCGGCAGCACGAGGCGACGCATGAGGATCACCGGTGGCACGTGGCGCGGCCGGCGGTTGCAAACGTTGCCGGGAAGCGACGTGCGGCCGACCAGCGATCGCGTGCGCGAAGCGGTTTTCAATATCGTGGCGGCAGCGGTACCCGGCGCGGCGGTCGCGGATCTCTGCTGCGGCAACGGCAGCCTGGGACTGGAAGCGCTCAGCCGCGGCGCGGCGCACGTCGATTTCGTCGATCGGGCGCCGGCCTGCCTGGCGGTCGTACGCGAGAATCTCCAGCGTTGCGGCGCCCCTGAGCATCAGTGGAGCATGCATCGCGCCGATGCCGTCCGCTGGCTGCGGCGCCGGCTCGCGCAAGCGGGGCCGCCGCTGTTGGTGCTGGCCGATCCGCCGTACGCAGGCGACCTTGCCGAGGACCTGGCGCGCATCCTGGTCGACGCGGGACCGGGAATGCTCCTTGGCGCCGTGTTGGAACACTCGCGCGCGCTGGCGGTCGGCCAGCAGGACACAAACGGCGGTTGCTGGCGCCTGCAGGCGCGGTCCTACGGTCGCACGACCTTGACGTTGCTGCGCCCGCGCCTCAACGGACGCGACGGAGGTTGACCATGACGGAACGCTTGGCGCTGTATCCCGGTTCTTTCGATCCGGTCACCCTGGGCCACATCGACGTCCTGCAACGCGCGGTGCGGCTGTTCGACCGCGTCGTGGTGCTGGTCGCCGCCGGCGCCAAGGCGGGCTTCTGGCCGGCGGAGCAGCGCGCGCGGCTGGTCGCCGCGAGCCTCGCCGCGGATCGACAGTTGGCGGCCTGTCCGATCGAGGTTTTCGAGGGCCTGTTGGTGCACGAGGTCGAGCGTCGCCGCGCCTGTGCCGTCATCCGCGGCATTCGCAGCGCTGGCGACTACGAACAGGAATGGGGGTTGCACGGCGTGAACGTAACGCTGTTGCCGCAGTTCGAGACGGTCTGGCTGCCGGCGCGGGCTAGCCTGGCGGCGATTTCGAGCAGTCTCGTGCGCGAAGTGGCTCGACACGGCGGTCCCCTGGACGGTCTGGTGCCGGCGCCCGTCGCGGCCGCGCTCGCCGCCGCGCCGCCGCGTTGATCTGCGGAATTCCTTGCCCGCAACCGGTCGGCTGTGCTTCTTTCCAGGGCGTTGAGATGACCGCGAAGAGAGCCGGTGCGGGGTCGCCGCGGTGCGGTTCGGTCTTTGGTCAGCAGCGGAAGCGGACGGTGATGGCGACACAACTGGGATGGCTGGCGGAAGCCTTGGGGGACTCGCCGACCTTGAAATTGAGCAGCCAGGCGAAGGCCATGATCCAGGCCGGCGAACCGGTGATCAACCTGACGGCCGGCGAGCCGGACTTCGCGACGCCCGAGCCGGTGCTGGCCGCGGCTCGCGCCGCACTCGCCGACGGACGCATCGGCTACACCGCGAGCGCCGGCCTTCCCGAACTGCGCGCGATGGTGGCGCAATACTACAGCGACGCTGGCGGGCCGACGGTCGCCGCGGGTGAGGTCATCGTCTCTAACGGCGCCAAACAGGTTCTTTTCAACGCGCTGGCGGTGCTGATCAATCCCGGGGACAAAGTCGCGATTCCGGTACCGTACTGGGTGACTTATCCGGCGCAAGTGACCGCGTTGCGCGGCGAAATCCTGGCGGTCACACCGACCGCGGGCTGGAAAATCACGCCGGCAGACCTCGAGCGCGCCGGCGCGCGCGCGGCGCGGGTGCTGATCCTCAACAGCCCGTCGAATCCGACCGGGGCCGTCTACGACCGGGACGAGCTCGCCGCCCTGGCCGACTGGTGTCGGACATGCGACGTGTACGTGCTGACCGACGAGATCTACGAAGACCTGGTCTATACCGATGCCGGCCACACATCGCTCGTGCAGATCGCGCCGGATCTGCGCCACCGTATCGTGCGGGTGACCGGCCTGTCCAAGAGCTACGCCATGACCGGTTGGCGTGTCGGGTTCGGTCTCGCCGAACCCGAGACGATCAACGCAATGACACGCCTGCAGGACCACTCCACGAGCAATATCTGCACGGTCGCCCAGAAAGCGGCCCTGGCGGCGTTCGCCTGCCGCGCGGAGGTGTTGGCGATGCGCGAGGCATTCCACCGCCGCCGCGACGTGCTGGTCGAACAGTTGCGCGGAACGCCGGGCATCCGCTTCGACGTGCCGGATGGCGCGTTCTATCTAATGCTCGATTGTCGCGACCTGCTGGCGCCGGATCGGCGCCATGACGGCTGCTGGCGGCTGGCCAGGCATTTGCTGGCGGAGGCCAAGCTGGCCACGATTCCCGGTGCGCCGTTCGGGGCGCCGGGATGCCTACGGTTGAGCTTCGCGCGCAGCGAGAGCGAACTCGTCGAAGCGGCGCAGCGTCTGCGGGCAAGTCTCCGTTCGTTTCCAGGGTGACCGCACGTGTTCCTCGACGTTGCCACGATCAGTATCCGCGCCGGCCGGGGCGGTGACGGCTGCGTCTCGACGCGCCGCGAAAAATACGTGCCGCGCGGCGGCCCCGATGGCGGCAACGGCGGCCGCGGCGGCGACATCTGGCTCGTGGCCGATCCGGCGTTGACCACGCTCCTGGATTTCCGCTACCGGCGGGAATACACAGCCGGCGACGGCGAGCGCGGCGGCGGCAACCGGCGCACCGGCGCCGACGGGAACGCCCTGACCGTGCCGGTACCATGCGGCACCAGCGTGTTCGCGCTGCCGGAAGACGTCCTGCTCGTCGACATGGTCGAGCCGGGCCAGCGCTTCCTGCTGGCCGCCGGCGGGAACGGCGGTCGCGGCAACTGGGAGTTCCGCACCGCGCGCAACCAGACGCCGCGCAAGGCGACGCCCGGCAAGCCCGGCCAGAGCTTGACGATACGCCTCGAACTTCGGCTGCTCGCCGACGTGGGGTTGGTCGGAGCGCCGAATGCCGGCAAGAGCACGTTGCTTTCGGTGCTGACCGCGGCGCGCCCGAAGGTGGCCGACTACCCGTTCACGACCTTGACGCCCAACTTGGGCATCGTGGATCTGGGGGATTTTCGCAGTTGCACGCTGGCGGATATCCCGGGCTTGATCGCGGGCGCGAGCGCAGGAAAAGGTTTGGGGCATGATTTCCTGCGCCATATAGAACGCACGGCGGCCTTGCTCCTGCTGGTCGACGCCAGTCTGCCCGACCCGGGGGCGGAGTTGCAGGCGCTCCGCGACGAACTGTCGCAGTACGACGCGCGCCTGCTGGCCCTGCCCTACGCCGTGGTTCTGACCAAAGCCGATCTCCTGGACGCAGACGAGCAAACCGCGCGTCTGGCAGCGACCGCCGAATGGAGCCGGCGTCACGGCGGCGTTGCGGTCCAACTCATCTCGGCCGTCCGCGGCGACGGTCTACAGGATCTACGGCGCCTGTTGCGCGACCTGTCGCCGCCGGGGCGGCGAAACGCATCGGGCCCGTCGCCACCGGAGCTGTCCGCGGGACCCTGACCATCGTTGCGCTGTCGGCGGTGAATTCCTCCCGGAAGCGACACCGATCGCCATGCCATCGCGCATCTGGCGTTGCCTCGAACCGGACGCGGCCGCCTGGCCGCAGGGCTGGCGGGATCTGGGGGATCCGCCGGCCCGCGTATTCGTCACCGGGCAGGAGCAGGTCCTGCGCGGCAAGATCCTCGCCATCGTCGGCACGCGCGGCGCGACGCCACGCGGCTTGGCCGTTGCGCGCAGCCTGGCCGGCGGTCTGGCTCGTCGCGGCTGGACGATTGCGAGCGGCCTCGCGCTGGGGATCGACGCCGAGGCCCACACCGGCGCGCTGGCCGTGAACGGCTTGACCATCGCTGTCATGGCCACTGGTCCGGAACGCACTTATCCGAGCCAACATTTCTCCCTGCGCGAGCGCATCGAGCGGACCGGATGTTGCGTCACCGAAAGCGAACCCGGCGGCGGCGCCGGCGGGCGCTGGCTCTTTCCACGCCGCAATCGGCTGCTGGCTGCCCTGGCTCGAGGCGTGATTGTCGTCGAGGCGCCGCGGCGCAGCGGTGCGCTCTTGACGGCGCAACTGGCGGTGGATCTCGGGCGTCCGGTCTGGGCGGTGCCGGGCCCGGTGGACGTCTCGGCCAGCGTCGGCTGCCACGACCTGCTGCGCAACGGAGCAGCGCTCTGCACAGGCTGCGAGGATATCGACCTCCAGCTACCGCCGCCGCGACAAGCGACGGAGCTGGCCGGGCCGCCCTTGCCGCAGCCCGGCAGCGCCGCCCGCTGGATTCTCGACCGCCTCGATCTCGACGGGGTCGCGCTGGAGGAGCTTCGCGCCCGTTGGCCCGGCACAACGGCGATGTGGAGCGAAGGAATGCTGGCGCTCGAACTTGCCGGTCTCATCCGCCGCTTGCCCGGGGGCCGCCTCGCGCCTAGACTCTGGCGCGCGTAGATGGCGCGGCGTTCGCCGCGGCATGCGAGCAAACGAGGATGTCCTTGGGCAATCGGCGTAAGACACTCGTTCAATGGCGGGACTACCTGCTGCTGCGGCTGGTTCTCCTGCTGGCGTCGCCGTTGCCGTTTCGTTCTCTGCAGCGGCTGGGTCGCACCTTGGGTTTGTGCGCGTGGTACGTGCTGCCGTTTCGCCGCCGAGTCGTGCTGGACAACTTGCGCGCGACCTATGGTGCGGCCATGGACGAAACGGCGCTGCGCACCCTGGCGCGCAGGTTCTACGCTCAGCTCGGCACGACCCTGCTCGAGTTTTGCGGGTATTGGCGGCTGTCTCCGGAACACGTGCGCTCGTTGATCGACGTCCAGGGGCGTGAGCATCTCGAGGCGGCGCTGGCGTCGCGCCGGGGGGCGCTGCTGGTTTCCGGACATTTCGGGAACTGGGAGCTCGTGGCGGCGTGGCTGGCGACGGAGTGTCCGCAAGTCAAGTTCCTGGTGAAATCGCAATCGAACCGACGAGTCGATCGCCTGCAGAACGAACTACGCCGTCGTGCCGGGGTAGGCGTGATCCGTACCGGTGCCACGACGAAAGAAATGCTGCGGACGTTGCGAGGCGGGGGCGTCATCGGGTTGCTTGGCGACCAGGACGCCGGTGCGGGCGGGATGTTCGTGAATTTTCTCGGCCGTCCGGCCAGCGTGTTCCGCGGCGCGGCGACCCTCGCGTGGAAGCTGCGCTGCCCGGTTCTGACGGGATTCCTCATTCGGCTGCCGAGCGGGCGCCACCGACTGGAGTTCAACGAGCCTTTTTTTGCGGATTCCGGCTGGGACGAAAAGCGGGCCGTTGCCGAGATCACGCGCTGGCACACGCGCCAGTTGGCGGATGTCGTCGAGCGCTATCCAGATCAGTATTTTTGGGTCCATCGACGCTGGAAGACTCGGCCGCCGGCGAATGAATCGGCGGACGACCGTGGTGACGCTGCCGCGCGAAACCCGGAAACTATAACATGAAACGATGGCGCTAAATAGTTCTAGTGAAATAATTAATACATTTATGATACATAATTTTCATTGTATTGCGCCGGGCGTTCGCACGGCGCCGTACCCAGCGGCCACCGGACTGTTCGCCGCGATCTACTGCGGTATGAACCCGATCTGGCTGGGGTCGGGCGGATTACCGGGCTTGAGCCTGATCTCGCCGTGCTGTTTCTCGAAGCGCTCGAGGTTCTGGCCGAGATGCAGGTGCAGCGCTTTCGCGGCGGCAGGGGTGAGGATGACCCGGGCATGGATCTTCGCTTTGGGCACACCCGGCAGCAGCCTGGCAAAATCGAGCACGAATTCGCTAGGATTGCTCGCGATGATGCTGAGGTTGGCATAGACGCCGTCGGCAATCTCGGGCGACAGTTCGATGGCAATCTGCTTCGGGGGCGGTTGCTGTTGCTGCATGGTCCTCCTGGCTCGGCGGATGCCGGCTTCGAAACGGCTGCAACGCCTGCATTTGACATGGCTGCGGCGCGGTGGTAGCGTCCCGCGGCGTCCCACGGGTGAGCTGGGGCGTCTCGAGCATCTCATCGCCGGAAAGAAAACACCTGATGGCAGAGAAGTACAAGCAGATCCTCGACGCCCTGCCGGGACTGCGCTTGGCCGTGGTCGGCGACATCATGGTCGACCGATTCCTGTGGGGCCGTTGTGACCGAATCAGTCCCGAGGCACCGGTACCGGTCGTGCGCGTCCAGCGCGAAACCTACAAGCTCGGCGGCGCAGCCAATGTCGCCGCGAATCTGCACGCCCTCGGCGTCCAGGTGGAATTGCTCGGCGTGTGCGGTGAGGACTTCGCTGCCGCCGCGTTGCGCGCGCTGCTGGCCGACCTCTCGCTGGCGGCCGATGGCATCATCAACTTGCCCGATCGCCCCACGACGCTGAAGACCCGGCTCATCGCGCAGAATCAACAGGTGGTGCGGGCCGACATGGAGGACGACGAACCCCTGGCACCGGCGGCCACGGACCGCCTGTTGGCGTATTTACGCTCGTTGCCGCACCTCGACGGCATTGTGATCAGCGACTACGGCAAAGGATTGCTGACCGATCACGTCCTGCAGGCGGTGATCGAGCTAGCCGCACGCCACGACTGCGTCGCGGTCGTCGACCCGAAGAAGGGCGACTACAGCCAATACCGC
>Ga0334886_1000975_pt1 | contig 37266 bp, 48 predicted proteins | sample GraSluR1_MG_9_FD_207232 | JGI IMG/M metagenome (GOLD analysis project Ga0334886, IMG submission 207232) | Sludge microbial communities from methane-producing bioreactor in Wageningen University, Netherlands - Granular Sludge_27_06-R1 | ecosystem: Engineered > Bioreactor > Anaerobic >... | reverse complement strand
ACACTAACGATGGAATAGTAATAATCACCGGCTGCTCGCATAGTGGGATATGCAATATCATTGAGCAGGCGAAAAAGGTGCTGAACAACAATAAAATACGTATGATAATAGGAGGATTCCACCTTCAATCGGAGGATCCCGATGACGAAATACTAACGAAAACAAAGGAATTTTTGGGTAAAGAGAATATAGGAATAGTATATCCGTGTCATTGTACTAATCTGTTGAGCAAAAATGAAATAGCTAAAGTGACGCGTGTCGGTGAAGCAGGATCGGGAACAAGTATAGAAATCTGAAAAATCGAACAAAACATAAACCCGACTCGGCTATGGTCGCGATTTGCGCGGTTTGCTTCGCCGGTCTGGCACAAGCCGCTTTATAAAGGCCTGTGACTTCAGGAGGATCCCATGGGCATTATGCGAAACGATGGAACGAGTATCGTCATTGAAACTTCCCTGGAACATAGGAATGATACGCTCTTTATAGTATTTTCTGGATTTGGATATACTATTGCTCACCCCTTATTGCATTACTCGAAATGCGTGGCCAAGGAATTATTACGTGATTATATAGGAGTGGATTACGATTACGTAAGAAACCCAGGTTTCCTCAGCTTGCCTGGTAAAGAGCAAGATGCTTATTTCGAAACGGATACTGCGCTTGTAAGAGAGTACATACTTGATAAAAGTGGAAAATACGCACATTTGGTGTTGGTTGGCAAATCAATGGGAACAAGTATTATAAACAGACTGCTCGATACGGAAGAGATTATAAAGAAAAGTACAATTGTGCTAATGACACCTGGGACGGAATGGGATGCAATTATAAAGAAAATAATAAGGATAAAGAATTCCGTGTTAGTGGTTGGGAGCAAAAACGACAAGCACTATATGATAGAAGGATTGGAAGCGATATATAAAAAGGATACGATAGAAGTGCTGGAGATAGAAGACGGGAATCACGCGTTGGAGACAGGGATAGTGGAGAATGATATTGAGATAATAAAACGAGTAATAACAACACTAAAGAGTTTTGTAGTGAGGCAAATAAATCTGCCTGCGGGCTTGCATTGAAGGACGATGAAAACAGCATCACTGATTGTTGATGTCCAAGACGATTACTTCCCGGGCGGTATGAATGATGACTCATATGTGTATCGATACGACAGTGCGGGCGGTATATGGCTTGGGGTATAAGGTTGTGGTGGTAAGCGATTGTTGCGCGACAAAAAATTTAAAAATGGGGGAAAGAATGGTGAAAGCGGAAGATGTACAGATGGCGTATATGGCGGCAATAAGGGGTACATTCGGGAAGTAATGACAGTAGAGGAGTATATAGAAGGAGAAATGTAACCAATGAACGGGATTAAATGGCTTCTCGAAAATGCCGACCCGAGTCTAGAGTATCAAGTAGCCCGGGATTTGCAGCACAAAACTGAAAACCAGTGTACTTTATTGCAAAAAAGGATAGCTTTAAATGGCCATGGGAAGTTGCTTCTTGATAAACGAAACGCGAACGGACATTGGGGAAATGGAGCATATAATCCCAAGTGGATATGTACACATTATGTTCTTTTTGAACTTATGCAGCTTGGACTTGGGCCTGCTGATAAGGACTGTAGGAAATCGGCGGGTTTACTACTAAGTTATCCCGAAGGTATTGATGGCGGTGTTAATTACGCTAAAACAATCAAACACAGCGATGTGTGCATTAATGGAATGTTATTATCCATTGGTTCGTATTTCAAGGTAAACAAGGAATTAATAGATCCAGTAATAGAGTATATCCTGAAAGTACAAATGAACGATGGGGGATGGAATTGCCAGTATTATACAGGAGCAACCCATAGTTCTTTGCATACAACCATAAGTGTACTTGAAGGGATAGAAGAATATATACGCGGCGGGTATGAGCATAGGATAAAAGAATTAAGAAAGGCAAAGCGGGAAGCGATCGAGTTCATACTTATCCATAGGTTGTATAAATCAGAAAAGACAAAAGAAGTAATAAAGGACGATTTCTTTAAGTATACATTTCCGGTGCGATGGAAATACGATATCCTGCGGTGTTTGGACTATTTTAGGAAAGCGGAAATAGCTTATGATACAAGAATGGAAGAAGGCATAAAAAGGATAGAACAGGCAAGGAATAATCAAGGGATATGGAAAGGTTACTCGCAGGCTGGCAAGGAATATTACAAAATAGAACGCGATAAATGGAATACACTACGGGCGTTGAGGATATTGGAATATTACCAATCTTCAAGAACAGGAGGATAACTATGATTTTAGTTAGCGCATGTCTTGCTGGTGTGCCCTGTAGATACAATGGAGAAAACAAATTAAATAAGGACGTAAGACAGCTTGTAAAAGACGGGGAAGCAATATTTGTATGCCCGGAACAACTGGGTGGACTAACAACACCAAGACTGCCCGCAGAGATAATCAATGGAAGAGTAATAGATAAAGCGGGAAAGGATGTAACAATGGAGTTTAGGAAGGGAGCTGAGATAGTACTCGAGCTTGCCCGTAATTATAAATGTAAAAAAGCAATTCTAAAAGCCAGGTCTCCATCCTGTGGAAAAGGTGAAATCTATGACGGTTCTTTTACTGGAACACTAATTGAAGGAAATGGGATAACAGCGGAAGTATTGTTAAGGAATGGGATAAAAGTAATAGATGAAGATGATATTTAGACAAGAACAGCGTTATAGGGTTTGAGATAAACTATAAAATACCATAGATCATCTATGCTGGCGCAAGAATCGCGCTGATGGCCGCGGCGCAGGATAAGCCAATGCTGGACCGACGTCTTTAGTGTTGATTACGTCATACCAATAAGGACGTAGTACATATGAATGATAATTTACGTATTAGAAAAGCTGTGCCTGAAGATGCGACTGTGCTAACTAAACTTACCGCACAATTAGGCTACCCTTGCACTCAACAGGAAATAGTAGAGAGGCTTGAGCCATATCGGAATATCTCGTATGGGATAGTGTTCGTTGCTGTTCTGAATGATACGGTAGTCGGGTGGATAAGTCTCAACACTGTGCGGTATTTCTATGTAAGACCGTTTATAGAAGTATCGGGCTTTGTCGTCGATGAGAAAGAAAGGAATAAAGGTGTAGGAAGGCGATTACTCGAAGCTGCGGAAGTCTGGGTAAAAAGACAAGGAGATTATAGGTTAATCAGAATAAGAACAAATATTATAAGGGAAGATGCCCATAGGTTTTATGAGAATAATGGGTATAGGAAGGTAAAAGAGCAAAGAGTGTATATGAAAGAGATTGGGGATTGATGGAAACTATAATAAACTCAAGAACCGCCCCAAAAGTGAAAGCATTGTCGAAGAAAATGGAAGAATTCCGACATAAGTTTCAACCAGAAATATGAACAAAGTATGTTTTTGTGTATATATTTATGATATATTTAAACCACTATCTGCGAGGGGTCCGATATGAAGCGAAAAATAATACATTTTTTTATTCTGACAATTATAGTAACTTCTAGTTTTCTGGGTTGCGCTATTAAAGATGGTAATTCATATCAGAAGTACTACTGGACATATGAACCTTTATATATCTATGACACAAATCCTTATACCCCGTACACTATATATAATGATGAATACTTTTTTGTAGAAGCAGGATCATATTATATGGAATATACTGCATGGAATGGAATTGCATGGTATATGTATTATACGATAAAGAAAGATAAGGGGATGATATTCGATGATGGTGATGATTATTATTACTCGATAGGTTTATATTCGAGCGGCCCGTCAATATATCGATATGTATATAAAAAAGACTTGGATAATGGTACTGTGGAAAATTCTATTGGAGAAATTGTAGAAAATACAGGTATAAAGAGAGATTCAAAAAAATCGGAAAGAGAAAGAGGACCGATAATTGGTTCGGAAGAAATAAAAGCTAGAAATGGAACAATAAAAATAGAATATGGCTTGATGCTCTAAGAAAGACTTAATAAAAACCCCAACCAGAAAATGCTTTTTGTCACGGTTTTTGCTTATCTTTTAGCCCTTGGCGCAAAACTATAACTTTTGGAGGTCGACGCAATGTATTTCAAAAAATTAGTTGGTGAAAAGTGCTATCTATCGCCAATAGATACAAACGATTATGAGCAATATGTCGCTTGGCTTAATGATGAAGAGGTCACGCGTAATTTGACTCTGGCTCCTATGGTCATATCGGTTGAAAATGAAAAAGAAATACTATCTCGACTGGCAAAAGATCATAATTATGGAATAATTGATAAAAAGACGGATAAGCTTATTGGGAATGCAGGGTTTGTTTCGATAGACCATATTCATAAAACGGCAGAAGTAGGCATTTTTATAGGAGATAAGAAGTTTTGGGAAAAAGGCTATGGCACGGAAGCATTATCCCTGCTTATCGATTATGCATATAGGGTGTTAAACTTGCATAATATAATGTTAAGGGTATATGCCTATAATGAAAGAGCGATAGCGTGTTATACAAAAATAGGGTTTAGGAAGATAGGAGAACTGAGAGAAGCCCATCGATATGAGTTTAAGAACCATAACATTATATTCATGGATATCTTGCCGCGGGATTTTTATAAAAAAGACAAATAATCCGCATTATCGACGAATATCGGAATGAATAAGCGCTTTAACAACCGCTTCAGCGTGATTCGCGCCACCTTTAAGGGCCTGTGCCTTCGGCTTAGCCTTTTGAGTCGCGTTGCTGGGTGGGCCGATAATGCTATGGGAGTCTTCGCGCAGGAGATTGACGAAAATGAATAATGAATTGGAATTCCAATCGAGACAACAATTTAGATTGTGGCTGGCTGAGCATTCTCAAACTGGAAAGGGTATTTGGATCATCTTTGGTAAAGGCAAGACAGCAAACACGTTAAAACCTGGCGAGGCTTTGGAAGAGGCATTATGTTTTGGCTGGATTGACGGACAGATCAAGCCGGTCGATGATGTAAAATATATAAAGTACTTTGCGCCACGAAGGGAAAAGAGTACTTGGTCGGAGAAAAATAAGAAGCTTGCGGAAAAACTTATTAAGGCGGGGTCGTTCACAGATCATGGACTCTCCGTTATAGAAAGATCAAAAACCAATGGTTCATGGGCTCACGAAAAACAAGATATTGATCTAGGTTCCATAGTAAAAACACTTGCGGATATTTTGAAAGCGAATAGCATAAAGGCATATGAAGTATATAACTTTTCATCGGAGTCGAAACAAAGACAATTAGCTAGATTCTATACAGAGGCCAAGAGTGAGGAAGTTAAGAAGAAGAGAGTAGCGAAAATAATAGAAGCACTAATCGAGCGGAAAAAAGGGATGTTGTATTAAGAGTAGGACACGTAACGCTCGCTTCAATTTGGAGATGTGACATGACCAGATATTTAAAAAGTATTCTAATGTTGAAATCGACAATCGTCCTTATGCTTTTGTCGGTATTCTCAATATCCTTATCAGTAGTGAGAACTGTTTTTACGGGAAAGCCCTTTTTCTTGTTTATGATATGGAATCTCTTTTTGGCGTTTATCCCTTGGTTTTTGGCCTCGATTATTCATGTCTTAAAGATCAAGAATAAGGTCATTCTTATTCTGATAGTTTTGATATGGATTATTTTCTTCCCGAATGCCCCATACGTTTTGACTGATCTGATACATTTGGGTAAGGAAAAATCGGTTCCGCTTTGGTATGACTTGATACTGCTGCTTAGTTATGGGTTTACCGGTTTATTATACGGATTTGTCGGCCTTGTAATGCTCGAGATGAAATTGCGGGAGAATTATAGGAAATTGATTTGCGATATTGTTACGAGCCTCATGATCTACCTGTCTTGTTTTGGGATATATATCGGGCGATTTTTGCGATGGAATAGTTGGGATATAGTGATGAATGTAGAAGAGGTCGTAGCTGATATGTATAAAAGAATAGCGAATCCGCTAGAACATCAGGCGACCTGGGTATTTACAATGCTGTTTGGGACACTATTGAATCTGGTATATTATGGTTTCAAGAGTATGAATGAAAAAAGTTTGACAACCTCCTCAACCTGACAACGCTATCGTCACGCTCTTTGCGCGAGGGCAAAAGCAAGATCACCAGCTCTGATAATACTTCTTGCCCGCGCATGCAGAGTGAAGAGTGAATCCATATTTGATTGGCATATCTTATCGTAGGGAAAAATAGGAATATGTATATGGAAGCTCCAAAATCTAACATTTTCCTCACTGCTGTCAATTCTACAGAAGATATCTCTGCGGTAAAAATACTTATTAAAAGCCTACGCGCGTTCGGCGGGAGATTTAACATAACTCCCATCTATATTTATACTTCTTTGAATGTCAAAGAATTGGATATAGAATTAAGCGAAATACAACAAGTAATTCCCTATGTATTAAACGAACCATTCCATAGCTATCCATTTGCGTACAAGGTCTTTGCCGTATCAAACATAAATAAGCACCTTACGTATATTCCGGAAAGAATTATCTGGCTCGATCCTTCATCGATAATACTGAAGCCTCCAGTATTATTTGACCTGCCTAGCTATTTTGAAATCATAATTCGTCCTGTCCATATAAAAAACGTGGGGGTTAATATCGATAAAGATATCGGCGACTATTGGAAAAATATATACTCAATAGTCGCTGTAGACCATTGCAAGTTATCATCGGTGCAAACATATGTGGATAAACAGGAAATACTTCCTTATTTTAATTGCGGAATGTATGTAATCAACGCAAAAAGCGAATTGCCCAAGCTGTGGTGGGAGCTATTTAAAAAAATGGTGGAAGATACACATTTCCAAAATTCCGCCTGCGCTGAAATTCAAAATAAAATATTTTTGCATCAGAGTATATTTAGCGCATTAATCTGCAAATATATTCCATTTGAAAAGATTCACATATTGCCCCGTGAATATGGGTATCCAGTTCATTTCCATGAAAGGTTAAGCAAAAGCCATGAAGGGCTAAGCATTGACGACGTGGTAATAATGCTAGGATATACTGAGGATATATCTGATGAAGATAAATTGAAAATATACAGTACATGTTCGGCTGAGCTTCGAACCTGGTTGGTGAGAAATGCAATTGCTTGCAAAAACAATCGCTCCTGGCGCGAAATTCACGAGTCGCGCCACTAGCCGCGCGCAAAACTTTTGCTTGCGTTCAGGTTTTGAGTTAAGGGTAAATCAATGTTGGTCCTATTCAGAGTATTGGAGGTCGTTATTGAAATATGTTCTATTGCTTCGAGGCGTTAATGTGGGAAAATCGGTTCAAGTACCGATGAAGGTTCTGAAAAGTATACTCGAAGGTATGGGCCTCGATACTGTTACGACATATTTGAATTCCGGTAATGCTTTATTTGAGTCGGATAAGACGAAAGCCGAATTGAGTATTCTTATCGATAAAGCACTCACGGAGACTTTTAAACAGAAGATATCTTTTTTGGTTAAAACGTCATTGGAAATCGTCAACATAGAAGCGGCAATACCAAAAAAATGGAATAATAACGAAAATGAACAGACATATGTGGCATATTTGTATGATGATCTAGATAGGGAAAACATTATTTCCGAGTTGCCGATCAAGAAAGAATATGTGACTATTGTTTATTGTAAAGGCGCTATTATTTGGAATATCAAAAGCGAATACTATAATAAAAGCCAAATAACAAAAATAGCGCAATATTACGGCTATGGTAAAATGACAACGAGAAATGTAAATACAGCAAGAAAATTAGCGGAATTGGCAAAGGTTTGATAGAATGAACCAGGCGTTGCGGGTCAGGCAAATGACATGCCCGGAAAAGCTGTTTGTTTAAATAGTATAAGGTCTAAAATGAAAGAAACAATTATACGGCAAGTGCGGGAAAAAGACAGCAAGGCAATTTGTGATATCTATAATTTCTATGTGGAAAACACGATTATATCGTTCGAGGAACAAGAAGTAACTCAAAAGGAAATGGAGGAAAGAATTCACAAAACCAGAAAAAATTATCCATGGATTGTTTATGAAGAAGAAGATCAAATTTTAGGATATGCGTATGTAGGAAGATGGAAAGAAAGAGCGGCGTATCGCCATACAGTAGAAGACACCTTGTACGTACGGCATGATGTACTTGGGCGAGGTATAGGTCGCGCGCTCTTGGAATCTTTATTGAAAGAAGTAAGGAAGATTGATGTGCGTGTAGTAATGGCGGTGATAGCATTGCCGAATGAAAGAAGTGTCAAACTACATGAATACTATGGCTTTAAGAAAACGGGACATTTTTGCGGTGTTGGGTATAAAATGGACAGATGGATAGATGTGGGATATTGGGAATTGCAGCTATGAGAACTGATGTTAGGTTTTTTGAATTGCTATCGCTGTTAATAGCTATAGTATGCAAATAAGTTAGGCTGAGGTACCTTAATGCGCCTTGAATTACTTGATGATTATAAAAAGACGCTTGTTGAATATACAAGCGACCATTATGTCTTTAATGTACCTGGAGATTCATTTGCGGAGAGAGAAATAGCATCGATAATTGCATTACAGGAAAAATGCTTTGAAGAGGTTCTTCGTGCTTTTAACTTTAAAAGCAACTTAACAATAAAGTACTATCTTTTCTCGTCGCCCCTCGAATGCGGAAGGCAATATAGAGTTTTGCACCCGGAGGAGTATGACGATAATGATCCTTATGAATCGGTAAATGGGTATACATTGTGTCCTGATATGATATTCGCGACATATAATGAAAGCATTCAATGTGTCGGCTATCATGAGGATGTGCATATTCTTATGAATGAACAATTCGGCAACATTACCTCATGTTTCGTCAAGGAAGGCATAGCTATGTCCTTTGATAAAGAATGGTGGCGTATTAAGAATGAGTATTGGGCAAAGATCATAATGGAAAAAGGTTTATTGGCCAATATTGAAACTTACTATGAGAACGATAGATTTTTTGAACAAGACGATCGGTATACATATCCTGTGGCAGGGGCGTTTACGTCATGGTTATTGGACCGCATAGGGCTAGATGCCTATAAGAAGTATTATGCCTTGTTTATTAAGAAAGAAAGCTACCCTTTGCGATCATACAGAAAAGAAATCGTTGAGGAGTTTATCAAATACATCAGTAAAATTGAAGTCGATAAAATGGCTGGGTTGACAATTGAAAAAACGATAGAGAACATTGAAAAGAGCAAGAAGCTAAGAGATGCCTCGTTAAAATAGATGAAATGAGTTTAAGTTGCGTAAAAATAGCCAATCATTAACAAGGCGTTTCCCCTTGCTGCTATTCCAATCTTTTTCAATAGCGTAATGACATTTTTTCCCCAATCCAATTCTATCATGATGGCAAAAACGGCATTCTATTGGCTGGAATGTCTTTCCAAATATTGTGCACCTATCATTTTCCAGAAATGTGCAATAATTATCTGAATATTCCAGTAAGGCCAAATAACCTTCATTCCCTTTAAAAGCTGGTGACAGCACGCCAAAAGAATGATTAGGAGAAAGCTCAAGCATCATTCTATTTGCATATCCGTGGACGATGGCGTCACGAGCCTCAGATACAAGCCACCACCCCGGACGCTTACAGAAGCTGATACAAATCTTGCACGTACACGGGCTCGAGGCAGGGAATCGGGTATAGATGTATCTATCTATATGTTTCATATGGTAAAACCGATGAACACGATATATAAGCATATAAAATAAATAAATAGTGAGAAATAACTATTTTATGTTGAAAACCATAAAAAATCTGAAAGATGAGTATGACAGACTTGTCGAATCTCATGTATGTATAGTTAAAGAAAGCGATTATGAGAAAATTAAAGACAAGCTGGAAAGTTTTAAAAGCCTTGCTACTGTAGAGAATAAAGCAATTTCAGTGTACGATTTACATAAGAAGAAATTTTTGCTGAAGGTTGACAAGCATATTGAGTTGTTGGGGTACACAAGTAAAGATTCAATCGATATAGATAGTATTTGCCGCTATCATGAAAAAGTACATTCTGATGATCTGCCATATCTCTATGATTCAGAAATCAAAATGTATCACTTTTTGAACTCAATAGGAGGAATCGAAAAAAAAGATTTTAAGCTTGTATATGATTATCGAGTACGTAACAATCGTGGCCTTTATGTACGTTTCTTGCATCAATTAGCAATACTAGAACTTGATCAATATTTCAGTTCATGGCTATTGTTGATTCTTTCAGATGTTATATCATTGTATCCAAAAGATGAAAGTCCTCGCAGGTTTTTGTTAAATATAAAAACTAATAGAGTTCATTTGTTTAATGAAGAATCTGGGATAAAGAACTATATAATAACAAAAAGGGAAAAAGAGATATTGGGGTTAATCGCGCAAGGTTTTGATAGCAAAGAAATAGCAGATAAGCTTTGTATTAGTACGAGCACCGTGAATAACCATAGGCAACATATTCTTAGGAAGACATCGACAAATAGTATTACGCAAGCAACAATTTATTTGAAATGCATTGGAATACTCTAGTATTTGTAGATGATTGTTTATAAAGAGCAGCTTGAATGAGTAAAAACAAACGGTACGTATAGGGTTAAACGTCCATTTTTTAATCAAGAGAAAACGATAAAAAGACGGTATGCCTGTTCAGTATAAATAGATTCTGAGAATGAATTTATGTTTAAAACAGTAGTTGAGGGCCCTGGACGAATATACAATAATAGGGTCAATAAGCGGGTGTATGGTATCCGTAATGAATGGACTGGAGCGGTGGAATACTACAAAAATCATTAAAAATTGGAATTAATTATGCGGGATTGTTAGCCGCAGCAAAAAGATATATTTTTACTCCATATGTGAATATAAATGGTGATGTGGAGTGATAACACTCGTGAGGACAATACATGGAAAGCGAAGTTGCATTTATTCATGATTTCGATTCGAGTTTAATTTGCGACTATTTTGGAAGGTTGGAGCGGCAAGGACCTGGCAGCCGTGAATCTACCATTTTGGCATTGAGTTTTATTGACAATCTTTCAGATGAGTCGGAGATCGCGGACTTCGCTTGCGGAACAGGTGGTCAAACTATTACTATTGCGCAAAATACTAGGGGAACCATTACTGGGCTTGATATTTTCCCGAAATTTATTGAAAAATTTAATGAAAATATGAATAATCTCGGCTTACGGAACAGGGTTAAGGGTATTGTTGGTTCCATGGACAATTTGCCGTTTCGTAGTAAACAATTTGATGTTATATGGTCTGAAGGGGCGATTGCCAATATAGGCTTTCAAAATGGCTTGGATTATTGGAAAGGATTTCTTAAAAACGATGGATATATCGCATTAACATATGAGTCATGGTTTACGGATGAACGGCCTGCCGAAATAGAAAAGTTTTGGGTTGATGCGGTTCCAGCGATTAGTACGGTTGAAACCAACATTTCCATAATGAAAAAATCTGGTTATAGTTTTGTCGCTGCGTTTGCGTTGCCTGAAACATGTTGGATAGATACCTATTTCAGTCCTCAAAAAGCAATGCAAAAAGAATTTCTGAAAGATAACGCTGGGAACAAGGCGGCAGAGGCTTTAGTTGAGAATATGGAATATGAAGCAGAGCTGTATGAAAAATACAAACAATATTATGGATATGTTTTTTACATTGGGAAAAAATTATAGAGTTGAATACCAAAAACATTGGCAAAATGGATTAGACAAGTGTTAGTTTGATGCTTTCGGCGCCTTTATTGTGTCTATCGAAGGGAGAATGGTTATGCAAAAAGAAAAGATCTTTCTTGAGAATGAAATGGAAACACTTTTAGTTCCACTTTTCAGCAAGGCACACGAAATGAGCAATAGGTTTCCCATCATTATTGATAAAAAGGCAGAAGAGATCCTTGGTAGGATTGAGTATAATTTCGCCGACTTGAAAATACCAAGGCAAACCTTAATTACTTTGGCCATGAGGGCAAAACAACTTGATTATTATGCTAATGAGTACATAAAAAACCACGATAACCCAATTGTTATTCATCTTGGCTGTGGGTTTGACAGCAGGTATTTCAGGATCGATTCGAAAAACGCTATATGGTATGATATAGATTTTCCAGATGTAATTGAGTTGCGTAAGCATTTTTATAACGAAAACAATAATTACCACATGATAGGTTCTTCTGTCACAGATAAAAGCTGGGTAGAGAAAATTTCAAAGAAAGGCCCGGCTTGCGTTATTGCCGAAGGGCTGTTCATGTATCTAGATGAAAAAGAAATAAAAGAACTCTTCGGGCTAATAAAAGTCAATTTTAATGATAGTGATATCTTTTTTGACGCATATGGAAAATTAACCGCAAAAGGAGCGAATAGTCATCCTTCTATAAAAAAAACTGGCGCAAGAATCAAGTGGGGTATAGACAATCCATTGGAAATTGAGAAATGGAACGATAATAATAAAATGATCTGCGAATGGTACTTTACCGATTCAGATGATATTGCGAATCTAAGGAGACGGGATAGGGTCTTGTTCAGGATAATGGGGATGTTTAAAGCAGCTAAACAAGCACATAGAATTCTTGGATATCATATTTAGACTCACCTAGTCTTTGCTTCAATAATTTGCAACAAAGGAAGATCGGAAATGAATTTTAACACTTTTTCAATGAATGCGAAAGTTGGTTATAACCAGGTAGATAGCTCTGGTCGCCTGAAAGTACTATCTGCCATACAGCTTCTTGAGGAAGCGGCTATAGAAAACTGTTACGCGATCAATAGAAACGTCTTTACGCTTCTTCAAGAAGGGTATGGGTGGGTATTGCGAGGCGGTTCAATCCAGTTTCTCCGATATCCGAGCTATGCCGATTCCATAACGATAGCGACATGGATATCGAAATGGACAATATTCCAGGGCTTTAGGGAATTCATCGTACTAAACGCAAGAAAAGAAAAGTGCGTTAAGGCTACGACAGTATGGGCGTATATCGATGTTACTAACAGGCGGCCAGTACCAATACCAGAAGTATTCAAGGAAAAATGGGAATATAGCCAACAGAAGGCTATTGAAGCATCATTACTAAAGAGACCGTTGGAAATATCGGGCGAATCGGTATCGGAAACATTCAATATCAGAAGGACTGACATAGATAGCAATAAGCATGTGCATAATGTGAGGTATTTGGAATGGGTGCTGGAGGCCGTGCCGCTTGAGTACTACTCTGGGAATGAATTGGAATCGGTGGAGGGGGCATTTTTGCAGGAGGCAAGATTTGAGGATCAAATCGAAGTGAGAGTCAAGAAGGTTAATGAAGGAGAACTTATGCATAATGTGATACGGAAGAGCGATGCCGAGGTGCTGGCGACCGGGCGCTCAAGATGGAAGAAGAAATAGTCGCATAACTCGTCTTCGAAAATTAATGAGTTAGTATGAAGAAGGAAAGGCAGGGAATGCGAATGAACAGAGAATATATAGTGCCCGCAAAAAACGGCATAAAAATACGGGCGGTGAAAGGTGCGACTATAACAATAGTCGATATTGAAGGGAAGCAGGTTGTTGATTTTTTTGCAGCTGGCGTCAAAAACAAAAACGAGATTTTATCCACCGGCGTTACCATCGATTGTAATGAATCTTTAGCGATAAAAAGGGATCAATGTCTGTATACCAACCATTACAATAAAATGTTTCAGATCATTGAAGATACCGTCGGAACTCACGATTTAATACATCCATGTTGCAGAAAGGAAATGTATGAGTATTTTTATAAAAACGGGAAAGATCACCCGAGTTGCTATGAAAACATTACCGACAAGGCAAACGAAGAAGGAATTCCATTGCTTCTGGAAGTGCATCCATTTAACATTTTTATGAATACAAAGTTCAAGGCAGACGGATCGTTCGAGGTATTGGCCCCATTATCAAAGGCAAATGATTATATAGTGCTGAAAGCTTTAATGGACGTGAATGTATTTATCGCTTCTTGTAGCGTAAGTGAAAGTAGTTGCAATGGCGGCAGGTGTAAACCAATTAAGGTGATAATCGGAACATCATAATATAAGAGTGCATGGGAAATTTAATATGAAAACAGCGCCTGCCTATACTTGGCGGGGAGCGGAACTGGTAGGCCGACGCGCTTCGCGCGCGAGGGGAAGTTAGACATCGGATGGTGGGAATATTCAACTGGTACGGAATACCCCGGGACTTTGAGCATAGGATCAAGGCTATTAAGAAAGCCGGATTTGAATCAACGTCTATGTGGATTGATGATGATGGGCAATGGGAAATCGATCCCGAAACTATTCCGCATATAATCAGGGATAATGGTCTCGTTCTTGAGTATGCTCACGCGCCTTACTCTAGAATAAATACATTATGGGATCGCTATAAGACACACGATATGGAGAGAGAGCTTGAGAAACATATCGATTATTGTTTCAGGCACTTAATTCCTATACTGGTCATACATTTGACCAAGGGCTTCAGGGTAAAAGAGGCGAACAAGCATGGGCTGGAAGCCCTTCGGAGAATCGTAAAGTATGCTAACGATAAGAATGTATCCATAGCGGCGGAAAATACAAAACAGAATAAAGTGCTTGAGACTGTCTTTGACACAATAAAAGATAAGACACTCGGACTTTGTTTTGATACGTCCCATGACAACCTCTATGGGGATCCCAAGTTCAAGATAATGGAAAAATATCACAATAGGATCTTATGTTTTCATATATCGGATAATGACGGGAAATCGGATGATCATTGGCCGCCCTACCAAGGGAAAGTCGACTGGGAAGATTTTGTGCTAAAGTTTCCCAAAGCATACAACGGAATATTGAACCTCGAGGTGTTGCCAAAAGATAAGGGAATAGAGGAAGAATCATTCTTGCATGAGTCGTATAGGGTAATAAAGGATATTGAAAATAGAATAGGGCGAGCAAGGGTTTCCGCGGCCGTTGATTAAGCGGGAGAACCGAGTAGCATAATGGAGACATAATGAAAGCTAAGCTTAAAACCTTAGGCCGTGCGCTGAAATATGTCTGGACAAAAACGCCCATAGAAATGTTTATTGTGACCGCAGTCTCATTAATCGAGGGCCTTTTGCCTGTTTCCGCCCTCGTTGTGCTGAAAAAGTTTGTGGATGTATTTACCGCAAATGAGACGTATGCAGAAACTGGCCTGTCCTCCGCAAGTCTGGCAGTTGTCTGGATACTCATTATGATTGTTCAATATACAATTCCATCTATTACTACCTATCTGCTCGAAGTGACGAGAGAACGATGTTCGAAAGAGCTGAGCATGTCGATCGTGGGGAAATGTATCAGTATTCAAGGAATAGCGCACTTTGAGGATAAGCAATTTCTGGATATAAACGATTGGCTTAGTTTTACCGATCGATCGGTCGGGCCGTTCCTCTATCAGATAAACGATGGCGTAAAGTACTGCACAGGGTTTATATCCATTTTCGCCTTGTTCGCCAGCTTTGAGTACTGGATATCGATAGTGCTGACAGTATCGATTGTGCCAAGTATGATAATAGCGCAGAAAAGGTCATTGGAAAAATCGCATCAGGAAGAAGCTCTCGAAGCTTTATCACGTAAAGCCCGGTACTATAGAAATACTCTATTGTCTCCTGCGGCGGTGAAAGAGTTTAAGCTATTTTCTTTCAATAAATTGTTTAAACACAAATTGTTGGAATTGTTTTCAGATATGGAAATATCAAATGTTCGGTTCCAAAGGAAAATACGCAACGGAGATATACTGGGAACAAGTATCAGAATTATCGCTATTGGTTCCATATTTATCTTCATGCTGGGTAAAACAAGGGACGGGACAGTAACAATTGGTTCTTTCGCGATGTACTTACAATCGCTTTTTCAATTTTCCAACAATCTTCTTATGATCGCGTTGGTCTGGGCATATTTTGAAGGCTCTTATAACTATTTTTCAAAGTTTTTTAATTTTTTAGCCATGGAAGACACGATTGACATATCGCGTTCAAGGCGGATGCTTGTGGAATGTGTCGAGGCAATACGTTTCGAAAATGTTTCTTTCACTTACCCATCGGGAAAACAGGCATTGAGAAATATCTCTTTTTCGCTTAAAGCGGGCGAGAGAGTGGCGTTAGTGGGAGAAAATGGCGCAGGAAAATCCACGATCATAAAATTGCTATTGCGGCTCTACGATCCTTCCGAGGGTTCCATTTATCTTAACGACAATGCTATACTTGAATACGATATCGCCTCATACCGGTGTAAGTTTTCCGGCATTTTCCAGGACTTTATGAAGTATGACTTGACGGTACGGGAAAACATATTTTCAGATGGCTCGGGAAATGATGATATTATGAACGAGTTTCCCGGAGTATTCCCTGAAAGCGAATTGGAAAAACTGCCTGATGGAATGAGTTCGCTCCTGGGAACGACGCTGGGCGGCGTGGAGCTATCGGGAGGTCAGTGGCAAAGGCTCGCGATTTTGCGTGGTCTGGCAAAACCCCATGAGGTGCTTCTTGTTGACGAGCCAACCGCATCTATAGATCCCATTGAGGAATCACGTATCTTCGAACTGGTTTTTTCCCGTAATGAGGGCATCACGCTCTGCGTGACCCATAGGCTGGGAAGCGTCAAAGAGGCATCAAGAATCATCGTACTTAAGGATGGCGAAGTGGTGGGCGACGGGAGCCATAATGAGCTGATCGTTACTAATGACTATTACAATAGGCTTTATATGTCCCAAGCAAGTATGTATGAATCAAAACCTTAATCAGGGAAGCACAAAATAATTGTGTATGGCTTTATATCGGGGTAGTCAATGAGAATGCGCAAAGGTGTGGACGAAATGGCCGGAAAGAATTGTGTGGCGATCGCAGGGATACTCTTAATACTGTTGTTGGGTGGTTGCAAGAATGGAAATAAGGAAGAATTGGGGATAAAAGTTGTTTATGAAGCCGAATATATTTGTTTAGACCAGAGCCGAATAGAGGCGCGTTACTTTAGCTTGACAGATGACAGTCTTAATTTTGTCAAGATCAAGATGCCGGATGGGGAAGAACATACCTTGCCCCAGGTAATAGCGGCTTCTGGAGCGAGGTACAGCGACGAGCATAGTATCCAATTTTGGATAAAAGGAAATGCGATGACATTGTATGCCATGGGCGAAGAAGGCGAATGGAAAATGATAAAAGAAGGAATGGCAAAAGAATAAGCGAGGATAAAACGCGTCCCTGGCATCCCGTTTCTCTCGTAATAGAATGCGATACCCAAGAAGAGATTGATTATTATTGGGGAAAGCTGTCATATGTTCCCGAAGCCGAACAATGCGGGTGGCTTCAAGATAAATATGGGTTATCCTGGCAGGTCGTCCCCGCGGATTTGAGCAGGATGCTGATAAACGCAACACCCGAGCAGCGGAAAAGCGTGACGGAAAAGTATATGGACATGAAGAAATTCAATATAAAAGAAATAAAAGATGCTTTTGATAAAAAGAGAATTTAGCGCAATGGCGGAATCGATGGAGAAAAGGAAATGGAACGGAAAGCAATGGACAGAAAGAAACGCATGTATTCAATTACTTTAGAAACTGTTTATCCTTTGTATGTACAAAAGGCGGAAAAAAAAGGCAGGACTCGTGAGGAGGTAGATAGGATTATCTTCTGGCTTACAGGGTACGATAAGGAATCATTGCAAAGGCATATGGATGTCCATAGCGACCTTGAAACATTTTTCACCGAAGCTCCGAATGTGAATCCTAGTGCGGCTAAGATCACCGGCGTCATTTGCGGATACCGGGTAGAGGAAATAGAGGACGAGGTGGAACGAAATATACGTTATCTCGACAAGTTGATCGATGAGCTGGCCAAAGGGAAGACAATGGAGAAAATCCTGCGGAGTTGATCATTATCCAAAAAGGATATACTAAGAAACAATGATATCGTACAAAGGCAAGAGCGGAGCCGAAAGGGAGATCGAATGGCAAAGATCCATTCTGCCCGAGGGAATCCGGGAACTCGTGGTATCGGATCAGAAAAATCGAAACGAAAAGCTTTGGTCCTTGTTTTTTTAGGGTGGTAACGCGCATGCAGGTATATGAAAGAACGACGCCAGGCTTCTCTCTGTGCGGCTTAAACTGCGTATTGTGCCCGAGATACAACACCGACGGAATTTCGCGCTGTCCGGGGTGCGGAGGGCCGGACTTCTACCTAAAACACCCGTCCTGCGCCATAATAAACTGTAGTAAAAAGAACGGGGCTATTGAGTACTGTTTCGCCTGCGCCAAATACCCCTGCGATAGATTTTCGCGAATGGGAGGCAGGGATTCGTTTATATCCTATCGCAATGTCTTGGCCGATAACGATAAAGCCAGGGCGAACCTGAAACGTTACGTATCGGATCTTGGGAAAAAAAAGGAGTATTTGGACTATTTCTTAAAGGAATACAACGACGGAAGGTCTAAAGGTTTTTTTTGTCTGGCGATTAACCTCCTGCCGATCGAGGATATTGGGCAAATCATTGCAATCGTGAAAGAAAAAGAAAAACATCGGAAGCCTGAATCGGAAATCGTCAAGGGCTTGTTTTGCGAGAAGGCGAAAAATAGAGGTATCGAGCTTGTACTGAGAAGATAAAGATCATTAAAAAGGCAGATTCGACGGGAAAAGGGGAGTAGGCAAAAAGTACTGTTTTTCCGTTAAGAATATTCGCATGGGCGCCCGGGCGTTATGAATGGGTCGGATAAAGGGAGAAATCGGATAAAGGGGGAATACGAAGATGAAAGAGCAGATCGAGCATGGTAAGGTAAATCTTCCGCGACCGAGGAAGCTGAAATATTGGGCTTTTATCGTTTTTTTGGCCCTGTTGAGTTCTTGCCAGGGGGAACGTAGAACGATAAGCGTTTCCGGGGAAGGAAGGGTGACCTTCGTTCCCGATACGGTGTCTTTTACAATTACCGTGAGGAACTTGAGCCCGACACTAAAGGAGGCGACGAAGCTCACGAAAAATTCGACTTTGCGGGTGGTGGAGGTATGCAAGAAATACGGGATAGACGAGAAGGATATCGTGACGGGCTATGTAAATTCCGGAAAGGAATATGCCAACCAGTATGGCAATGGCGAGCCTAAATTTTTAGGTTACGCTTCGACCCAGAGCACGGCGGTCTCCTACGGGGATTTGCCCCGGTTCGAAGAGTTTTCCAAAGAGTTGCTGGACTTGGAAATTACTACGTTGCACGGTATGGCGTTCAGCCATTCGCGGTATTCGGAGTATGCATCCCAGGCCGATATGCTGGCCCTGGACGACGCGAAGCAGGCCGCCCTGAAGATTGCCGAGCGGATGAAGATAGGGCTTGGGGCGGTGCTGTCGGTTGCATCGATGGGGGATTCTTCGGGAGCCGTCTATGGGCGAGGTTTTGAGACCCAGCTTATGGCCAAGGATACGGGGGGAGGAATAGCGCTTTCCCCGGGGCTTCTTGCGGCGACGAAGCGGGTCGATGTGGTGTTTGGGATAAAATGATGCGAATGCCGGAGAATATTAAAATAGAAAAATTGAGCGATGCCACCGTCGAAGGGGCCAAGGGGCTGATACGAAAGTACCTGGACTGGATACAAATAGATCTGTGTTTTCAGCATATCGAGGAGGAGTTGGAGCGTTTCCCTGACAAGTACAGGGAACCCGAGGGGGCCTTTTTAGTCGCCAGGGACGGGGAGGCGGTGGTTGGCTGCGTGGGCTTGAAAAAGATCGGCGAAGGGATATGCGAGATGAAGCGGCTCTTCGTAAAGGACGAATACAAGGGGCAGGGCATCGGTAAGGGTTTGGCGGACGCGATTGTCCGGGAAGCGAAGAATAAAGGGTACTCGCGCATGAGGTTGGATAGTCTGAAGCGGATGGGTACGGCGGTAGCGCTCTATAAGAAGCTCGGTTTCAAAGAGATCGGGCAATATGTCGAGAACCCGATCGACGACGCGGTTTTTCTGGAAAAGGAATTATAGGACACTGATAAATGGGGGAAGGGGGCTTTATGAAGGCTTTGCTTGTGGTGGATATTCAAAATGGCTTGGTCGAACGGACATTGTTCGAGAAAGAACGGTTTCTAGCCACCGTCGAAGCGGCGATTCGAGAAGTGCGGAGCCGGGGTCATCTTATAGTGGGAATACAGCATACGAGTAGCCAGCTTATCGAAAATACGATTCCCTGGATGTTGTATGATGGTCTCGATATCAGGAAAACCGATCCCTGCCTGAAAAAAAATCACGGCAACGCGTTTCAGGAAACGAACCTGAAAGAAGTATTATTGCGGCATGGGATAAATGAAATAATGGTATGCGGTTTGGTAAGCCACGGTTGCGTGAGGGCTACCTGCCTGGGAGGCAGGGAAGAAGGCTTTTCGACATCGTTATTGAAAGATGGGCACAGTTGCTGGAATTCGGATGCCGCCGAGAAGATGGACCGAATGGAAAGAGCGCTGGAGGCGAAGGGAATACCGGTAAGAACCGTGGACGAGGTGTTTTAGGGGAGTGCCTATGCTGGTTCTTGAAAAATTTCGCAATAGATTCGAAGCCGATTCCTTCGCACTGCCCCTGGGCAAGGAGAATATTCCTATTGTCTCTATGGATTCGCACAAGGACAAGGGAAGCGGCGTGCGCATAGAGAGGGAAAAGAAGACTGTCGGTTTTATGGTACGAAAGTATTGCGCGCTGTATCACGGACCGGAGCTATGCAAAGAGTGCGAGAGCCTTTTGCGGTATACGGCGGAACGCTTGGATAGCTGCCCTTTTGGAGACAAGAAGCCATTTTGCAGCGCCTGTTCGGTGCATTGCTACGAGGCGGAAAAGTGTGAGCGGATACGGGAAGTGATGCGGAAGATTGGTCCGAGGATGCTGTATCTGATGCCGCTGGAGTATTTGCGGCATTTTTGGGGTTCGATCAAGAACAGGGGTGAGGAATGATTATTTTACGAAAAGAAACAAAAGCGGATTATCGCCTTGTCGAAAAAATTACCCGGGAAGCTTTTTGGAACCTCTATGTGCCGGGATGTACCGAGCATTACCTTGCCCATGTAATGAGAGAGCACAAGGATTTTATTCCCGAGTTGAGCTATGTGGCGCTGAAGGATGACCGGATGGTGGGGAGCATCATGTATACGGCTTCGAAGCTTATCGATGATGAAGGGGGATTTGTCGACACGATCACCTTCGGGCCGGTGAGCGTACTGCCTGAGTTTCAGAGGCTGGGCATAGGATCGATGTTGATCTGGAAGACTATCGATGAGGCGAGGGTCCGGAGGGATAAGGCGGTGATCATCTACGGGCATCCTAAAAACTACTGCAAGTTCGGGTTTAAGAGTTCCAGGGACTACAATATTGCTTCGATGGATGGGCGGTTCCCCTATTCCCTTCTCGCCCTGGAGCTGGAAAAGGGCGTTTTGGGAAGCGCCGCTTGGCGATATCAGGAAAGCGAAGTGTACAATGTGGATGCCGATAAGGCGGAGGAGTTCGATAAAACCTTCGAATACAAGGAAAAGCGATACCAGTATAGCCAAGAGGAGTTCAAAATGTCGCGCAGGGCTTTTATCGAATAACCGTCGGTCCTGGGGAGTGGAAGATATGGGACTACTATAATATCCTTAAAATTACTTAATATTTCTTAAAGATACTTGACATTGCTACTTTATGCTCTTATTATGTTTATTATTCTGGGCATAAGGGAGTAATAAGGTATGAGCGCGCCGTTTTATTCAATCGAAGATCTGGCGGGGATTCTTAAACTGCACCCGAAAACGATCTTGCGTTTTATCCATGAAGGAAAGATCAGGGCACAAAAAATAGGCCGCTCATGGCGCATAAGCCGGGAGGCGCTCAAGGAGTATTCGCATGCCGAATTGGCGGTCCCGGCCCGGGCTGTCGAACCGGTGGATTTCGGAACCATTGGGTCGCGCATGAGGGTGTCGTCGGTAATTGAGATCGACGAGCAAAACTCCGAGGAAGCTTCCCGGCTTTCCAATACCCTGATGGCCGCCTTGAATTGCAAGGACCCGTCCTGGGGAAACTCCCGCTTCGATTGGTTTTACTATCCCGAGACGAGGAAAGCGAAATATGTTCTGTATGGGACTCCGGCCTTCATCGGCGAGATCATGCTTATGTTCTCCAGACTGGCGGGCGGCCAGGGAGAAACGTCATGAACCGGGCTGTCTACAAATCCGAAGAGGGGCGAATGCTGATCGAGGCGGCATATAGGGCGCATTTGGACTCGCCCCTGGGCGCGAATCTCCTGAAAAGAAGTATCGAAACAGGTATGGGGAGCACCTTCGTCGTGGAAGAGAGCGGGGTGGCTAAGCCTCCTCTGGTACTTCTCCATGGTTCGGTTTCCAACTCGGCTTCCTGGCTTGGGGTGATCCCTTTATTCGCTGAGCGATTCAGCGTGTATTGCCTGGATATTCCTGGGGAGCCGGGCTTGAGCAGCCCCGAGCGGCTCTCCTTGAGATCGGAGTCGCCGGCGCTCTGGTTGCGGGGCGCCCTGGATGCCCTGGGGCTGGATAGAGTCGCCTTTCTGGGGATGAGCCTGGGCGGCTGGTACGCGCTGAATTTCGCGGTGAGATACCCCGAGCGGGTGGGCGCCCTGTCGCTGATAAGCGCGGGCGGGATTGGGTCCGAGAAACCCGGGTTCATCTTTAAGGCAATGATCTTCCTGCTGCTGGGAAAGCGAGGGCAGCGTATGCTCAATAAGGCGATCTACCACAAGGTCGAAATGCCGAAGGAAATTCTCGAGTACCAGGCGCTGGTGTCCAGGCATTTCAGGCCGGTGAACGAGGGCCTGCCGAGGTTTTCGGACGAGGAGCTCAAGGCGCTGACGATGCCGCTGCAGTATTTCGGCGGGGACAGGGACGCGCTTTTGGACACGAAAACCTCGGTGGGGCGGCTTGCGGTCCTGCTGCCCCGGGCGGAAGCGCGTTTGCTCGAGGATACGGGGCACGCGATCATCGACAAGTTCGGCGCCGTGAACGATTTTTTGCTCAGGACATGGGGGATCGATGAAAAGCAAGCATGAGGAGTACACGTCGATAAATGCCCGTTTCGTGGATTCCTGGGTGGAGGCGGGCTGGAAATGGGGCAGGCCGATAGACCATGAAACTTTTCTGAGGGCGATGGACGGCGACTGGTCCGTGGTCCTGACGCCGACCTTCTACGCCACGAGGGCGGTGAAGGAGTGATTATCTAGGCCGAGGGAGCGTGGGGAGTGTCCTTTCAGACCGACGGGGCGTGGCCATGGTCGGGGCCGGGGGCGGCGCTTCCGGGGGCTTTGGGAAGGCCGGCGGACATCAGTTTCTTTTTTCCCAGCACCGTCAAGGCTGTGAGGAGCATGGCGGACCCGGTGCCCAGGAGGAGGGTCTCTATGCTGATTTTATCCGCCAGGGGTCCGAAGAGCAGCATGCCCAGGGGCATCAGGGACGAGGAGATCATTGTCATTACGCTGAAAACCCTGCCCATATAGGATTCTTCGACATGGCTCTGGATCATGACCATGGACGGGGTGTTGTAATAGGGCATGGAAACGCCGAAAACGCCCATTATGAAAAGATAGAGCCAGAATCGGCCCGTCAGGCCCAGGGCGATCGTGCAGAGGGCCATGAGGATGTTCGAGGCCACCATGGTTCGCATCCTGTTCCTGAACCCTCCCCAGGCCGCGATCAACAAGCCGCCGGCCATCATCCCCACCGAAAAGACCATCTCAATGGCGGTGAGCCGCCAGACTTCCTCGCCGAAACGCCGGGCCGTCTGAAGGGGCGTGAGCAGGGCGGCGGGGGTGACGAGTATGAGGAAGGTGCCGACGTAGATGAAAAACCCGACGAGAAAACGGTGCTCCTTGATGTAGCGGAAACCGTCGATCATGTCCTTGAAATAGGGAACAGCCCGGCCTTCGGGCGTTTTGGCCCGGAGGGCTTTTTCGTGGGGAGCGATACGCAAGAAGCCGCCGAGAAGCGCGATGGCCAGGGCGGCGGTTGCCGCGTCGATGAAGAAGATGGCTTCGATTTTCATGAAGGAGAAAAGAAGACCCGAAAGGAGGGGCGCTGCGAAGCTGAGGGCTGACTGGATGCTGCCGTTTATCCCGTGGACCTTCGTCAGGGATTCCTGGGGCACCATCTGGGGGAGAATCGCGCCGACGGCGGGCTGCTGGATCGCCGAGCCAAATGCGCGCACGGCGGCGACGATGAGCATGAGGGGGAAGGAGCGGTTGCCCGAGAGGAAAACGACTGCCATGAGAAGGGTGACGGCGGCGATGAGGGCGTCGGCGAGGATGATGAGTTTCTTGCGATCATAGCGATCGGCCCAGACGCCGGCGAAGGGGGAGAGGAAGAAGGTCGGCAAAAACCCACAGATGATATAGAGGGTCATCATGAGGCCGGATTTGGTCTCGAGGGTGATGTGCCAGAGAAGGGCGTATTGCACCAGTGCCGACCCGAGGAGGGAGAGGGCTTGGCTGGAAAGGAATATCGCGGTGTTTTTCTTCCAGGCCTCGCGGGAGCTCGGGCCGGCGGGCGGGGGCGTTTGATCGGGCTCAGACATGGGCTCGAAGATACTATGCCCGCCGGCGATTCGGCAATCGCTCGCCTAATTTTCCCCGGCGGTGCTATATTCAATAATGATGAAAAGACCTAGACTAGGGGCCCTTGGAATGCAGCATGAAGAGCATGGAGCCGAAATGGCAAGGAATGGGTGGGCAAGCGGCGGCCGGGGCGAGGCCGTGACCGGGGTTTCCCTGGTGGGTATGAAATCCCTGGAAGCGATCGAAGGATATATCGACGAAATAGGCCCGAACGCCCGATTCGAGCTTTCGTACCAGATGAGCGCGGAGTTTCTGGCCCAGGCGGCCCCACTGATCCGTGGCAGGGTGGTATCGGCCCACGCCTGCTGCCCCTCTACGGAGTTTTTTCCCAATCTGGCCAGCGCCGATCCTTCGGTTGTGGCGCAAAGCCTGACGGATATGGAGACCACTCTTGAGACAGCCCTGGGCTTTGGGGCGGGGATCGTGGTGCTCCACGCGGGCTATGTCACCGACCTGGCCATGCCCTCATCCTATGCGGCCCGAAAGCCCATACTTTCCCGGCCGGAATTTCTTAATGATGTTCGGCATGCGGATGGGGCTATCTGCGGGCCGGAGTACCGCGCGAGTCCTGGGTACATTCCCTATGCCGAAAGGGCCAAGGAGCGACTGGTCGCTCTGGCGCGGCGCTATGCCCGCGCCGGGGTAAGGCTGGCGGTGGAGAACCTCAATCCGAGGGTGGGATATTTGTTCCACAGCCCCGAGGAGATGCTGGAACTGGCGGCTTTGGACCCTGATCTATGGCTCTGCCTGGATGTCGGGCATCTCTATATCACTTCCTTTGCCTTCGGTTTCGATTATTTAGAGGGTTTGAAGACGATTATCGGAAGCGGCAAGGTCGCCAGCTGTCATCTCCATGCGAACTCCTCGGAGCCCGGACGTTATAGGGACGACCATTCCAGTTTGAAAGAGCAGGGGTTTCCCCTGGAAGAGGTCTTGAAGATCGTCGCCGCTTCGCGGGCGAACCTGATTGTGGAGGCGGTGGAGGATCTGGCGGGCAATACCCGAATCGTACAAAAAGCCGCGGCCGGCCGGGAAATCCTATGACCTACGCCGAATTGACGACCGGCCTGCCCGAGGCTCTGAAGCAGGAATTGAACCTGGGGATGTTCAAGGCCTATGACATACGAACCAAGAGTTCACGGCTGACTTCCGAGCTTATACGGAGGCTGATGGCGGCCATCGGGCGCTATTCGCTGGAGGTGCTGGGGACCAGGCGGATTATGTTGGGCAGGGATGGAAGGATAGCCGCCCCGCCCCTTATGGAAGCCGCCCTGGAGCTGTTGCCCGACCTGGGCATCGATGTTCTGGTGAACCCTCTCCCCATTTCCACCTGTCAATTTTATTTCAGCCATATGAAAAACCCGGACTGCGCCGCGGTGATGCTCACCGCCAGCCACAATCCCGGGGAGTATATTGGCCTGAAACTGATGGCCCCGGGCATGAAAACCCTTGCCATGGATTCGGGGCCCAGGGGGGGCATTACCGGGATTCTCGCCTATTATCTGGAAGGGCTGCCTGTCCCGGGGCGCCCGGCACATAGGGGCAAAGTCGAGGTGCGGCATTACCTGGAACCCTTTGTCGAATACTCTCTGAGGCTGGCCGGGGTCGGCAGGGGGGGGCTGGACGGGGTGCCGATCCTGGGCGATTTCTTGGGCGGTACCGCGGGCGTCGAGGTTGCGGAAGCCTTCGGCTACGCGGGGGCGGACCTGGCGATGCGCAATCTGGTGCCCGACGGCCGTTTCCCGGCGGGGGATCCCAACCCGGGGGTGGCGAAGAGCATTGGGCCCACCAAGGAACTGATCGCCCGGGGCGGGTATCTTTGCGGGCTTTGTTTCGACGGGGACGGGGATAGGATGGATATCCTGGATGCCAAGGGAGAGCAGCTTTCGCCGAGCTTCAATCTTTCGGTGCTATTGCCGGATATTTTGGAAATTTTCAAAAAGGCCTATGAACGGGGCGTCTTTGGCAGGGCCGCACCCTGGAGGCCGCGCATCTATGCGGATGTAAAAACCAACCCTCCGGCGCTCCAGGCTCAAGTACGGCAGGGGTTGGATGTTGCTATTATCCGTAACGGTCATTCTTTTATCAAAGAGGCGCTCAGAGGGGGATTCGCGCAGCAATACCTGGCCGCGTCGGAGGAATCGGCCCATTATTACATGAACTTTCCCCTGGATTTGGAGGATTTCGGGGCCGGCTTCGCCGCGACGGAGAATACCCTCTTTTTCAGCCTGCTCAGCGCGAGGATCTGGGCCGAGGACCCCGGGCGCTACGAAAGGGCGATAGCGGCCCAGTCCGGACTGGTGCGGCAGCGGGAATGGCCTTGCCACTTCAAGGATGAGGTTTCGCTGGAAAGGAGCCTTGCGGAGGTGGAAAACGAATTCGCCCGCCGGGGGCTTTTGATTATGAAGACGATGGAGGACGGCCGGAGTTTGGACGCTACTCTCATGCGGAGCGGCTTGCCGGAGGTTCTGGATAGTAACAGCGATTTGTCGGCTCCTTGGTATCAGGTGGCTCAGCGCAATACCAGATCCGAGGAGGGGATCGCCCGCTGGGAGGTCGTGGCGAACTCCGAAAAGGATTGCCGGGAGGTGGTGGCCTTGATCAGGGGTATTACCGACGGCTATGTGGCACGGGGATTGGCCGAGTATTTGTAGTTCTTTTTGTTAGGGATAGAAGGGCGGGGCGCTTCCTGGGCGGGAAGCGCCCTTTTTTAGCTTCGGCCGCGCCGATTAGGTCGGCGCCGGCCCGGTCGTTCCGAAAGGCGTAAGCGCCGGGCCGGCGCAGGTCAAGGTAGGCGGAATCACCCCGGCCCGGGCTAGCGGCTTTTGAGGATTAGGCTTGCCGCGGGCTTGTCCAGCATGAGGTAGCAGTCGGGGTGCCGGCGCAGGATGGAGCAGGGCGCCGACGGCGATATGGGGGCGTTGAGGGCCATCTCCACCGCCGCGGCTTTTCGCTGGTCGGGTACCGAGCAGACGATCAGGGCGGACTTGAGAATATGCCGAATGCTCATGGATACCGCCTGGGCGGGCACCTCGTCGAGGCTCTTGAACCAGCCTTCGCCGACCTGCTGAAGTCTGCATTTCTCGTCCAGATCGACGACGATATAGGGCGCTTCGGTTTCGAAATCGGCGGGGGGATCGTTAAAGGCTATGTGTCCGTTCTCCCCGATTCCGATAAAGGCGACGTCGATCGGCTGTTTCCGAATCCGCTGGGAGAGTCGGGCAAGTTCTGCCTTGAAGTCGGGGGCGTCGGCGGCCACGTAGACGAATTCCTTGAGGGCGGGGACTTTTTCGGCGAAGCGCTCGCGCAGGTATTTTCGAAAACTTGCTTTGTGGGTTTCGCTCATTCCGACATATTCGTCCAGATGGAAACAGGTGACCTTGCTCCAGTCGATGCCTGGCTGTTTGACCAGGCTGGCCAGGGTGGAGAACTGACTGGCTCCGGTGGCGAGGATGATGTTGGCGGCGCCCCGGGCGGCGATAGCCCTGCGGATAGCGTCGGCTCCGAGTTCGGCGGACCTGGCTCCCATTATTTCCACAGTTTCATGGATGCAGATATTCATAGCGGATCGTACCTCCGGGTAGTTTTATTCCGATTATCCCGGCATTCGGCGTAAATGTAAATGCGCCCCAGGCTCTTTCCCCGGCGCATTCTTTGTTGCGCCCTTAGGCTACCCGTGCTACACTTTTTTCTTATCGCATCGGTAAAGACGGGGTTCGAGGGTGTCCTTAATCGATCCACAAGGAGGGACGTTTTGAAGAAGTTCATTATCGCGTTACTGATCTGCGCCATGATCGTCGGTGTCGCTTTCGCGCAAGCCTCTAAGCAGACAAGGGCTCTGATCATATGGAGCGCCGCGGCCGAAGACGAGGCGCAGGCTCTGGTGGCCAAGTTCAACGAAAAGTATCCGGACATTAAGGTCAGCGTTATCAGGGCGGGCTCGGGCGAGCTTTTGACCAGGCTGAACGCCGAACAGCCCAAGCCTCAGGGGGATATTCTTCTTGGAATCGCAAAGGAATCCTTCGACGGCGCCTATGATCTCTTCAGGGCGTATAAGTCGGTGAATCACAACTACCTGGGCGCGGATGTGAAAGATGTCGCCGCGATCCCGAAATACTACGGGTTCTCCATGCCGCTGCAAGCCTTCATGGTCAATACCAAGTTGCTCAAGGAAGCGGATTACCCGCGCAAGTGGACCGATCTGGTCGATCCGAAGTACAAGGGCGAGATTATCCTGGCCAACCCGGCGCTCTCCGGTTCGGCCTACGCCCAGCTGTATATGACTTATAAACTTTATGGCGAGGAATTCACCAAGAAACTGGCCAAGGCGGCTACCTTTACCGCCAGTTCCACGGTGGGGCCCGAATCGGTGGCCAGGGGCGAGTACGCCATCACCGCCACGGGCGAGGGTAATATCGCCAAGTATATCGGCGAGGGAGCCCCGGTCACCTATGTCTATCCCGAGGACGGAACCGGCGCCCGTTTCGACGCGAGCGGAATCATAGCCAAGGGACCCAATCCCAGGTCGGCGGAACTGTGGATGGATTTCATCACCTCGAAAGAGGCCTACACGATTATTCTGAATACGAGAAACCGCCGCGTCGTGGTTTCCGATCTGCCCGGACCGAAGCACTTGCCGGCTTTGGGAAAGATTAAGCTGATTCCCTATGATGCGATTGAAGCCGCCGAGATACGAGAGGACCTGAGCAGCAAATTCTCCGATTGGATGATGTGATTGTCGCGATTTTGGGCGGACCGGGAGGGCATCGGAAAATTGAGAGGCCGCCCGATGGCCGTCCACGCTTCATCCGCGCCCCGCGGAACCCCGGTCCGCGGGGCGTTTATTCAATTAATCCGGGCTTTTTCAAGAGCTGACGACTTTTGAAAATAGCGCAAACCTTTCCCGAGAGGATAATCATGAGTCTCGACCTGAACTACCGCGAAGTGAGCAAAATATTCGGCGCCGGAGGAAAAAGTCCCGTCGAAGCCCTGAAAAAAGTATCGTTTACGATCAATCCCGGTGAGCTTTTCTGTTTGCTCGGCCCTTCGGGCTGCGGCAAAACAACGCTTCTGCGCAGCACCGCCGGCTTGGAGAGCATAACCAGCGGGCAGATCTTCTATGGTGGAAGGGATATGACCAGCATACCTCCTTTCAGGCGCAATATCGGCATGGTCTTTCAGAGCTTCGCCCTCTATCCGCACATGAATATTTTCGAAAACGTGGCTTACGGGCTGAGGGTGAGAAAAACGCCGGAGACCGAGGTTAGACGAAAAGTGACCGAGGTTATGGAACTGGTGGGGCTTACCGAGGAGCTGAAGCGCAACCCGAGCCCCGCGGGGCTTTCGGGAGGACAGCAGCAGCGGGTGGCCATAGCCCGGGCGCTGGTATACGATCCTGACCTTCTTTTGCTGGACGAGCCCTTGGCCAATCTGGACGCGAAACTGCGACGCTACATGAGGGCGGAGATACGGCGAATCCAGAAAGCGACGAACATCACGACGATATTCGTTACCCACGATCAGGAAGAAGCGATGGCGGTGGGGGACAGGCTGGCGGTCATGCGCCGGGGGGTGGTGGAGCAGATCGGAAGCTCGGATGAGTTGTACAACAAACCGAACAGCGCCTTCGTGGCCAACTTTATCGGCAAGATGAATTTCTTCAAAGCCGAGCTGACAGCCCGGGACGGGGAATCGGCCGTGGCGAGAATTATCGGGCCGGATTTCGAGCTCGAGGCGGGAAGGGGGAGGAATCATCTTCCCGAAGGGACCGCGGCCGGGAGCCGAATCCTGGTGGGGGCCAGGCCGGAACAGCTTTCGGTGGGTTTGCGCCGGGTTGAGGGGGCGATCGCCGGCAAGGTGAATATCATTCAGCACCTGGGTCAGTTTGTCCGTTACGAAGTGAGCGTGGACAGCGCGATTTCAGCCCAGCCTTTCGAAGTGGATATGCCCGGTCTGGTCGCGAGGATCTCCGAGGGAGACGATGTGTACGTGACCATAAAGAAGAGCTTGGCTTCGCTTTATCTGCCCGAGGAAGGACAAGGCGAATGAAAGAACGAAATCTGGATAGCTCGATCTTTCGAGGGCAGCAAGGGGGCTTCAAAAAATTCCTCCAAAAGGATCTGACACCGTATCTGGTGTTTCTGATCCCCATGGCTTTCCTCTGCGTTTTCCTTTTCTGGCCTCTGGTGACGACCTTGCTTCGCGCCTTCATGAAGTCGGGCAATAAGTTCAATCTGGGAGCTCTTGGAATCTCGGGCTTCGAAAAGTTTTTCACCTCGGCGCTGTACCAGAGGAGTTTGAAAAATTCCTTTATCGTGGGTATTTCCGTAACGGTCTGTTCGCTGCTCATCGGTGTGCCCATGGGATATTTCGTGGCCAGGGTCAAGATTCCCGGGAAATCGTTGTTGCTCTCCCTGGGGATTCTTCCGGTCATCATGCCCTCGTTCATAGGGGCGTTCAGCTGGATTATCCTTTTGGGCAGGCAGGGGGTGCTGCGGTATTTTATCAATACTGTCCTGGCTCCCCTGGGGATGGAGTTGCCGCCGATCTACGGCATGTTCGGCATGATTTTCTGCATGAGCCTGACCTATTATCCCTTCGTGTTTCTTTTGAGCCACGGGGCTTTTTCCTCGGCCAACGCTCTGTTGGAGGATGCGGGCATGCTCATGGGGGCGAGCCGCTGGAGGGTGTTGCGGACGATCACTTTTCCGCTGGTGATTCCCAGCATTGGGGCGGCGGCGCTCTTGGTATTTATTCGTTCGATCGGCAATTTCGGCATTCCCGCCATCATCGGGGGGGATCAGTACGTCCTGCCGACCTTGATCTATTTCAGGGTAAACGGCTTTTGGGACTTGAACGGAGCTTCCTCCATAGCGGTGGTGAATGTGCTCATAACCGGAGCCGTGCTCTGGTTCCAGAAATATGTGGTGAGCCGCAGGGAGTACGAGACGATTTCGGCCTCCCATGTGGAGATTCAGCAGCATAGTCATCCGCTTATACGGGTGATCGCCTTTTTGTACTGCCTGGTGGTGTTGCTGGTATCCCTGGCGCCGCAGATCGTGATTATCGTGATGTCCTTTTTCGAAAAATGGCAGGGCTTGCTGCCCGAGGGGCTTACCCTGGCGAATTACAGCAAGATTCCCAAGAATTCTCCCAAGGAGCTGCTCAACTCCCTGTACCTTTCCACTATCGCGACCCTGCTCACGGCGGTTCTGGGAAGCATCATCGCCTATATCACCGAACGTCGAAAGCCTAAGGGGGCGGGCATTCTGGATATGGCGGTCATGGCTCCCTTCATTCTGCCGGGCACGGTGGTTTCGGTGGCGCTGTTGTCGGCGTTTTCGGGCAAAAGCGCCATTCCCCTGGGAGGAACCTACACGATCATTATCATCGCGTATATGGTGCGAAGAACCCCCTACGTGTACCGATCGGTGGCGGCGAGCCTGACCCAGCTCAACCCCTCGCTGGAGGAGGCTTCTACGATAGCGGGGGCTCATTGGATCTATACCTTCCGGCGGGTGAGCGTGCCGCTCATCCTGCCCGGGATAATTTCGGGCTCGATTCTCACCTTTTCCACCCTGTTGCAGGAGTTGAGCACGACGATTCTTCTGTATGGAGCCAGGACGAGGACGGTGCCGATCCAGATCTACGGGGCGGTGGCGGACGGAAAGATGGGGGAGGCGAGCGCGCTTTCGGTGATTTTGCTCATCGTGGTGTTCGCGATCGTTTACGCGACGAACAAGAGCAAGGGCAGGGATTTATCGGCGGGACTGAAGATGTAGATAGTTCCCCGAACCTTGTCGTGGAAGAGGCCGCCCGGGCTGCTCGGGCGGCCTCTTCGTTTTTATCTGTTTGAGCGCATATCCAGGCAGATAATCCCGTCGCTGCGGCCATGCGCTCCATTGCGGTTCCTTGGGCCGGGCGGGCCACGAATACCGGTTCCCGGGACCAGGGCCCTAGATGCCGGAGAAGCTGAGCCAGCGTGCGATTAATGACAGGGTCGAAAAATAGCCGAGGAGCTCCAAGCCGGCAAGGACCAGGGGTGCCAGTGCCGCGAGCACAAGGTGCCGCTTTTTCCCGGGAGAGATCTTGTCGGCGGCATTTTGTAATACGGGCAGGACGATAAGGACAGCGATGAGCAGCCAGAAGCCGGCGCCGAGAAGGGCCGCCTTTCCCGGCGAGGAAAGGGTGAAATCCTCAAGCATATAGCCTAGCCGGGCCGCCCAGGCGCTGAGGGAACCCAGGCTGCCCAGCGCCATGGCGAGGCCGAAGAGGATGAGCACTATGCCGGAGATTGTCCTTACGGCCTTTCCTTTTTTCGTCAAAAAGGCCAGGAGAGGTTTCAGCTTTTCGAAAAAAAGGCCGGAAGCCAAGAATGGAAGGGCGAAACCGAGGGAATAGGAGAGCAGAAGAAAGGCCGCGTTGCCGATAGAGCCTTCCCTGCTGGCCATCAGGAGGATGGAGGCGAGGATCGGACCTATGCAGGGCGACCAGCCTGCCGCGAAGGCCAAGCCCAGTAGAAAGGAACCGGTCAAACCCTTGGTCTTGGTGCCCGAGAGTTTGGCGATGATACGGGAATCGGCGTTCAGGAATCCCAGGAAATCGAGGAGCATGTTTGCGCCAAGGATGATCACGACGATGCCGCCGATGACGCCTATGTACTGGGATGCCTTGTTGCCGCCCACGAACATGGCGGAACCGGAGAAAACCACGCCCAAAATCGTAAAGGCGAGGGTAAAGCCGGCGGAGAAAGCCAGGCTCCGGGCGAAAAGCTTGGCTTTGCCCTCCCCCTTGGACAGGGCCGATACGCTGGAGCCGGAGATGAAGGAGAGGTAGGCGGGGATGAGGGGGAGGACGCAGGGGGAGAGGAAGGATAAGAGCCCCGCGAGCGCCGCGGAAAACAGGCCAGGGGAATTCATCGTCGCACCAGTTCGTCCAGTAGGGCTATGAATTCCGGATTGGCGTAATTGTAGCTTCCCACCATGCCGGCGATAAACCGACCTTCCTTATCGAGGATGTAGGTGGTCGGTATGCCTTGGGAGGCATAGTTTCTGGCCAGGGTGTTGCGTGGATCCAGATACACCGGGAAGCTGATTTTCTGATCGTCCACAAAGCCTTGCACCGTCTGGCTGTCTTCGCCCAGGCTTACGGCGAAGACTTCAAAGTTTTTCCCCTTCATGGCTTTGGAGAGGGCGTCGATGCTGGGGATTTCTTCCTTGCAGGGAGGACACCAGGTAGCCCAAAAGTTGAGCAGCACAACCTTGCCTTTGAGGGAGTTACGGCTTTTCTGGGCTCCCGCGAGGTCGGCGACCTTGAAGTCGGGCTGGGTGAAGGCGGAATCGAAGACATAGAAGCCGAGCTTGGCCAGGCGCGGGGCATACCAGGCCTTGGAAGCGGCGAATATGGGCGCGCTGAGGCTTAGGAATACCAGAATTATCAAAGGGTACACAAAGGGTTTTCGCTTCAGCATGGACAACCTCGTCAATAAAGATATGGAAAATCTAATATAACAAAGGGCGCGGGGCAAGTCCGCCGTTGTCATTGCCGGGAAAAAAAGAGTATCTTAAATCGAAAGCTAACAAATATCGGAGTGACTATGAACCCAGTACTGCCCAGCTACCTCGGCGAAGAGCCGGAGGAAGAGAAAAAGACCCCTGCCCGCCCCGAGGATGCGCTTTCGGAGCGGTTTCTCAAAACTCGCACCATCTTGCTGACCGGGGAGGTGGACAAGGATTTGTCCGAAAAGGTGATCCGGCACCTGCTGCTTCTCGAGAGCGTATCTTCCGATCCGATAACGATTCTCGTCGATTCGCCCGGGGGGGATGTCTACGCGGGTTTTTCCATCTTCGATATGATCCGCTTTGTGAAGGCTCCGGTGCGTATCGTGGGGATGGGGCTCATCGCCAGCGCCGCGGCTTTGATTCTTTTGGCGGTACCCAGAGAGCGCCGCTACGGTCTGCCCAATTCTTCATACTTGATTCATCAGCCGCTTTCGGGAATACAGGGCGTGGCCTCGGATATTGAAATTCATGCCCGGGAGCTTGAAAAAACCAAGCTCAGGCTGAACGAGATCATAGCCGAAGCGACGGGGCAGAGTCTGGAACGGGTGTCCAAGGACACGGATCGAGATTACTGGATGAACGCCCAAGAGGCCCTGGCTTATGGGCTCATCGAAAAAATAATCGCCAACAGGGACGAATTGCCCGCATAAGTCGTAAGGGGAATAGGTTTTTTCTGAATCGGGCCTGGGGTTTGTCCGCGTTAGTCTTCTCGAGGGCTTTTTTGTTCGGGGAAGCCCCGGGGGGCGGACATGCGTGGGCGGATTCCGCTGGTCTTCGCTTTTATATGTCTCTGTGGTTTTCGCTGCAGCCTTCCATGGCAAGAGGAAGCGCCAGGCTTTTTGTCGATCGCTTCTTACAATGTCCAGAACCTCTTCGACGACAAGGACGATGGGTTGGAGTACCCTGAGTTCAGCCTCGGCGGGGGGAAATGGAACGCCGAGCTCTACCGAAAAAGGCTGAAGAATGTGGGCGAAGCTCTGGCTTGCCTGGGAGGGGATCGGGGGTTCCCCGATATTCTCTGTCTGGTGGAGGTGGAGGGGCTTTCCGTCCTGGAAGATCTGTCCTCAGGCCCATTGAAGAAGGCCGATTACCGGTGGGCAGCCTGCGGCGGCCCGGATGCCTCGCCCGTCCGCTGCGCGCTTCTGTCCAGGTACCCAATCCTGCGGGCGAGGAGCCATGGCCTTATGGACGCAGGCGGTTTCGGCCCTGGCAGGGATGTTTTGGAGGTGGAGCTGGCGCTGGGCGGGGAGGGCGCTCCCAGGCGCTTGATTGTTTTTGTTTGTCATTGGAAGTCCAGGCGGGAGGGGGAGGCGGCTACCGAGCCGGCGCGCCGGGCCGCCGCAGGCTTGCTGAACGCAAGAATGGCGGAGTTGGCGGCCGGGAGTCCCGAAGCTTTGATGATGGTCTGCGGCGATTTCAACGAATCGCCGGACGAGTTCGAGCGTTCGGGCCGGCGCTATCCTACCGCCCTGATGCCCGATCCGAAAGAAGCGGTGGATGGCCGTTACGAAAATTTGGCCGAAGATTGGTACGAAGAAGCGTTGACGATAACGAATTCCGCTTCCGCGGCAAGGCTCGAAAGCGGGAGGGTGGTTCTCTTCTCGCCCTGGGCGGGGCAGGCGGGATACAGTTATGTGTACAAGGGCGCCGGAGAGAGGCTGGACGGCTTTTTGCTGGGGCCCGGCTTCGCGGACGGGAAGGGGCTTGAGTACGATTCGTTTTGTATAGGGAACGATCCGACGTTGCTGAGTAGCTCGGGCTCTCCTCTGGCCTGGACGGGAGCTTCGGGGTACTCGGATCATCTGCCTGTCGCCTGCAGGCTCGTGTTCGCGGATTAACTTCGCTCTATACAGATAGTCCGGTTTTATGGGAAAATATCGCCGATGCAAAATATTCTTGCGCCCTTCTGGGAGCGCTTCGGTCTTAGCGCCTTCGCCGCGGGGAATTACGATAGGGCCGAAGGCTACTTCAGAAAGCTCGAACAGAAAGATCCCAACTCCATGAGCGTGCTGAGGAATCTGGGGCTTATTCTCATGGCCAAGGGGGACGCGGAGGGAGCCGAAGCTTATCTGTTGCGGGAAGAGAAGCTTTACGGCAAGTCCTTTCACAGGCACGCGGCGCTTGCCGATATAGCCTATGCCCGGGGCAGGCGCAGGGAAGCGGAAAAGCGATATCGCCTCGCTCTCGGAGAGGCCGAATCGGCCAGCGGGGGGAGCGCGGAAGCTTTGCGACCCTTGATCGACATGAGATTGGCTATTTGCGGGGATGAAAAAAGCTTCGCCTCGAGCAGAGAATCCATGAAGGTTTTCGCCGAGGCACAAAAGCTGAAGGCAGACGGCGAGGCCGAAAAGGCTGTGGAGACGTTCCTGCGCTCGGCGGCCCTCGATCCGAGCAACTGGCCTGCGCTGAATAACGCGGGAATCATCTATCTGGAGAACCTTGGCAAACCCGAAGAGGCCCTGAAGCTTTTCGAGCGAGCCTTCGAGGCATCCAGGAATATCCATGCCGCCAGGAATATCGAAGTGGCTAAAAGAAAACTTGGGAAGGCGGGGGTGCGCTGATGCGCGACGCCAGGGAGGATGCCAGGGCTATCTTCACGCGCGCCTTGGAAGAGGTGAATCCGGGCAGACTTCTGGAGCGCCGCATGTCCAGGGAGGGGAACCAGCTGAGGATCCGCCACGATCGCGGCCAGTTCAGCCTGGACCTGGAGTCGTTCCGTCATGTCCTCGTGCTGGGCATGGGCAAGGCTTCGGGGGAGCTGGCTGTATCATTGGAAACGATTCTGGGGGATCGCATCGATGATGGATTCGTGGTGACCAAGGCTATCGGCGGCAAATCCTGCAAGCGCGTGCGTTTGGCGGAGGCATCCCATCCCGTTCCCGATTCCAGGTCGGTGGAAGCGGGCATGGAAGCGATGGCCTTGGCTGAGAGGGCGAAGGGCTGGGAATCGGCGGGGGAGCCTACCCTGGTGCTCGTGCTGATTTCCGGAGGAGGTTCGGCTCTTCTCAGTCTGCCCGCCGAGGGCTTGAGCCTGGAGGACAAGGCGGGGACTACGAAGCTCCTCTTGGGAAGCGGGGCGAGAATAGGGGAGATGAACGCCGTCCGGAAACACCTTTCGGGCATAAAGGGCGGAAGG
>Ga0334886_1000973_pt1 | contig 37324 bp, 26 predicted proteins | sample GraSluR1_MG_9_FD_207232 | JGI IMG/M metagenome (GOLD analysis project Ga0334886, IMG submission 207232) | Sludge microbial communities from methane-producing bioreactor in Wageningen University, Netherlands - Granular Sludge_27_06-R1 | ecosystem: Engineered > Bioreactor > Anaerobic >... | reverse complement strand
CAAAAGCCGGGTCGTTCACCAGCGGAGGCATCACCCGGACATACTCCATCGAGCAGGAAGCCCGGGCGGATCGAGCAACTCCCTCGGCGATCTCTCCGATCCTCTTGTGCATAAAATCGCGCGCATCGCGGTCGAAAGTTCGCACGGTCCCGTGCATCGCAACGGACTTGGAGACGACATTCGCCGCCGTGCCGTATTCCATTTTTCCGATCGAAACACAGGCGGGAATCATAGGGTCTATTTCCCGGCTGACGATTCTTTGAAGAGCAAGGATCACCTCCGCCGCCACGGGCAGCGGATCGACCGCCATGTGCGGCCATGCCCCATGCCCGGCGACTCCATCCACTTTCAGCGTAAAGAGGTCGCTGCTCGCCATCACGGGCCCCGGACGCAGCCCCAGCTTCCCTTGAGGAACGTCATGCCAGATATGCGGGGTGATGATCGCATCCACATCGGGATTCTTCAAACCGCCCGCCTCGACCATTTTCGCCGCGCCGCCGGTATTCTCCTCCGAGGGCTGAAAGATCGCCTTGATATTCCCGTTCAGGACGTGTCGATAGCGCGCAAGAATTTTAGCCGCGCCCAAAACGACCGTCATATTGCCGTCGTGCCCGCACGCATGCATACGTCCGGGAATCTCGGAAGCGTAGTCGACGCCCGTTTCCTCGGGAATACCAAGCGCGTCCAGACACGCCCTGAGCGCAAACGTCGGGCCTGCCTGAGCGCCGTACAGCACGCCGATCACTCCGGTACCGCCTATACCGGCGGTAACCTCGTACCCGCACTCTTTCAAGTAATTCGCTACTTTTTCGGACGTGTAGTACTCTTCGAATCCCGGCTCGGGATGCCGGTGCAGGTCGCGGCGAAGCGCCACCAGTTCCTCCCGGATCTCTTCCACTGCGCTTTCAAGACTGGTCATACGAATTCCTCCCGTTTTCAATTCGTGTTTTCTTTTGCTCTTTTCTCCATGTTTCCCTCCGCAACGACGCGTGGAAGGCGCTTCCTTCCGAAATACTCACCGAACGCCGCCCCTCCCAGAATCAGCGCCGCCCCCATCGTCTGCTCCGGAGACATCCGTTCGGCCAGGAAAACCGCCGAAAAGACCAGCGCCGAGAGAGGATCAAGATAGCCGCAGATCGCGACCGATTGCGCCGGAAGCCGCTGCATCGACGAAAAGTACAGATAGCATCCGACGCCCGTGTTCACGAACCCCAACAGAAGGACGGGCGCGAAACTCCCGGTGGGAAGTGAGATCGTGAGCCCCTGCACGAGAAGCGTAAACAGAGCAACCGTGACGAAGCCCGCGAGAAGCTGCCAGACGGCGTTCTCGAACCCCGTGATGCTCGCGGCCATCTTATTGAGGATCACCATGAGCGCGAACATGACCGCCGAGAGCGCGCCGCACAGCAACCCCCATGAAAGCCCGTCCAGCATCAGCGCGTCCCGGTTGACAAGAAACATCCCCAGAAGAACGGCGACGAAGCCGCATATCCTCGCGGGAGTCAGCTTTTCCTTGAACAGCAGCGGCGAGAGCGCCATCACGATGACCGGTCCGCAGTAATAGGCCAGCGTCGCCATGCCGACGCCGATCCGTTGGTACGCCTCGAACAGAAAAATCCAGCTCGCGCCCATGGCGACCCCCGACGGAATCAGGAACGCGAGGTGCCGTCCATTCCGCAGCCCGGAGAACTTCCCCCCTGTCAGGACGAAAACGGCGAGAAGGAACAGACTGCCGATCAACGTTCGCAGAAAGACGATCTCATGACTGCTCATCAGGATATGGCTTGCCACGATCCCGTTCGAGCCGAACAGCAGGCACGCCGAGATGAATTTCACGTAATGCGCGTTCATTGTACAAACACTTCTCCTTCCAGAGGCGGGGAATCGCTTTTATGATATTGATTATCAGTTGCACACTCGGCTCTTTTGTGTCATCATGTAGAAGGATAAGAAACTCTGTTTTCCGTGCTAAGATTTTCGGGAAACAGGTATTTTGTTTATGGTTCGTCTACGGGGAAAGAACGCCTTCCCCGGTCGAAAACCGGAACGTACACCATTGTACGCTTTCGGAGACGCCCGGTCATCTTGTCGAGGAGGAAAGATCGCTGTGAATACAATCATCGAAGAGCTTATCGAGTACGGACTCTCCCATTTCAAGGGAGAGCTGGTCGAAGACGTTCGGATCGGACTGGGGTATACCGCGGTCAAGCTTGATTCCGCAAGGGCCGGAGTCGCGTGCATGCTGCGGCATCGCCTCGATAACGCGGGCTGCTGCCTGATGGCGAACGCCGGTTCCATCGCGGGAAGCCCTGCCGACCGCGTTATTCCCCTCCTGCGTTCTCCGAACATCGCGGAGACATCCGTCGGACTGGCGACTATTAACGCGCTGATTCAGCAGGACGAATACGAAGAAGACTCTTCCAACGACGATCTTGTCCAACTGCTCGATATCACTTCGAACGACCGGGTGGGAATGGTCGGCGATATTACCCCCATTTTCAACAGGATTCAAAAACACGCGAAAGAATGCATCGTCTTCGACGAAGGGAAAAGCGACTGGGAAGGAATCGCCGACACCTCTCTTGAAAAGGACATGCTCCCGCGCTGCGACGTCGCGCTTCTTTCCGCAACGACGCTTCTCAACAACACGTTCGAGAGCGTGCTCTCGATGGTGGCCGGCGCGCGGGAGATCTGCGTCATCGGTCCTTCGGCGCCTCTGCTGCCCGAAGTGTTCAAGAAACGGGGCGTGACGCTGCTTTCCGGACGCCGCTTCCTCGACGCCGACCGGCTGCTTCGCATCGTCAGCGAGGCGGGAGGAACCAAGTTTTTCGGCCCGGTCAGCCTGAAAGTCAATATACCTCTGAAATAGATAAAGAGCTGCTCCATTGCAGGAAGGCATTCAAAAGTATGGAACCATCGAAAACGAGGTTTTAAGACACGGACACGCTCGCTTCTCTGATAATTTGTCATACACCTTCTTCGCCCTTTCCCCTCGCGACGCGGAGGCTTGTGCGCTCGTCGTACAGACCCGAGTTCATCGCGTCGAGCGTCTCGAAGGTGCCGGCGACGACGGTCTCTCTGCCGTCGAAGAGGGCGTCGGGGCCGCCTGCATCGGCTCATAATGCCGAACAATCTCGTTCGCTCCACTCCGACATGGCTTTATTATAGAAGCAAGACCACCGGATTCAAGAGACTATCGCACAACCTGGATGCCGCCTCTCGGCAATGTTTTTGAACAGTCTTCGACATGATATACTCGAATTATAGAGTTCCCGACCATCGGAAAGGAGGTTGAGACGATGGAAAAGGTTTCGCCGGAAAACTCTTCGTTCGATGTCATACCTTTTTTCCGCTACCCCAAAATTTTCTGGGACGACAAGGAGATCAGAAACGCCTCCCCATCGGAGCTGAAACGCCTTATCGACGGGCTGCGTTCTTCTCCGGTTCCATCGGACCGGCTCCGCTTCAAGGCATTCGTCCGCAGAATGATCGAGCGAGGCAGCGCCGGCGACGCGCTGCTTTTTCTGACACCGGACGAGATCAGGGAGTTTCTTGAGCAGGAAAGCATTTACTGCATGGATGAAAGGATGGAGAGCCTATGGAAGAAAATCTCCGGCCTGCCGGAATCATTCCAGCTGAAAAGAGCGCGGGCTGGGAAGCCCCGGAGCAGCGGGCTCTCTTAGTTGAGATATTCAAGATACCGCTTTTCAGTGAAAGCTTCTTCCTCGGAGGCGGTACCTGCCTCTCAGTAATGTATTTCGGCCATCGCCAAAGCCAGGATCTTGACCTGTTCACGGTTGATGAGATTTCCATCCCCGTTGCGTGGGGGATGCTCACCAGGCGCCTTCCTCGAAAAGGCTATGCCTTGGAAACAACGATCTCGGTCAGCGAAGGCTTCGCGTCCGGAGTCTTTCAAAAAAACGGCGTGATGACCAAAGTGGACCTTGTTCAGGACATGTTTATCGAGGATCTGCGCCGTGAACAGGTCGTTCTCGACGGAGTTCCTATACGAGTGGACAATTTCGGTAATCTTGTCACTGGGAAATTCTCCGCCTTTCTAAGCAGAGGAGAACCAAAGGATATCATCGATCTCTCGCGTATACTGAAACACGCAAAGGATACCGGTCAGTTTATCCCGTTCCTGGAACGCCTGCTGACAGAAACATCGAAAAGAGACGCTCTTGCCGACGACGACACTCTTCTCAGCGAAATCTTCACCAAGATAGAACGACAGCACTCCGACCTGTTTCACCCGGAAATCGCCCGTATGGTTCTTGCTTTTTTAGAAACTTTACAGCGCAGAAAAAAGGCTCTTTCAGAGGGAGAGCATTCCTGAAGTCTCTCTTTTTCAAACCACAAACACCTGCCATTAACAGATTATACGCTCTCGCAATGCATCGTTCCCCCGCTCTTTCCCCTCGCGACGCGGAGGCTTGTGCCCTCGTCGTAAAGGCCGGAATTGATGGCGTCCAGCGTCTCGAAGATGCCGGCGACGACGTTCTCCCTGCCGTCGAAGAGTGCGTCGGGGCCGCCAGAGTCGATGCGGGTGAACGGCGGCTCGTAGAGGGCGGACGGCTCCATCACGCCGTGGGCCGTAAGCTGGTCGATGATCGTTTCGACGAAGCGGATCTGCTGCGGCGTCAGGCTGCGATCGTTGAGGAACGCGGAGAAGGCGGCCTGCGCCGCGGCCCGGTCCATCCCCACCAGAGTACGGACGAACCACGCGAGCGACGGCGCGTTGCTCCGCGCGAGCATCCCCTCGAGAAGCGCTCCTCCGTCCCCCTCGCCTATCGCCGCGAGCGTCCGCTCCAGCTCCTCAAGGTCGATCGGCGTCAGCGGCATGTTGGCGCGCAGACGGTGGATAACGATATGATCCAGGTGGGTGCGAAGATAGTCCTTCACCTTCTTCTCGTACTGCGCCCCGGTCATCTTCGGCATGGCGGGGGCGGACTCGTCCCCTTCGTCGAGAAGCTCGTCCTCGAAATCAGTGTAGACCAGCGTGCGCGTCTTCCTGTCGAGGAAGGCAACCAGCCCTCGCAGACGGAGGCGCATCTCCTCCAGCATGTCGAGCGTAATCCCTTCCCAGAACGAAACCTCCTGAAGCGCCGCAAGATAGGCCAACTGCGCCTTCACCGCCGGAATCGCGGCCTTCTCCTCCAGCAGCGCCGCGATCTCGGCCACGCGCCGTCTGCGCCGCTCGAACCCGCCCCGATCTTCTTCGACGAGCGCAAGCTGCATTGAGAGGGCCGTCAGATCGAACAGCCGCGACTCGATCATGTCCTCCTCCGCTTCCCCCGGAAGCCCCGCGACCTCCCGGTGCAGCAGTTCATAGTCGTCGCCGGAGAGCGCGTTCCACGCCTCGTGCTTCCGGAAGCGCTCCACCGCCTGAAGGTGCATCCGCACGATGAAGTTCCGCGGATTCATCGCCGAAACCTCGCCGTGCAGGACGTGCACAAGCGCGCCGTCGAGCGTCCCTCCTGGGTCCAGTTCGGGGGCCTTCCTGACGTGCTCCAGCAGCCGCACACGCGAGCGGAAGAGACGCACGCCGAGCGGAGCGGCGTCGGTCGCCTCCATCCCCTCCGGGTTCTCGCCGAAGAACTCGAAGTTGCCGCAGAAGTCGAAGATGCGGAAGTCCTCCTTGTCGCGCCCCGGCCCGAAGAGATCCGGACAGAGCCGCGTGCCGCGCCCGATCATCTGCCAGAACTTGATCCTGGAGTACACCGGCTTGAAGAAGACGAGATTCGCCACTTCGGGGATGTCGATGCCGGTGTCCAGCATGTCCACGGAGATGGCGATGTGCGGCGGCTTGTCGGGTTGGGCGAAGTCGTCGATCAGGCTCTGCGGATACCTTGCGTAGTTGTCGATCACGCGCGCGAAGCTCCCCGCGTAGTGCGGGTAGTGCGCGTCGAAGCGCCGTTCGACGAACTGCGCATGCTCATGGTTCCGGGCGAAGAGAATCGTCTTGGCGAGCCGGTCGCCGCCCTTCACCGTATGCCCGTGCTCCATCAGGTACCCGAGCGCCTTGTCCACAGTATCGCAGTTGAAGAGCCAGCTGTTCACCGCCGAGGCGTTCACCCTCTCGGGAAGCCCTCGCTCCTCCGCTTCGTCACCCCAGTCCAGGCTCTCCCACTGTGCCTTCTCTTCATCCGTCAGGGAATCGTAGACGATCCCCTCGCGGGGAAACTTCAGCTCCGGCTTCCGCACCTTGTACGGGACGAGGAAACCGTCGGCAACCGCCGTCTCCAGCTCGTAGGCGTCGGTCGGCACTCCCGGCTCCAGCTCGAAGAGGTCGTAGGTGTTCTTGTCCACGTCGTCGCGCGGCGTCGCCGTCAGCCCCACAAGCAGCGAGTCGAAATAGCGGAAGATCGCACCGTACTTCTGATAGACCGAGCGGTGGGCCTCGTCGATGATCACGAGGTCGAAGTGCCCCGGCCCGAAGCGCGCCGCCTCCCCGTCCGTCGTGTCGATCAGCCCCATCATCGTCGGATAGGTGCAGACGAAGACGCGCCCCTCGGCCTCCTTGTCGGTCACCAGGTTGACAGGGCTCGACTCCGGCAAGTGCCTCTTGAAGGCGTTCACCGCCTGATGCACCAGAGAAACCCGGTCCGCCAGAAAGAGCGCCCGCTTCACCCATCCGGCCCGCTGCAGCGCATCCACCAGAGCGATGGCCGTGCGCGTCTTGCCCGTCCCCGTCGCCATCACAAGCAGCGCCTTGCGCCGCGATGCCGCGAACTGCGCGAAGATGCTGCCGATGGCGCGCTTCTGATAGTAGCGTTCGACGATGGCGTCCCGCACCTGCGCCACGTCGAGCGCCTCCCGCTGCGAACGGCGCAGGATCAGCCGCGCCAGCTCGTCCTTCGTGAAGAACCCCGCCACCGTGCGCGGCGGATAGAATGCGTCGTCCCACAGCCACGTCTCGTACCCGTTGGTGAAGAAGATCACCGGCCGCTGCCCGTGCATCGCCTCAAGGCAGTCGGCGTACAGCTTCGCCTGCTGGCGTCCCGCAGCGGGGTCCGCGGTCGTCCGCTTCGCCTCCACCACGGCCAGAGGTTTCCCGTCGTCGCCCCAGAGGACGTAGTCAGCGAACCCCTCGCCCTGTGCGTTCGGCATCCCCGTAACCCGGTATTCCCGGTCGCGGGGGCTGTCGAGCGGCCACCCGGCTCGGCGCAGATCCGCGTCGATCAGCCAACACCGCGTTTCGGCCTCCGAGTAGTCGTGCGTATCGGGGACGGTTTCGCTCGCGGCGCGGATCTCCGCCAGCCGCGCGCGAAGCTCGCGCACCTCCGCGTCCAGCGCGTCGCGCTCCCTCCGTTCTTCGAGGGCAAGCCTGCTCTGCCCGGCAAGCTTTTCCTCAAGCGCTTCAAGTTCCGCGCGCGGAACCGCGTCCCCGCCCCTCGCCTCGGGAACTCGATCATCCCGCCATGCGGCGTCGGGCAGTACGGCGCCGGGAGCGTAGGTTCGCGTCAGCCAGTAGCAGACGTGGAACAGCTCCTTCACCGCGAGCATGGCGTCCGACGGGCGAACCGGACGGGTGTCGTGCACGGCGCGATTTCCCATGCGCTGGATCACCCGCGCCTTCTGAAAGACCGCCTGCGGAAGCAGATTCTGAAAGGTGGGCTCGTGGAGCAGCGCGCCGAGGCTGTCGTCGTACGGCATCCGAAGCGCCGGGTCGCGCCTGAAAAGCCAGTGCACAGCAGCCTCCAGCGCGAAGCGCGCATGGAAACATGCCGCGCGCGGATCGCCGGAAACATACCCCTCCGCCCGAACAGCGGACTCGGCGATATCCCGAAAATCATCCGGAAGGAAGGCGAAGTTACTCATGGCGAAGGCTCCCTGGTGCGGTAGGCTTGATTAACATGGCTAGGCTGGGTGGAGAAAAAATCCAGGCTCCTCCGCTACGAAGCGGATTGATATTTACATCATCCATATGTGTGGACGTCGGTTCCTTGTGTGTGGACTTCGTTTTCTTATATGTGGACTTCCACCCCGAATGCGTGGACTTACCCAACGAATCAGCACAGCCATTCGTCATACCTTTAAGGTAAAAGGTTATACCTTCGGAGCGCCAAGGCTTATCTTCGGAGTTCAGAGTTATACCTTCGGACCTCCTATGGGGCTGCGAAGGCTTCCTTCCATAGTGCGTGGCCATCCAGCGAGAATGTGTGGGGTTACCATCCGATTGTGTGGGGTTCGTCGCCAAATGTGTGGGGTTCGTCCTCAAATGTGTGGGGTTCGTCCCCAAATGTGTGGGGTTGCCCGCACAAACTAACCTATCACGTAGCCGAAAACCGGCAGACCCCTGGTCTTCGATGCCGATATTCCCTGTCCAAAGCAACCGAGGTAAGACCTCGCGCAGTTCGTCGATGTTGAAAGGAATGTCCGTCATGGTCTGTCACAGCTCCCCGTTGAAGGCGCGCGACTGGAGCGAAGAGAAGAGCGCATCCAGTTCGTCCAGGTGGGCGCGCAGACGGGCCTTCTGGCGTTCAGCCGCCTCGACGATGGAGGAGAAACGGCGTTGGAGAGAGAGGGGGGGAAGGGGGATAGAAACACTCGATAATGCCGATTTACTCACCATACCCTTCATTGATTTTGTTGAAGAACTCTGAATCAAACTCTTTCCAACTACCAATAGCATAAACATATACCATAACTCAACATCAGATCCAGGCATAAAGGCATTAATCTGTTGATTGAAAGCAACTACTCTATCTACTATTGCTGCGTTCCCGATACATGCCGGAGAACCCGCAATACAAGTGATAAGGATCGAACCAGCAGGAGCAACTCTCGCAACCTTCTTACCCAATTCTGATAACCCTTCTTGAGCTTTTGTTAAAAAACACGAAGGAGTGTTGATATTATCCGATTTAATCCACTCAATAAAGTCGCCGTAATATTTTGGATTACTTCTTGAAGGGGTATTGCCAGTAATTACTTCACCGCTCTCTCCCAATTTGACTTTCTCCCACCCCATCGGATTCGTAACGGGGTCGCCGAACATGTCGAGGAAGGTGGATTGGAGCAGGGCGTCGAGCTGGGCGATGGACTCGCGGCGCTTGGCCCGCAAGGCGTCCGCCGCATCCAGAATCGCCGCGATCCGCTTCTGCTCCTCAATCGGCGGGAGGGGGATTTTTAACTCAGACAGTTTTTCTTGTGTAATACCCTTGACTGTAGCTCCTGAACCATAGCTTTGTATTTCATCCGATAAACCAAGCATCATGTGAAGCAAATAAACGGTATCAATCGGCACTTTGGGGATCAATGCTCTCAAATCCTGATTTATTGCAAGATCGATAGCGTTAATAGCAGCCTTCCCTAAAGCCATTCGCGTCGGAATGATGACATGACCAGAAGGTATCAAGTTTGATGCACTGGAAGCCAGTCCTTGAGGACTTATAAAATCCCGTGTCCTTTCAAGAACTAATCCTTTGAAATCTTTTACCGTCGCCCAAGGGATCTCATCAGACCAGTACTCCGGCACATCTTTCCGGGGGGTACCTCCTCCTCGAAAAGTTATCACATCACCGAGCTTAATCATCTTCCATTTCATCTGATCAACCCTCCAACACCATTGGAACAGACGCGCAAAAAGCGTTCTAATAGAAAAACTCTCTCCGTTTTCTCCAACCTAATACACTTCATAATCGGCTCATAATCGGCTCATAATCGGCTCAGATCGGCTCAGATCGGCTCATAATCGGCTCATAATCGGCTCATAATCGGCTCAGATCGGTTCCTTTGAGTCTGTATGAGACCGAGCGACCGGAACCTTCCATGATTAAAACACCCTCTTCTACCAATTCAGCCAACAAACGTTTTGCGGTAGCACTCGGGATTCCAAGCCGCTGCACACATATTCGCGTTGCTATTCTCCCGGATGATCGAACCTCTTCGAGAATAAGACCCCTCGGTGAATGCTCTATTCCGTTTCTCTCCTTCTTTTCGGCCGTTTCGGGAGAAGGTTCGCTCTCCCGTTCATTCGCAGGTCGAATTTCCACCACAAGGCAGTCGTGATCGATGCGAAACAGCGGCGCGGGGTGTCCGGTCTGTTCGAGAATACGGGCCATCCTTGGGATTCCGCTGCCTCGTTCGTCCATGAGTTCGAGCCAGGAGAGTCCTTGAACGACGAGCGGATTTCTGGCTCGGGGGCGCGCATGGCCGCTGGAAAGAAGGCTGACGCTCTGTCCTCCGGGCGGCAGCCCCGGACTGCTGACGACAAGGCGGTCGGTAAAAACCTCGATGCTGATTTTGATACCCCGGTCGGAATACTCCCGATGCGCGACGGCGTTGACCACGACTTCCCGCAAGACCTCGGCGGGGTACACTTCCGCCTTGACTCGTTTCAGTCCTTTCACGATCAAAGGCTTGGGAGTGTTTCTGCGAATGAAGGCGACGGCTCTTTCAACTGCCTTGGAGAGCGGCGCGTCGAAGATTTCGGAATCAAGCGCCTCCGCGTTGCGGTCTGTTCCGGGGAAGGCCTCCATCTGTACGCGAGCCTGAGGAAGCGCCATTCCCGGTTTACGCGCCAGGAGCAACGCTCCGGCGACGGTCGGACGCAGGGTATCGACGTCTTTCCAGAGATAACCACGGGACAGGAGCAGTCGTGGGATTTCGTCGGGAAGGATGCGCTCCTTGTCGCGTTCTTCCGCCGACGCCGTTAAATCCAGCATGAGTTCGGGGTCCAGGTCTTCGTACGTCATCGCGTCGAGCATTCCCCGCTCAAACTCCGAGGCGGACTGATGCGTCAGGGCGGATTGCTCTATCTGCGCTTTCAGAGGAACGGTGGAATAGGTTATCTCGATATGCTCCCGCAGGCGTTTGCCGACGATGTCGAGCAGTTGCGCTTCGTTCTCGAATCGGCTGTAGGTGTGCTTCGCCGCTTCGATCTCCTTGAGGAAAGCGTTCACGGCCTGCTCCCGCTTAGCCCGCCGCGCTCCCTTGATGCAGATCAGCGTCGGCAGCTTCAACTCCTGGGCGAGCCGGTACTCTTCGTGCGTCGCGGAGAGTCCGTCTCCCGCGTCGATGCCGTATTGGGATCCGACAAGCAACAGGTAGATCTGGCACTGGCGAAGCAAGTCCAGATACGCCTTGGGATTGGGAAAGAGTGGTTGCGGATACTCCTCAAAAATGCGCGGGACAGTGCATTCTCTCAGAAAATCGTCGGTCGAGAGGAAAGCCCCGATGGCGATCCGCTCTGCACGCATCTCTTTTTGAACAGAGCTGATGAATACTTTCAAACGAATCATCCCAGCAACCCCTCCAGCTCGCGGCGTCCCTCGGCGATCTCGGCCTCCAGCGCGGCGAGGCGTTCGAGGATCACCTTGGGCGGGTCGTACTCCACCGCCTCATAGGTTACTTCCTTGTAGCGGTTGATGGAGAGGTCGTAGCCGTTGGCCTCGATCTCGGACTTGGGGACCATGAAGCTCTTCTCGGTGCGCTTCCGCTCGGTTTCAGCCTCTCTGTTCCGCCAGCGGGCGACGATGTCGGGGATATCGCTCTCCTGCAAGGGGGCGCGCTTGTCGTCCAGCGAGTAGCCATCGCTCCGCATGTCGTAGAACCAGACGTTGTCCGTGCCGCCGGAGTTGGTCTTCGTGAAGAGGAGGATGGCCGTGCTCACCCCCGCGTAGGGCTTGAAGACGCCCGAAGGCATGGAGATCACGCCGTCGAGCCGCTGCTCCTCCACCAGCAGCTTCCGTAGCCCCTTGTGCGCGTTGCTGGAGCCGAAGAGGACGCCGTCCGGCACGATGACCGCCGCGCGACCGCCGCTCCGGAGCAGGCGCAGGAAGAGCGCGAGAAAGAGCAGCTCGGTCTTCTTCGTTTTGACGATGCGCTGCAGGTCCTTCGCGGTGGATTCGTAGTCCAGGCTGCCGGCGAAGGGGGGATTGGCGAGGACGAGAGTGTACTTTTCGGCGTCGTCCTCGTCCGACTGGGCCAGCGAGTCGCGGTAGCGTATGTCCGGGTTCTCCACTCCGTGGAGCAGCATGTTCATGCTGCCGATGCGGAGCATGGTGGCGTCGAAGTCGTAACCGTGAAAGGTGCTCTCGTTGAAGCGCCGCCGCGATTCGGCGTCCTTGTAGATTTCGTCGCCGTGGTGGTGCAGCAGGTATTCCGAGGCGGCGATGAGGAAGCCCGCCGTGCCGCACGCGGGGTCGCAGATGATGTCGCGGGGCGTGGGCGCGGTCATGTCCACCATCATTTTGATAATGTGGCGCGGGGTGCGGAACTGGCCGTTCTGCCCGGCGGTGGCGATCTTGCCGAGCATGTATTCGTAGAGGTCGCCCTTGGTGTCGGCGTCGGCCATGTCGATGGCGTCGAGCTGATCGACGACGTTGGCCAGCACGCGGGGCGCGGGCATCATGAAGATGGCGTCCTTCATGTGCCGGCTGTAGGTGCTGCCGTTGCCGTCCGATCCGTTGCGCCCCAGCCCCTTGATGAAGGGGAAGACCTCGTCGCGCACGACGGCGAACATCTGCTCGGGAGCTGCCTCCTTGAAACGCGACCAGCGGAGATGCTCCTGTCCGGGAGCGAAGATCGGGCTTTCGAGGGGTTTACCAAGGCGGGCGGCCTTGTTTTCCTTGAGCGTGTGCAGCTCGTCGAGCCTCTTGATGAACAGGAGGTAGGTCAACTGTTCGATGACGGAAAGGGGGTTGGATATCCCTCCCGACCACATGGTATCCCAGATTCGGTCGATTCGAGATTTGATTTCTCCGGTGATCATAGGGCGCCTCCTGTGCGACGGCATGTCGGTTGGACCGCAACGCGCTTTCTCCGGAACAAACACGCGACAAGCGGCGTTCCGATGAACATGCGAGCGCAGTCTGAGAACGATGTTATCACACTATAGCGTTTTATTTCAGGCTTTTTTGTTTTGGGAATTCACGGGGAGGCGTTCTCTTTCACTCGATTCGCACCACTTCCGCAGCGCGTCCTCAAGCATGGAAGGGACGATGAGGGAGCCTTCCGAGACGGGGAGGGCGATCCAGTGTTCACAGCCACCGCCGTCGAAGGCGAACTCGACGGCCTTGGTATGCGCGCGCTCTTGGCTTACAGGGGAGCGTTCCAGTCTGTTTAACAGTTCTTCGAAGTGTTCCATGGCGGCGCTGAGGTCTTCAATGCGGAAAGGGCCGACGCTCTTCCATGCGTCCACTGCGCCGACTTCGGCGAACAGGAAACCGCTTCCTACGGAAATCCCCGGCCTCTCGACGACGTGTCGGAAGAAGTCGCGGCCGCTGACGGACGATGCAAGCGCACCGTTGAAGTCGAGGACGAAACACAGCAGCTCATGGGGCGTCCCGCGCTTCCGCGCGCCGAAAAATGCATCGCCGAAGAAGGCTTCGCAGGCTATCTCATCTTTCGAGCCGAGGTACCCCTTTACCTCGTCTTCGGATGTATATTCCCCCGGATGAAAGTTTTCCGCCTTCTCCCATTCCCCTCCGGAGGCCATCTTTCCAATCGAGGGCGGCCCGCTGAAACAGGAGAAGTGCAAGAGAAGCTGCTCCATCGGGCACGCCCATTCCGTTTTTTCCAATTCGTTCATTTAGAATGCCTTTCCATGCGGCCTCGGCCACTCCCCGCAGTGAGGAAAAGCGGGGTACCTCTACTCTCCCGTCCGCGTAGGATCGGCTACTCTGCCCATAAAGAGAATGCTTTCCGTCGTGTCCTCTTGTATCAGGAAGAGGAACGGACGGTCCGCGCGGAAGACGGGGGGAGACGGCGGCGAACCGGACGGGGCGCTCATTTTCAGGCCGACGACGGCGCCGGTGGCGGCCGCGGCTTCGGTTCCCTCCTCGGAGACGTCGACGAACGCCTTATGGAGCACAGCGGTGAGGTACAGCAACTCTTTCCCGTCCATACCGGAAAAGTCCGCCCGCCGCTCGTCGAACGCATCGTTCATGCCCATTGCTTTGAGCGTGTCGTCCAGCCTGAACATCGAGGACGTTTTGAATTTGGGAAGAAAGACCTCCACTCGTCTCGTATCGATGCGGTTGCGCCATCGTCCGAGATTGGTCAAGTTCAGTTTCTTTTCGAGGCGCTCAAGACCGTCTTTTTCTCGCGGGAGCAGGATGATCATCGAGAAGTTTTCTCCGGCGTACGGAAGCTCCAGAATCTGAAGATCGTCGTCCTCGGCATATCCGAACGTCTGCACCTGCGTCATCATGGGGACCTGGACGGTGGTCCCGGAACCGAGGAAAAAAGGAGTCTCTTCAGTTCTTTCCGGCTCGAATCCGCTTCGCCATTCCCCCTTGAAATAGATGGCGTTGACAAGCACCAGCCTGGTGAGGGCGTTCAGGATGCCTTGAGGGATAAGCTCCCGGATTTTTTCCAGCGTCCTTTGCTCCACCCATCCGTTGATCGTCTCGCGGGCGGCTTCGGCATCGGCATAGTCGACAGGGGTGATCGAGACGCCGTAGTGCTTTTGGAGAAGCTCCAGAAACTCGTCGAGAAACGGATAGTTCGCATGCGGCCAGAGGGAGTTGGCAACGTGCAGCGCGACGTCGCCCGAAGCCTGCGCACGCGTAAGCTCCGATTCAAGCTCGGCGAAGGCGGGGTGAAGCCCCTCCTGCGGCAGCGAGAAACAGAGCGCCTGCATCATTTCTCCCTCGGTGTTGCCGCGAGCGCCCGCGTAGGTCATTGCGAGCGCTGCCGAAACGCTGTGCGGCGAGAAGAAAAGGTTTCCCTCCGCAACGGAGAGCCGGTTGAACAGATCCACCGCAAAAGCGGTGTTGTCCATAACAAGAATATCCTTGTCGGAATAGTCGTCTGCGAATACAGGCGAGCAGAACAGAAAAATACACACCGCTATCCAGAGCGCTCTTGTCCTCGATACATTCTTCATGGAATCCCCCTTCGATACGAGCCGGAAGGTCGGCGAACTACGCCTTCTTGCACTTCTTCGGGGCTTTTGCGACCTTCTCGACAGTCTCGGCTTTCGCCGGTTTCTCCGCTTTCGCAGCTTTCGCCGGTTTTTCCTCTTTCACAGCTTTTTCAGCTTTGACCGGCGTCTCGGCTTTCGCCGGTTTCCCGGCCTTCTCCTCTTTCACGGCATTCTCGACTTTCATCACGTCGGAAGAGGAGTTTTTCCGGATGCTCTCGATTCCCTTGATCGCGCTCGCTTTGGCTTTGTAGCCTTCGGAGACGCCGATGATCTGGCCGTTCCTGGCTTTCAGGCGGAAACGAAATTCTCCCGCCTTATCGGTGTACACTTCAAACTTGGGATTGGTCTCTTTCTTGAAGCCTTCGACAGTCTGGTCCTCGACAGCCGCCACCGGAGCGTTCACGCGAACGCTTTCGACGCCCTGAAGGCAGCTGGCTTCCCGGTTGTACCCCTCGGAGGTCAGGATGATCTCACCGTTGTCCGCTTTCAGATTGAAATAGAACTTGGACTTCGACTCGCGAACAGCATATTTACCCATACGATCCCCTCCCAATGATTTGCTAATTTTGTTTATTTTCGAACGAATGAATAGCAGGGTCAACCACAGTTTTCCGGTACTATGCGAAAAGCGCGTTTTCACCGTTTCGATTCTCTCTGCAAGGGCAAGAAAAACCACCTCGAAAAGCGAATCCCCACCGTACCGCCGCGTCAGGGTGACGTGATAGAATAATCGCAAGAGTTCCAGGGGACGCAACACCTATCATTGGAAAGGCTGGTGGAACAATGGCAAAGAGAATGCGTGTTCATTATGTGTGCGCGGCGGTTGTATTCTGTCTTGTGTTGGGGACGTCCGGGAGCGTTTCGGCGGATGAGCGGCACTCCTTCATGGACGCCGTGTTCTCCGCTATCGAAAGCGCGGAAAATCTGAACTTGAGCGACGGGAATTTGAAGATAGACAGTTACGAGGGGCCTGTCTCGAACAAGGACGCGAAGTTCATGGGGCTGCTGCGGGCGAAGATCCGCCTGGCCCATATCTTCAGGATACTGGAGTACCCGGAGGAAAACCTGTCGGTGCTCAAGGGGTACGAATTTGTGCGCATGATGATCTCGGCGGCGTCGAGCGGCTCTCTGAACACGGCGGGGGCTCCTTTCGATCTCGGCGACTACATCGTATTCCAGCTTATTCTTCCGCTGGAACTCGAGCCTCTCATCAGAGAGCTGCCCGCCTACTACGACGCGATGAAATCGAAAGAAGACTGGCAGGAGAAATTCGACCTGATCCTGGAGACGGGAGACGCGTACGGTCCTTCTCTGAACCGGGGGAAGACCTTCCATCTCGCGGGGTTCCCGAAGGTGAACACGACGAAAGAGTACACGATGGCGATCGACGTGGAGTTCAAAGACGAGTCGCTGTACTACTCGGAGGCGGACTCCTCCATCGAGGGGTGGCTCTACTCCTTCTGGCTGCGCCGCTATCGGGAGGGCTCGCTGGAGACGGTGAAAACCATCCTGGACTGGCTGAACACGAAGCTCGACGAGGTTGAAAAAGCGGTGGGATAACGACGGTTCCCGCTGTGGAAACTCCGCGACGGCACTGCATGCGCCCCGTCTTCCAGTCGAAGACGGGGCGCATGCGTTCAGGGGGAAGGTGCGGGCAGGCTCCCTCCCTCTTCTCCATTCGCGAACCGGTAGGCGAGCACGATATAGCTGGTCCCGCCCGCCTTCTCCGCCTCGGCGGCATCGTACTCGAAGGAGGAGGCGTGCGCGAGAAGCACGGGGGTCGCGCCAAGCGACTTCTGGAGCGTCATCTGCACGTAGAGCGCTCCCCGCGAGTCGATGTGGACGGGCTGGCGCAGTTGGACGGCGCGTTCCGGGTCGCCCGAGAGGAGGACGGCGAGGCTCTCCGCGTCGTGCTTCGCGGTTTCTTCCCTGTCGAGGTAGTGGGAGAAGTCGGTGCTCTGGACGATCAGGACATCGTCGCCCGAAAGCGGCGAAAGGAGTTCGGCCAGCGTCATCCACTCTTCCGGTGTCGACCGTTTGCCGATGGCGACCGGCAGCACGAAGGCGCCGGGGAAGTGATGCGCGATGAACGGAAGGAGCGCCTGGACACCGTGTTCGTGCGAGAAGAGGTTGGATTCGGAGACCAGGTCGCTCCGGAGCAGCGCGGCCGCCCCCTCTCTGTCGAGCGGGACGGCTCGCAAGGATGTGAGGAAGTCGCGCCCCGGGACGGAGAAGGAAGTCGTTCCGCGGCTGAAGTGGTCGGGAGAGAGGATGACGATCCGGCGGTAGGCTCCCTCGCGCACGTGCGCGAACCCTGCGGCGATCAGGTCCGCCGCGAGGAGATGGTGCGGGAGGATAAGGCCCGCGACTCTGCCGGAAGCGGGCGGAACGCCCCCGGCCGCCTCGATGGATGCGGCGAAGAGGCCGCCGGGGTACGCCGCGGGGAACGGTCGCTCGCGCAGTTTTTGAAGGTGCGGCGGCTCCTCGGAAAAGAGAGGAGACGCCGCAAAGCAAAGGCAGATACAGAGGACGGCGATTTTACGGACGCAGGCCGTCATACCAGAAGTTCTTCGCCGGCAGCGGCAACCCCTTGGGGTCGCCGTCGTAGTACTTGTCGTACACACGCTTCTTCCAGACGCTGTCGGTGATGCGCCGTCCGTGCGGCGCAGTGAACTCGCGGTGGTCGAACGCCATGCCGATCGTGATTCGAGGCGTATTCTCGTTGCCGACGAGCACCAGCATGATGGAGGGCTCGGCGGTCGCCTGATAGAGAATGGACGGCTCGCCTACGGCGATGGGATCGAGATTGATCGTCTGGATATCGACGATGAGTCCGGACTGGAAGAGCTCGTCGGGAGGCACCGCGCCGTAGCCGTCCGCCGGAGCGGCCATGTAGTCGAGCGAGAACGTACGGATGAATTCGTACTCGTCCTTGGTGAGCGCCTTTCCCTGAAGCTCCTTCACGGCGAGCTTTCCGCAGCGCTGCACCGTCTGCCGGAACATGGTGAGCGCTCCGTACTCCTCCATGTCCATCGGGAAGAGGCCGTTGTTCGCGAAACCGCTTTGAATATAGTCGACGACGCGGAGCAGTTCGTTCCAGAAGGGAAGATTCGGCTCGACGAAGCCCTTCGGAAGGGGCTTGGGAGGCTCTTCGTCGCCCCCGTCGCCCATCTCGGCGTAGTTCGGTTTCTCGTAGAGAATGGTGTCGTGCCGCAGCTCGGTGTACGAGCCGAGCTGCGTCTCAAGCTGCTTGGCGGAGAAGAGCGGCCCCTGCATATACAGCGGATACCCCTTTCCGTACTCGGAAACAAGCGCGCTGAGGAGCCACATCCAGGCCGACCCTACGGAACTGAACCAGGCCGTCTCCGGTTCCGCGGCAAGCCTCTTGGCAAGCGCTTCTATACGGCGCGGCATGGCCTCGGTAAAGAGGGGCAGCATCTCCGGAGACACGGTCTCTCCCCCTCCTGTTGCGGGAGCCCCGTCCGCCGTAGCCGCCGGAAGACCGGCAAGCGAAAGAGGGACCTGCTTGGGGACGAGCCACTTGGCATAGTCGCTTCCAACGACCGCCGCGACCCACAGGCTGGAGAAGATCGCCGGCACATCTTCGCGGACGTTCACCTTGTAGGTGAGCTCGTCGGTGATGAGCCAGGGAATGGTGAAGCGCTGCGGAAACACGCAGAAGGTTTCGGTGCTCTGCGGAGAGAAGAGCTTCTTGAAGTGCGGTATGGAGGGTTTAAGCTGTTCGCTCGCCTCTCCGATGCGAGCGACGACGGCCGCGTCGCCGCAGGTATCCGGCGTGAAGGAGGAGACGCCCGCTTTCTCCAGAAGGAGCTGCCGCCATTCAGGGTAGCTCGCGCCGTCGGGGTAGCCGACGAAGAAGCAGGAGACTTCCATAACGCGCTTCCACGCCTCGAGGGGGGACGTCGGGGCTCCCGGCTCGGGGCGTTGGGGCTTGCCTCGGGCAACCGGACGTTTGTACGACATGGCGAGGGCGAAGTTGAGCGCGTCGACGGCGCCCTCTTCGTCGGCGAGTTTCCACCCGAGCTGTCCCAGCTGGATCATCGTCCGGAAGTAGGCGCGGCTGCGCGAATTTTTCTCGTAGTGTCCTCTGGGGGTGAACTGGGTGTAGTCCACGCTCTGGCTCGCATAGGCCGGGCTGAGGCCGAGAAGCCCCTTCTGCGCCTCCTCCGCGGCGTAGATCCGCTTCAGTTCTTCGACGACGGCGTCGGCCGTCTTCTTCGAGAAGGATTTGCCGTACTTTTTAAAGAGCGCAAGGGCGTTTTTCAGAGTATCGGTCTGTTGCTCGGGCTCGGCGTCGGGATCGGTCCAGACCGGTTCGGCGCTCTCGTCGCAGTTGAGGGCGAGGATGAGGGGGACGACGAGCTGCGCCTGAAAACGCTCCCAGTGCGGCTGATTCTTCTTGGATGCCAGAGAACGGAGCGACGAGGCGTTGGCGTACAGCTCTTCGAGCATGTACTGCACCGCGCCCAGAAGTTCGCCGCCCTCCATCGCTTCAAGGCGCTTGGAGAAGAAGGTGTGGAGGGCGTGGAGAAAGACGTCCGGGCCGACGAAGCGGGTGTTCCACGGCTCGCGGTAGGCGGGGTCGTAGCTTCCCCCGATTCCTTCGAAGTTGCACAGCATTTCGTCGTACCGCCCCATCGAAGAGAAGGTATGCAGCTCGGGTTTCCGCAGCAGCAGAAAGCGGTGTTCCTGCAGCGCGCTTTTTTGCGCGGCGGTAAGCTTTCCGACGACCTCCTCCACCTCTTTGAGGTTCACCGCTTTGTCGAGCGCAAACGCCGTCTCTTTGAAGTTCGGGACGACGTCCAGTTTCATCGGAGGCGGGACGTTCGAAAAATCCTTCAGCGCCGCCTCCTTCAGCGGAATCTTCGGCGGCGCGGCCTCGCTTGCCGAGAGACCGGCCATCGCGAAGACGCACAGAAAGAAGACCAGACCCGCGCACAGCGCCGCCCGCTTCGCGCATCGGTGGAACACGCTCCGTTTCATGCCACATTCCTCCTTTTCGGCTCGTTGGAACACGATTCTCCGCAGCGAGCGGAGCATTCCGGAGTTCCTCCCGTCGGTATTCCTTTCGAGGGGAATCCGCTCTTAGCCTTTCGTCGCCTCCATCCGCCGCCAGTTCCGCAGCGACTCGATGTTGGGGTTGAAGTTTACGTTATCGCTCAGGATATAGTCGGTTCCGTCGGTCCATACCTCCCTGTAGCCGTTCGGCAGCTCGACCGTCCGTCCCGCGTAGGGGTCGGCGTACAGCTCCGTGCCCCGTACCGAGCGGCTGTAGTCGTCGAACACGCGATCCATCGCGCGGCTTCTCTCTTCATAGCCTCGGGCGATGATGTCGCTCGTCTCGTTCAGCGTCTGCCGTACCTGCTGCATGGCCGCGAACGATTGCTGCTGCATCCGCATCTGATCGCGCGCAGTCGTCGCCGCAAGGCGGATGTAGTTCGTATGCCATTGCGGGTTCTCCGTCCGCGACTGATGAATGACGCGGAAGAGAGGGGCGGCGGCGTTCATTCTCCCGGAGGGCGCGCGGAATCCGAAGACGTTCGCCGACCAGGAGACGACCGAAAGGCTTGCGAACATCGACGGAATATGCGTGGTCATGTACGAAAGGCTCGCGGTGAGGTCCTCTCTGATAACTTCGCCGTCGATCGAGTATTCCACGACGGCCTTCGCGGCGTCCGCTCGGGTCTCGAAGGGCGTCTGAAAGGGGGAGATACTCCCGAAGAGCGTCATCTGGGCATCGAGCACATCGAGCGTATGGCGGGAAAGTTCCGGGAGGGGCTGTTCCGAGAGAATGCGCGGGTCGCCGACACGCGAGCGGACGTTGGGGAGAAAGAGCCTGCGAAGAAAATCCGCCGCGCAGAAGGGCTGCATGCTCTGCACTCCCGTCTGCGAATAGGCGTACCCCAGCGTCGGGTCCTCCGTCCAGAAGAACTCCGCCTGGGGGAACTGCTCGGCGACGAGCGCCCCGTCGGGGCTGGCCGCGATAAACGAAGCGGCGGCCTTGGGCGGCATCTTGGAAAAATCCCAGTTCACCGCGCCGGAAAAGCGCCACTCCTTCGGGACGAGCAACCCCAGAAGCTCGCAGCCGAAGCCTCCCGAGTCCATCAGCGACTCCCTGCGGAACCGAAGTCCTCGTTCCGTGTCGAAAAAATCGTGGTGCGGGTCGGAGAAACTCATGGGGAAAACCTCCGTTCCACTGGAATTCTTCCGGCATATCCCCGAAAAATCGGGAAAACATCGGCGTACCACTGCGAATTGTACCACTTCTCCGCTCGCCTCGGGGGGCGCGTTTCGCGGCGACTCAGTGGAGCGAGAGGAAGCGCTCTATCTCGCACTCTATTTGTCCGAACTCGCGTCGCAGCGTCTCCATAGGCGCCGCCGCGCCCTCGATATCCCCAGCCATGCAGAGTTGCTCCACCTCCAGCGCCGCGGTCTGGAGCCAGTCGCCGCCGACGTTTCCCGCAGCCCCTTTGATGGCGTGCGCCAGACTTCGCGCAGCAACGGCGTCTTCATCGGCAACCGCGTTCTCAAGAGCGCGGACTTTTCCGGGAATATCGCCCAGAAAATCCAAAAGCACCTCGCGCATCAGGTCGTCGTCGCCCATGAGACGTTCTTTGAGGACGGAGGAGTCCCAGGCCGAAGGCGAAAAGGGCGCCTGCGGAGAAACAGGTTGCGAGCCTGCTTCGAGCCGCGCGCCTTCCGTGACGGACACATACTCGTGAGCGCCGCTTTCTCCGGCGGGCAACCACCGTTCGAGCACGTCCAGCACAACCTCCGGAGAAACGGGTTTTGCGATATAGTCGTCCATTCCGGCGTCCAGACACTTCTCCCTGTCTCCGACCATCGTGTGCGCCGTCATGGCGATGACGGGAACGCGCCGTGCGCCACCCTCCCTCGCGCGAATTCTGCGGGACGCTTCGTAGCCGTCCATCCGGGGCATCTGGCAATCCATCAGCACGAGGTCGTAACGGACGTTCTCCAATGCGGCGAGCGCCTCTTCGCCGTCCGCGACAACGTCCGTCCACAGGCCGAATTTTTTCAGGATGCCCACGGCGACCTGCTGGTTGGTACGATTGTCCTCCGCAAGGAGAATGCGGATTCCCCTTCGTTCAAACCGGGGGCGCGGCATCCGGAAACTCTTCGCCTCTTTGAAGCCGATGGCTTCCGGAGAGAGAACGGGCGTATCGTCGTCGGCGTCGGCCATGCCCCGACCGAACAGCGCGGTGAACCAAAACTCCGATCCCTTCCCCTCCGCGCTCGTTGCGCCGATGGAGCCTTTCATCAGCTCGGCAAGCTGTTTGCCGATGGCGAGCCCCAGTCCGGCGCCGCCGTATTGCCGCGCCGTCGAGGCGTCGGCTTGGCTGAACTTGTTGAAGAGAACTCCGAGCTTCTCCTCGGAAATGCCGATTCCGGTGTCCTTCACCGAAAAACGGAGCAAAACGCCTTCTTCACGCTCTTCGGCAACCGACACACGAACGTCGACTCCTCCTTCGTGAGTGAATTTGACCGCGTTCCCGATCAGGTTGACGAGGATCTGGCGCAGACGCCCGGGGTCGCCCCGAAGCGTGGCCGGGACTTCAGACTCCACCTCGCTACGAAGGTGCAGCCCTTTTTGCACCGCGTGGACAGCCAACCCGGCCAGAAGATCGTCCATAAGGGCGGAGAGGTTGAAGTCCAGGCTTTCCAGATCGAGTTTTCCCGCCTCGATCTTGGAGAAATCAAGAATATCGTTGAGAATGCCGAGGAGCGACTCCGCGCTCGAACGGACCGTTTCGGCGAACCGGCGTTGCTCGTCGCTCAACGGAGTGTCCAGCAGAAGCGCGGTCATGCCGAGCACCCCGTTCATCGGCGTGCGGATATCGTGGCTCATGTTCGCCAGAAATTCGCTCTTCGCCCTGGTTGCATCCTCGGCGCGGTTTTTGGCCTCCAGCATCTCTTTTCCGATCCTGTTGCTCTCCAGAGCGTCGGCCAATGTGTTCGCAAGTATCTTGAGCACTTCGACCGTCTCGTCGTCGAGCTGCTTCGTTGCGCGGACCGCGTCGAAACCGAAATATCCGAGGAAACGGCCGCCTTTGATCAGCGGCAGACAGAGCACAGAACGCACCTGCTGTCGTTCGAGCTCGCGCTTCTCCGCGCTCCACTCCTCCGACAACTCCGAGACGTCCGGGATGAAGAGCATCTCCCGCGCGCAGATTGTTTTCTCGATCAGCGGGACGTCGGCGACGGGGTAGTTCTGCACGTCGTCCTTCACCGCAGGTATTCCCGGAGCGCACCACTCGTGCGTGTTGGACATGAGCGTACAGTCCTCCGAAAGTTGGAAGAGGAAGGTTCTGTCCACCTTGAGAAACTCGCCGCAACGTTCGAGCATTGCGTAGATCTTCTCGTCGATGTTGGCGAGCGTGGCATTGATGAAAGAGGCGGAAATCTCCGCGAGCAGCCCTTGGAGTCCAAGAGTGCTTTGAAGTCGATCCTCAAGAGCTTTCCGCGAAGAGATGTCGATGATGAGTCCTTCGAGAAACTCGACCGCTCCCGTCTGGTCATAGAGGGGGACGCCCTGCTCGAAGACCCACTTCTCCTCCCCCTCCGCCGTCAGGATTCTGTACTCCAACGCCGCCGGAACGCGCTCCGCCGCCGCGCGCTCCCAGACAGCGCGGGCGTACATCCTGTACTCCGGCAGCATCAGCTCGTTGAAGGATATTTTCCTGTTGAACAGCAGGTCGTCGCTTGAGTACCCAGTCAAACGGAGGCACCCTTCGGAAACGAACTCCATCGTCCACTCTTCGTCGTAGCGGCAACGATAGGCGATCCCAGGCAGGTTGGCTATCAGCACGGATTTGCTTCGTTCGCTCTCCTCAAGCGCGGCGCGACTGCGACGGAGGCGCGCGTTCCAGTAGAAGGAAAGGGCGACGAAAAGGCCCAGGGCCGCGGCAATTCTGATGACGAACCAGTAATCCATCTGCCGGACGACGGTGATGTTCACATGTCGGTTGACGATCGCCTCTCGCTCGCTCGGCGTGATCGCTGCAATTCCTTTGTTCAGGATGTCGCGCAACCGCGGCTCGCTCTTCAGGACGCCCATTCGGAGGCGGTTGACATACTCCTCGGGGGCCTGCCCGGCGACCTTCAGATTGAAGTAGCCTTCCTTGCGGATGGTCCAGGCGGCGATGGTCAGCGAACGGAGCGTCATGTCCGCCCGCCGCTTCACGACCGCGCGGAAGACCTCCTCTTCCCTCTCGACCGTGATCACGTCGAGATTGGGGAAGTCGCGGCGAAGTCGCTCCTCCATCGAGGTCCCTTCGGGCAGAACGATCGTCCTCCCGACGAGTTGCGAAGCGTCGTAAACATACGGATGTTCTTCACGTGTGATAAAGACGTTCGGATCGATCAACAGCGGTTCGGTGAAGAGAAGCCACTCTTCGCGGGCGGACGTTCTGTTCAGGAAGGGAAGAATCAGGACGTCGCCCGACTTGGAGAGCGCCAGGGCTTCGCTCCAGTCCTTCGGGAAAACATAGGAAAATTCAATGTCGAGCCGTTCGGCGACAAGATCCAGCAGATCCGCCGCTATCCCCGTAAAGTTTCCTTGTTCGTCGACGCGCTCGAACGGCATCCAGTCCGGGTCGGGACAGACTGTAACGGGACCGAGCGCCGCCAGATAGTCGCGCTCTTCCCCGGAGAGTTCGACAGCCTCCCCGGACGAACGGAATTCCTCCATGAGCGACGCGTCCGAGGGAAAAGCGAAAAGACAGACTGCGCACACGGCGATGCACATGAAAAGAAGCGCAACTGCAGGGAACGCCGGAAGAGAACGTCCCGCTTGCTTGATGAGGCGCTCCCGCCGCATTACGTCCTCGTCCTCCCGCTGTGACTACGCGGCGCCCGTTCCTCTTCCAGCTCGATTTTCAGCCGCTTCCACTCCTTTTTCAACGCGGGGAAGAAGCTTCTCGCGCCCTCCGCGTCCCCTTCTCTCGTCCTCTCTTCAATTGTAAAGGCCACGGAGGCGAGGGCCTCGGCCCCGGTACATGCGCTCATCCCCTTGATGCTGTGCGCATGCCGCTCCATCAAAGCGAGATCATCCGAGGAGAGCACATCCCCGAGTTTCCTGAGTTCACGGGGAAGTTCCGCCAGAAAATCCTCAAGCACCTCCATTACAAGCCCCTCGTCTCCCATAAGACGCTCGAGGAGAAGCCCCCTGTTCCAAGCCTGCTGATCAGGGGCGGCGGCCGCGCCGGCTACCGGGACGCCCGGAGCAGCCTTCTTCTGCTTCGGCGCTTTTTTGTTCTTCAGCTTCGAGAGCGGTTTCCCGCCCTTTTGCTCCGGCCCCGTTCTCTCTTTTCCGTTCGGAGGAAGCCATTTTTTGAGCGCATCAAGCAAAAGCGCCGGGAGAATCGGCTTTGCGATATAGTCGTTCATCCCCGCCTGCAGACACTTCTCCCGGTCGCCGACCATAGCATACGCGGTCATGGCGACAATGGGTACGTCGCGGCACGCTTCCTCCATGCGCCGGATTCTGCGCGCCGTCTCGAAACCGTCCATCTTCGGCATCTGGCAGTCCATCAGCACGAGGTCGTAGCCGCCTTTTCGCACCGACCCCAGCGCGTCGAGGCCGTCGGCAACAACATCGACCGTCACTCCGAATTTCTTGAGCATACCGATCGCCACGCGCTGGTTGGTAACGTTGTCCTCCGCCAGAAGAATATGCGCGCCCTTTCCGTCGAACGGCGGAAGCGCCTCGCGTACGGTATGGCGGGTGGCGATGAAACGCGTTTTTTTTCGCTGTTCCGACAGAACAAGCGAAAAGATTGCCCGAAGGTCGTTCTGGAGCACCGGACCGCTCAGATAGCCCGAGAAGCCCGCGTCCGCGAATCGCTTCGCGTCGCCGCGGACGCCTATGGAAGCGAGCATGACGGTGCGCGTTGCCGAAAGCAGTTCATCGCCCCTGATGAGGCGTCCCAACGCTTCGCCGTCCATATCTCCCGTCCGCGTATCCATAACGGCAAGACGGAACGGGTCTTTTCCTCGCGCCGCTTCGCGTAGCAGACAGAGGGCGGACGCGCCGTCCGGTACTTCCGAGGGGCGCATTCCCCATGAGAGCAAGCGTGTCGTCAGAAGCTTGGAACTCCCGGGTTTTTCATCCACAACGAGTACGCGCACGCCGCGTAAATCCACGGAAGAGATGTCCGGGATCGATTGTTCACGCTGTTTCCCCAGCGCGGCGGTGAAACAAAATTCCGAGCCCTTCCCCTCGACGCTCGTCACCCGGATCCGTCCGCCCATCATCTCCGCAAGCTGCTTCGAAATGGCAAGCCCGAGACCCGTACCCCCGAATGTTCGCGCAGTGGACGATTCCACCTGCATAAACTTGTCGAATATGCCCGGGAGCCGCTCCTCGGGAATGCCGATCCCCGTATCGCGCACAGAAAAGCGAAGCAGCGCGAAGTTCTCGCTCTCCTCCTCAAGGAAAACTCCGAGTTCGACTTCGCCCTCCTGCGTGAATTTCAAGGCGTTCCCCACAAGGTTGTTCAACACCTGGCGAAGCCGTCCCGGATCTCCGCGAAGTCGCGAAGGAACTTCGGGAGCGATGCTGCACAGAAGCGCAACGTTCTTTTCTTTGGCGCGGAGCGCCATCGTCGCGGAAAAGTCCTGAAGCAAACTTGGAAGATCGAAATCCAGTGTTTCCAGTTCGAGCTTCCCGGCTTCGATTTTGGAGAAGTCAAGGATATCGTTCAGGATGCTCAACAACGACACCGCGCTGTCGCGGACCATCTCGGCGTAGTAGCGCTGTTCGCCGTCGAGACGCGTGTCCAGCAATAACCCGGTCATGCCGATGACGCCGTTCATGGGGTTCCGGATCTCATGGCTCATAGTGGCGAGAAACTCGCTCTTCGCGACGCTCGCCGCAATCGCCTTCGATGCCGCCTCCCGCGCCAGCGCAGCTTCCAGCCTCAAGCGGCGGTTCTCCTCCAGGAGCGTCTCTTCTCCACAACATTCAGAGGCGCTGTGCGCGCTTCCGGGGCAGTTTTCGTCAGCCTGCTTCTTCTTCGTCATATCGTCGCTCCCGTGACGTGAATGTTCCGCTCTCCGAGCGATCCGGCCCGCTCTCTCCGGATTGCAACCTCTGCCCCCGCCTTCCATGAGAATGAGGACGTCCTGTTCATACGGCACGCTCCGCATACTCGATTCGATTATATCATCCGCGCTTTTCGGGCTCTACGGGCGCGCACGGGGAATATGGAGCCGCCCGGTCTCAAAGCCTCATCGGCCGGGCGGCTCCTTGGTGCGCAATGCCCCGATACGCTGAAAAACGAAGCGCAGCGACATGCTACTTATCTTCGAACTTGAACGATACCTTGATCTTCGTCCGGTACGCTACGATTTTTCCGTCCTCGAGGTGCATATCCATGGCGGTAACCTCCGCGATACGCAGGTCCCTCAACGACTTCGACGCCAGCTCCACCGCCGCCGCGGCGGCTTTCTCCCACGATTCGCTGCTCGTCCCTACAAGCTCGATCACCTTGTAGACGCTCTCCATGTCATCTCCTCCTTCCAGATCGGCTCCGAAGAGCTCGCCCGTTCCCGCCGGCAGGGCGCCGCCGGGAAAAAGAATAGTAAAATTATACCATCAACACTCTTCACGCCACTCTGAATACACTTTTTCATGATTTTCACTTCGAGCCGCTTCAGCCGTGAGCTCGCCGCCCTTATCGGCTGCACCGTGGCGCGCGCCGTTTTTCTTGCCGTATAATGAAAGAAAATGCAGAGAGGGGCTTCGTTGATGGAAAACGTCGGTTGCGTACATGTGTATACCGGAACGGGGAAGGGAAAGACCACGGCGGCGCTCGGCCTGATTCTGCGCTCCGCCGGGGCGGGACTTTCGGTGCTGCTCGTCCAGTTCCTCAAAAGGGCGGAATACAGCGAACACCAGGCGTTGAAGCTCCTCGGAGACCGCGTGACCGTCCGCACCTTCGGAGGCGAGCGGAGGATCGGCGCTCCCGCAACAGATGAAGACCGGAGGCTCGCCGGAGAGGGGCTGGCCTTTCTCGGAACGGCGCTCGCTTCGGGGGCGTACGATCTCGTCGTCGCAGACGAAATCGTCGTGGCGGCGCATCTCGGACTGATCGCCGAAGGGGAGGTGCTCGCCCTGCTCGACGTCCGCCCCCCCTCGGTCGAACTGGTGCTCACAGGGCGCCACGCCTGGAGGGAACTCTTGGAGCGCGCCGACCTCGTCACCGAGATGCAAGAGATCCGCCACTACTTCGCGAAGGGCGTTCCCGCCCGGAGAGGAATCGAAAAATGACACATCCGCGCATCGTGATCGCAGGAACCAACAGCGGTTCCGGAAAAACGACCTTCACGGCCGGACTCGTCGCCGCGCTTCGTTCGCGCGGGATGACCGTCCAGCCGTTCAAGACGGGGCCGGACTATATCGACCCCGGCTTCCACACCCTGGCCGCGGGGCGGCCCTGCCGGAACCTGGACACGATGCTGCTCTCGCGGGACGGCACGCTGGAGCTGTTCGACCGCAACGCTTCAGATGCGGACGTCTCGCTGGTCGAGGGCGTAATGGGGCTCTTCGACGGCGCGGGCGCCCGCGACGAACGGGGGAGCACCGCGCACCTGGCGAAGACGCTCGAAGCTCCCGTGGTGCTGGTGGTCAACGGCCGCTCCATGGCGCGGAGCGCCGCCGCGCTCGTCCTCGGCTTCTCGAAGTTCGACAGGCGCGTCGCGGTCGCCGGAGTGCTTCTGAACGCGCTGGGAAGCGCGAACCACTACCGGATTCTCAAGGAGGCCATCGAGGGCGATACGGGCATCCCGGTCTTGGGCTACCTGCCGCGCACGGCAGATATCGCCGTGCCGGAGCGTCACCTCGGGCTCGTTCCCTCCGTCGAGCAGGAAGAGGGCGCGGAGATGATCGAGCACATCCGACTGCTCGTCGAGGAACATGTCGACGTCGGGGCGCTCCTCGAACTCACGCGGCGCGCCCCGCTCCTTCCTTCGTACTCTCCCGCGATCTTTTCCCGCGCAGCGACGCCGGGATACGCCCGGATCGCGGTCGCGCGCGACGAGGCCTTCCACTTCTACTACCAGGACAACCTGGACATCCTCGAACATCTGGGGGCGACGCTGCTCCCCTTCAGTCCGCTGCGCGACCCGAAGCTGCCCGAAGGGGCGCAGGGTGTATACATCGGCGGCGGCTTTCCGGAGGAGTTCGCGGAGAAGCTTTCCGCCAACGACTCGCTCCGCGCGGCGCTGCGTGCGGCGGCGGACCGCGGGATGCCCCTCTTCGCGGAGTGCGGCGGTCTGATGTACCTTGTCGAACGGCTTGAAGATAAATCGGGGACGACGCACGGAATGGCGGGGGTCTTTCCGGGAGTCACCCGGATGGGGAAGCGCCTCCAGGCGCTCGGATACTGCGGCGGAACGCTCGAACGCGGCGCGCTGATCGGAAGGAAGGGCGCGTCGCTTCGCGGGCATCTCTTCCACTGGTCCATCTACGACAGCGAAGGGAACGACGACCTCTTCTCCCTCCGGCTGGAGAAGAACGGGAACGTCTACCGCGACGGGCTGGCGAGGAAGAACGCCTTCGCGAGCTACCTTCATCTGCACTTCGGCACGAACCTCGCCCCGGCGCGGCGCTTCCTGGAGCGCGCGGCGAAGTTCGCCGGAAGCGTCTGAGACGCGGAGCGCTCGCGTCGGCGCACGGAATCTCCCGAGGACGCCCGCCGACCGTCTCCGAAAAAAGCGTTCGCCGCTCGCGGTCCGGCTCTTCCCGCAGCGGCGACCGCACTCCGGCGTAGTGCGCTTCACCGTCCGATGAGACAGATCTGCGCCAGTCCGCCCGCGATCCTCAGCATATCCCTGATCGCCTTCTCGAACGGGACCATCGCCGTCCTCGTCGCCATCTTCGCGTCGAGCCCGGGAGCGTCGGGCATGTAGTAGTGATTAAGGAAGGAGTGCCCGTCCCTTCGCCAGGTCGCGATATTCTGCAACTTCACCGCGAGGAGCACAACGAGCGGATACTGCGTATCGGGGTGATTGATGTAGTTCTCGACTCCCGTTTCGTAATCGACCCTGTGATCGGCGAGCGTTTCGCTCTCCGGAGCGTTTCCGATCACGAGGGTGGACAGGCTGCCGAAGACCGCCCCGCATGCGCCGGGGTCGTTCCGTTCGAAGGCCGAGAGCGCCGCGCGCAGTTTCTCTCCCGACGCGCGCAGAATCTCCGCGGACTGCAAAAAGTAGCTGTCGGAAGCGGCGATATAATTCAAAAGATCGACGGCGTAGACGTCCGAAGGCGCGTCGAAAATGGACGTCGAGAAGAATTCCGCACCCCACTCCGCCGCGTCGTAGACGCTCTTCAGAAGAGACGCCATCTCCGTCATCACCGAGGCGAACGTGCTCGTCAGAAGCTTCGCGAGCACCACGGGAAGTTTGCTCGAAAAATAGGGGTTGGAGGCGAGTTCGTTGAACAGTTCGAACTGCACATCGTCGAAATCGCCGAAGATCGAGAGGGAGGACATGCCGTACCGCAGGATTTTCACTCCCGCAGCCCCGAGGTTCGGGCGCGCCGCGGCGAACACCGTCACCGCGCTCTTGCCGCAGGAGAAGACCTCGTACGGGTCGTCTCCCGACAGGCCCCGGCGAATCTCCCGAATCAGGGCGTCCGCCATCACCGCCTGCCGGGCCGTCTTTTCATGTCCGGCCCAGTTCTGCGGCAGCACCCAGACGGAACCGTCCTCCCGGACGGAACCGGAGTCGAGCGTCTGGACGCGGAACCGCGCCGGAGCCGTGATGAGCGACGCGTCGTACGAAACGCCCCGGCCGCTCTCCGGGAGGTAGAGGGGATCGCGAAGCCCCTGCCCCGCCTGGGTGTGCGTCCCCACAAGCACGTCGTTCCGGTAGACGCGGAGCTCCCGCGATCCTTCAAGCTGTGTGAAGTAGAAGCTGGAAGCGCCTGCGGGCAGGATGAAGATCCTGTCGCTCGCCTCGATCATGCCGATGGAGGGTGTGTCTCCACCGAAGAGAATCCCGCGTACGTAGGCTCCCGTAAGCGGGGTGAACTCCGCGTACGTTTTGCCGTCGCCCTCGTCCGTCGCGAGCCAGCGGTTCGCCGGGAAGGTCCAGCTCTTCCCGTTCTTCAGATTCTTGACCTGAACGCCGTCCACGAACCATCCGGCATCTTTGCCGCCGTTGTCGTGGCGCAGCGTCATGCGCACAACGTCGTCGAGCGAGGCGAGCTCGTAGATCTCCTGGATGGTGAAGACGTCCGTCCGCCCCTGTTCGAACGGGTCGGTGGAGGTGCTCTGAATGTACGACCCCGGGAGGAGATGGATCTCCCCCGATCCTGTCGGCGTACCGTCTTCGTCGGCAGGTCCGTAGAGGGCAAGGAAGACTCCGGCGTCCGTCCCGCTCTTCCTGCGGTCGCCGGTCCTCACCGTCACCTCGTACGACGCCGCCGGCGCCTTGACGAAGACGCTTTGCGCGGCGAACTCCTCCCCCCGTACCGTGAGAGGCTTGGAGGCATACACTCTTTTCGTGACGGAGGACGTCGCCCCTTTGTTGTCGGTCAGGCTCAGCGTAACCGACCGTATGCCTCCGGTCGGAAAACGGTGCGCGACGACGGAGTCGTTCCGGGGATCGGGGGGGCTCCCCGCCACCAGCGTCCAGGAGTACCGGGTGATGATCCCGTCAGGATCGTACGACGGCGAAGCGTCCAGAATGGTCTCGGGAGACCACTTCGGATCCTGCGGCCGGATGCGGAAATCGGCCACCGGAGGCTTGTTCGGGCCGAGCGTTATCCGCGCCGCGGGCCAGGGAATGTTCCAAGGATGCGTCTCCTTCGGATGCGTATTGTCGGCGAACTGCACGTCCACCCACGTTTCCACCTCGTGGACGCGCACGCGCAGCCTGACGGGCTTCCCCGGCAGCCCCGCCGCGACGCCGGTGAAGAGGTCGAACGTGCTCCTCTTGCTATAGGTCAGCGAGGAGGTACAATCGTTCCCCTCCTCGTCGAACACCCGAAGCCCGCGCAGATGGTGCTCCAGCGGCGCGCTCCTGTTCAGCTCGGGATCGAAGAGTTCCAGGCGGAAACCGTACATCTTCGGGACGAAAAAGGAGTGCGTTATCTCTCCGGAGACGGGGTCGCCGCGTCCGGCGGTTACCGAGAGACTCCCCCGCCCTTCGACGGAGTACCCCCGGACCGAGGGCTCGCTCTCCATCCCTTCGTAGAGCATGTCCACCTCTACGGAGCCGCTGCGCGTCTCCCCGGCGCGCATGCTCCGCGGAAGGCCGGAGACGCCGGGCAGCTTCAGGTTCGTTCCCGAAAAGGACCAGGCAAGATCCTTCAGGTCGTACGGCGCGGGGTTGGTCGCCTCCCAGTCGGCGAAGAGCTTGATATACCCGTTCCGGTCCGTCTCCATCCGCTTCGTCACGGTCAGCCGCAGCGGATTGCGAAGGCGATACAGCGTCGTTTCGAAAACGCGCGACACCGGTCCGAGACGAACCTCCACCGGAACCACGACGATTTCGGCTCCTCCTGTCGGAGGCGTCTCCCAGACGTATCGCCCCCCCTCGGGGTCCGCACTGCGCACCGTCCCGCCTCCGAACGTCACGTGGAGCTGCTTTCCGAAGCTGCGGCCGTACTCGTGAAGGAAGCGCACCACGACCTCGGTTTGCTCGAAAGTGGACGTCGGAGAGCCCGCGTGCGGGTCGAGCGGGGCCATCGCGATGTCGAGCCACCCCTGCCCGGACGCATCGAAGCAGAGCATGGCGGCCCCTCGAAGCGGAGACGATATCGACGGGCGCGACGAGGAGAAGGAATAGACCTTTCCGTCGCGGGAAAAACTGTCCGCGAAGTGCATGGTCATCCCCGGAGGGAAGGGGTACATGCCGGTGCAGACGCCGCTGAGGGTATCCACCTTGATGAAGGTGTAGGGGAAAAAGTCCGAGGGAAAGAGCATCTCGCTCTCCGAGACGAAGAAGCCGTACCTCGTTCTGCACTCTTCAAGCGTGAACTCCCCCTCCGGCGCGCCGAGCGGGGAAAATCTGCGGATACCTGCGGGTCTCCCCCAATCTCCGAGAATGATCTCGCCGCCGGGCGCGAACCAGCCGGAAAAGTGCCTGCTGTTTTTCACGAGCACCGTAACCGCGCCGGACGGCGTCGTCAAAAGATATGTGTAGGAGTCCCCCGAATACCCCTGCTCCGCCAGCCGTTCGCCGCGAAGGGAGAGCAGATACTTCCCGTCCTTTTGGTCCAGTATTTGAAGGCACGAAGGAGAATGGAGCTTGCGGACGGAGATCCCCTCCTCGACCAGATCGAACTCGCCGAAGAGGTTCCCCTGATCGGAGAGGAAGATCAGATGCGGCGCCCCGCCCGTCCACCGCACCAGCGGAAGAGGGAACGAAAGCGGACGGAAGGGCCTCGTCGAGGCGGCGTCCTCGTGAAAGTCGAGCACATGGGAGGACGTGTCGTCGAGCGAGAAAAGCAGCGTTCCGTTCTTCGAAAGCACGTCGTACCCGGCGTAGTTCCTGCGGAGATCGGCCTTGGGGAAAAAAAGCCCGTCGCCGACCGCGAATACCCTGTGATTCGTGATCGTCTCCCGCTGGAAAAGGACGTTCCCCGACGGCAGTTCAAGAACATGGCCGCTGCGCGCGAGCACAACGCCGTCGTCGGTCAGCCTCCTCATGAACCGGTAAGGAAGGACCCGAACGACGCCCGTCCGCGCGTTCAAAAGCCTCATCTCGGACGCTCCGGCGGGAGTGAAGAGGACATGCTCTCCGAAGAGTTCGAATACAGGAGCCGTGAAACCTGCTTCCCGGTGAAGCTCTTGCTCAAGGGCCAGATCGTACACGATGAAACAGTCGTCGTTCGTCCGGACGGCGAGGATGTCGCCCGAACGGCGCACGAAGACCGAAGCGTTGTCGGAAGGAGAAAGAGGAAGCGTGCGCAACAGATTGCGGGACACGAAATCTAAATCGTTCCCGAAGAGAATTCCAGGAATGAAAAGAAAAGCCATCGCGAAAAACAGTGAAGCAAAGCGCCTCCGCGGCAGCACGGTCTCACCCCCTAACAGGAAGTTCCAAGAGACCCGTTGTACGGATGATACCGCAGAGACGCCTTCTAGTCAAATAGTTTTGAGTAGAGTGAATTGCTAATCACTCTTTGCCGCCTCGGGAACCGAATACCTCCCGGGGCGAAACGGCAGGCATTCAGGGTATGCGACTCAGCGACGATTCGCGTCAACAGCTTCCGGGAAGAGTTCCCGCGCGCCCTCTCGACAGACCAATCAGCACGACGAGCCCCGAGAGCGCGAGCCCCGGAAAGAGCGGGTCCAGACCACCGCCGACGACTGCGCCCCCCGCGACGCCGAGCAGCCCGCCGATTCCCGCGGCGAAGCTCCACGCCGGAGAGAGCCGTCCCGGCCGGAGCACCGCGGCGAGCATCAGGCAGAAGATGCCGGAGGCCTTGACGCCCATCCCGAGGTAAGCCCATTGGAGGATCATCGAGTTCCGCGAGGCGCAGGCGACCGTTCCGGCCGCCGCGACCACGGCGAGCACGATGACGCGGCTGGCGAGCAGGATTCTCACATCGTCGAAGTGCGCCGCAACCTTCATCTTGAGAAAGATATCTCTCGTGAGGTTCGTCGCCACGCCGAGCGAGACGCCGACGGCCGTCCCGAGGACCGTGATCATGATCCCCGACCAGAGCAGGCCGCCGAGAACGGGGTGGAAGGCGGTCTGAATGAAGAACGGAAGCGCTTGCGACGCTTCGACGGTTACTCCGGAAGCCCGCATGGCGAGCCCTATCCACGTTCCGAGAAAACCCATCGGCGGGATGACGAAGGCCGCCCAGAGACACCCTCTTTTCGCCGTCGCGTCGGACGATGCGGCGTAGACTCCCTGGATGTAGATCTGCCCGCAGAGCACGCCGCACAGCAGCGAGGCGAACGAGCCGAGGTCCTTCCCCGCTCCCCTGGAGAGGATGTTGAAAAAGGGCTCGGACGGAAGCGCCGCAATGATCGCCCCCGGCGTCCATCCTTGGAAGAGCACCACGCCCGCGCACAGGAGCATCACCAGATAGAGGAAGACGATCTTCGCTTCGCCGAGCCTGCTGAAGCTCTTGATGCCGCCGCCGAAGACGAACGCGAGGATCAGCGCGCCGGTGAGCAGCGCCGCGACGCCGGTCGAGACGGGGAAGACGGAACGCATCAGCGCCACGCCGGAGAGAAACTGCGCGATGACCGAGAGGAACGAGCCCGAAGCCGTGGAAACGGCCACCAGGAGCGCCGTCCGTTTACCGAAGTGCCGCCCGAGGTACTGCGGCAGCGTGATCAGCTCCACCGAGCGGAGCGGCGTCACGAACCAGAGCCCCATCAGAAGGCACGCGGCCCCGCTGCCGAGGGTGAACCAGAGCGCCGAAAGCCCCCACTGGTACGCCATCTGCACCGTACCGACCGTGGCGGCCCCGCCGACGAGCGAGCCCAGGATGACACCCGAGACGCCGCGCACACCCGCTTTTCTGTTGGCGACGGCGTAATCGGAGGATGAAGAGACGCCTCTGGAGGAAAACAGACCGGAAATGAAGAAGACAACGAGCACAAGACCTGCGGAGAGCATAAACACGAAGAACACCTTCTCGATTGTTTTTGGAGGAAGCCGCTCAAGCGTATGACCGAGTCGGATACCCCCCTTGAGATAGTACCATAGAAACGGAGGAAACAAGTCGCGCGGGAGAAGACGCAATTCACAGTCCGAGGCTGGAAGGGGAACTCAAATTGACAACGTATTTAAGTGCGTATTATAATACATAGAGGAGGTGGTCGATATGTTGGTTGAAACACGTCGCATACTGCCGATTACCCGTCTGCAAAGGGAATTAACCCAAACCGTCAGAGCGCTTTCCGAAACCGGCGAGCCTGTTTATATCGTAAAGAACAATACAATGGAGGCCGTCCTGCTTCCTTTCGAAGAATACGAGTATTTGGCGAACCTCGATGAAATGTTCGAGTATTTTGAAATCGACGACATCGTTCAAAAACGATTGTCCGGCTACGATCCCCGGAAGAATATACCTTGGTCGGAAATACGGGAAGAGTGATGTCGTTTTCCATTGAATTCCTCCCTGAAGCTGCTGAGGCATATACAAGGCTGAACGGAAGCGTTCGCAAGGATGTGAATACAAAGCTGGCCGAACTGGCCGAGAACCCCTTTCTTGGAGAACGGTTGGGGCACAAGTTCAACATCGATCTTACCGGCTTTCTGAAGATATACGCCCACGGGAAAAAGCACAGAATCGTCTATCGTTTGATTACGCCGGAGAGGGTCGAAGTCGTCGAAATATGGGGGATCGGCAAGAGAAAAAAAGAAGAGATCTATCGATTGATCGGGAAAAGGCTGGAGAAACGCAAGGGAAGGTAGAGACGCGCTCAATCCGCTGCACATGGAGCGTCCGGCTGTCGAAAAGGAGCTTTGCCGACGAAGCCGCGCACACTTCCTCCTTCGGTTTTTTACGAGTACACAACTTTTCGCGGCGCGGCCCGTTGAAGCATCCGCCGGGGAAAGGAACGACCTACATTCTGCTCTCGATGACGCCTTTGCAGTAGGCGAAGTACGCGGCGGCGATCTCGCGTTCCGATTCTCCCTCTATTATTTCCATCCCGCACGCAGCAAGCGCGCTGTTCACATCCGAGAAGGTTCGCGCCAACATGGCCTTGAACTCCGGGGACGGCGCCTTTCGTTCGGCGAAAAGATCGAACAGGTCGTCCGCCGAATCCGCGAACGCTCTCCCGGCTTCCTTCACCCAGTCGACTTCGGATGAACAGAGATGTCGTATCTTGGTGACGATATCCATTACTCTCCTCCTTTCGACGAAGCAATAGCATTCGTACGCAAAACCTCTCCGGGTAAGGGGCTGGATTTGGGGTTGGTCCAATAACCGCACAATGGATTGTCCAGCTCCCTCGCCCATCTGCTTTCTGAGAAACATAGACCTGTATCTTGGGAAAAGAGCCCCCTTCCGCTCCCCCTTCGCAAGTCCACGGGCGAGTCTCGCCCCTCGGAATCGATAGGGTCGCGAATCGTTCTGCACGGGATCGCTGTTCGTGTCTACTTCGATCCGAAAGGCTGTTTTCTCGATGATATAATATGATAACAATTTTGTGGCAACCATTTGCAAGCCGATGAGAAAACTGATTTCTGACGAACGGAATACTTTCGCCTCGAGAAGGCGCTCCATGTCTGACCAGAACGTTGCGCCGGCGAAAATGGACGGAGGGAAAAACGATGAAATGTCATGTTTGCGGAGCGGTGATGCAGGAGATGAAAACCGACCTCCCTTTTAAGATCAATGAACGTTCCATCATTGTCGTTCGCGATGTCCCGGTGATTCAGTGTTCCGGATGCCGGGAATACATGCTTTCCGACGAGGTTATGGAG
>Ga0334886_1000972_pt1 | contig 37345 bp, 49 predicted proteins | sample GraSluR1_MG_9_FD_207232 | JGI IMG/M metagenome (GOLD analysis project Ga0334886, IMG submission 207232) | Sludge microbial communities from methane-producing bioreactor in Wageningen University, Netherlands - Granular Sludge_27_06-R1 | ecosystem: Engineered > Bioreactor > Anaerobic >... | reverse complement strand
ACCATCAAAAATGGATTTTGAAAGCAGGTATAAGCGACTACTCTATTCATATTGCTGCGATCATAAGCTTATTAGAACAATGGGACGGAAGGATAGAATAGATCCGGCAACGTCGCCTATCATGTAGGTTTAGGAGGGATAGAAATGAACACAACAGAGGCTGTAATTAGAATCATTTCGTTTATCATTACGTGGCGTTTAGTCGCTTATATATACAAATCGTACAACAAAAAAATAAGCGAGTTGAGTAAACGAATGAAAACGTTGGAGACACAAAACGAGATATACATTGATTTTATTATGAAATTGAATGATATTTTGAATAAACGTGATACCCAAGATACAGATTGATGGAGGCGATAGAATGAAACTAAAAGAACTAATTGAGCATCATACGCTAAAAGTTATTTTATGCGGACACTGCGAATGTGGAGAACGTAAGTATGATTTGATCACAGATCAGAATCTAGCTTATCCGCCAATTCATGAGTCGACTATTAAGGAAGTTAAACCAGAGCTGCTGGAGGTGGAAGGATGACCGAAAAAGCAGATTACACGATTTGCTCAGTTCCTGATCATATAAATGTAACTTGCCCGCATTGTGATATGGATGATGACTACGACTGGGATAAACTTTATGCAAGATTGGGAAACGATTTATATTTTGGGAATTGCGGGACGATGGGGTGCTCATATTGTGAGCAAGACATAGAATTAGGTGATTACGAATATGATTAGATCCGGCAACGTCGCCAATAGAGGAGGGATTTGAATGGCAACATTATTGTTAATTATTTGTATTGCAATTACGGTTGTTGGAATATTGTTAATGAATGAGTGGGATTACGATCTGTTGGGCTATATTTTATTAATCTTGGGATTAGTATCAGCGATAGTTTTCGGAATAAATGTAGTAGCTAACATGGACGAAGTGGCTTCTGGCAAAGTCATCAATCAAAAAATATCGATGTATCAAACAGAAAACAGGAATATAGAAGAGCAAGTCGATACACTAGTTAAAGAATACATGGAGCATGAGGATAATACATTTGAAAATCCTAGATCAAAAGACACTATGACGCTTGTGTCGTTGTATCCAGAATTAAAATCAGATTCTTTAGTCAAAGAGCAAATCAGCGTATACAACAAAAATAATGCTCAAATCAAAAAACTTAAAGAGAAAAAGATTGACGTTTCAGTAGCTAAATGGTGGCTATATTTTGGGAAATAATTAATTGAACAACGGGGGAAGAATGATTGAGTAGAAATGATTATCTCATAAACGAATTAGATAGGAAGTTTGCGAATTACCCGAATTACAATAGAGAAATCGCGATTCGAAAAGAAGAACTAAAAATGAAAGAGGCTGATGAGAATATCGGCGGTGGTAAAGGGAACATTCGTAGTAATCCTGTTGAACAGCAAGTAATTAAAGAATTATCTGATCCGTATATTGTCAATCGTCAGCTTTGGAAGAAATGTATCAGGGAGACTTTAGAAAGTCAGAGCGCTGATATTAGAAAACTGATGGAGCTGAAATATTGGGGTGAAGATAGTTGGATGGATTGGGTAAGTTTTGGTCAAAAACATGGATATGCTCAAAAGACCATTTATCGATTGCGGCAGAAAATTTTACTTGATTTTGGAAGACGAATTGGGGAAATCAATTAAAATGACACAAAAGTGGGTAGTTTTGTCACTGTCAACCCCTATATAATTGTATTATCAGAGAGTTTTAAATAATCCGCCGAGCAGACGACCCAACCTAACTTTATTGGCATGAAGTTTCTCCTTATACCTCTTAACATATATACGTCTAGCTTGGTGGGTTATTCGCTTTTTGACTACAAGCGTGAGTGGGGCAGTGCCACTCCAGTGACTTAGACGCGTAGCTCAGTTGGTAGTTTCGTTTCGCGTCAATAGCAACCGAGGATAGGCGGATATATGGAGAGTGAAAGCTCGTGTAGGTTGCTTAATACATATTTGGTTAGATGGTCGGAGTTAGTGATAGACTAATTCCACGATGGCTGGGATAGAATCGGTAACCCTGTCTATCTAAAGTACATAATCAAAATTACTTGAAAGAGGTTTTGGATATGATGTTAAAACAATGGAATGAATTAAGAAATGACTACAGAACTTTTGAGAAAAACAACTTAGAAAAGAGAATTGAATTCGAAAAGAAAAACAAAGAGTTCAAAACTAAGAATGAAAAGTTCAGAAAAAATGTAGAAGAACAATTAAAGAAATATACATAATCGAGATCACTTAGGCGGTCTTTTTATTTTGGCCGAAAACCTACATTTTCGATGGCCGATTATTGGAGGAAAAATAATTATGGACGATGAATTAATTAGTGAAGCTAGAAAGATAGCAATTGACTTTAACGGGGTTGAACAAAAATTAAAGCCAGTTCATTTACAACACAGAATGCGAATTGGAATCAACAGAGCAACAAAGTTATATGAGCAGTTAAAGAATGAAGGCTTAGTTTAGCAGTCTCCTCGTGAGGCTGTTTTTATTTTGCATACAAAAATAGACCACCGTTTACACGATGGCCAAGTGAAAAACAAACTTTTAAAGGATTCACCCTAAAGGGATTATATCATTGTAACGCTTACAGGACAATATAAGGAGGGAACTAAAATGTATCGTCCACAATATCTCGAACAACGATATGAAGAAACTTGTATTTATGCCGGTTCAGATTTAGAACCTTACCTAACAATTCGAAAGCCAATAAAAAGTAATACATATAAACGTAAAGAAAACAATGAAGTCATTAGGCGATATGGAAGAAAGATACATCGAAGAAAGGACTGATCCAATTGAGGAACTACTGGTACTTGTCATTGTGTGGAAGCTATCCGCAACGATCCATGTCAGCGCAGATAGCTAAACGCTACACGATAGTCGAGCTGACAGATGAAGCAACACCACAAGAGATTGATCAGTACAAGTTGGTTCTCGTTGGCATCGGTTGGTTTAATGACAAACACATTCAAGAGAATATAAAGAGGTGGTTGCGATGACATACTTTGAATACTTGCAACAGTGCTTTATTCACGCTAAGACAAAGCTACCTGATAGCTACACTGTAGATGATGTAGCCATTCACGTGTTAAAGACAGAGAGTCATAGCAGTCCTGAGTACGACAGTAAAGAGCAGACGCTCGCATGGTTTAGATTCTTCAAGTGGATTCGAGAACATGATTGAAGTATCGACGAGGCAGGATCGTGCGAACTTCTACGGATCATCAACGTGGCGTAAGCTAAGGCAAAAGGTATTAGAGCGAGATCACTATGAATGTCAGTGGTGCAAGGACGAAGGCAAGGTAGTTAGTATTAACGATACTATCTTAGAGGTCGATCACATTAAAGAGTTAGAACATTATCCTGAACTCGCAACTGATATGGATAATCTAAGGGTTTTGTAAGGACTGCCACAATCGCCGACACGGAAGATTTAATTATCGTCCTAGCAAGAAAGAGAAGAAATGGGACGATGAGTGGTGGTAGAGAATTGGCACGTTAAAGTCCATAAAAAAGAGAAGATTACTTCATCTTCTCTAGGTATTCCTTAATCGCTTGTTCAACTATTCTAGCTTGAGGAATCATTGTTTCATCAGATTTCTTCTTTAGTTGTTCAATCAATTCAGATTCAAGTGTGAACGTAACTCGTTTTTTCATCGGCTTCATCTCCAATCTTTTGGAATACTATACCATATTGGTATTGCATTATCAATGCAATATGATACAATATAAGTATGGTAAGGGGGTGGCGACATGAATAGCGGTATTTATCAGATAAAAAATACGATAAACGACAAGCTTTATATAGGACAAACTAAAAATTTTTCTAACAGAAAAAGGTCACACTTAAAAAGCCTGGAAAACGGCACTCACTATAATAGGTATCTGCAAAGGTCATATAATAAATATGGTCAAGATTGTTTTGTGTTCGAAATAATTGAAAGATGCGAAGTCGAAATTTTAAACACAAGAGAAAGATATTGGATAAGGAAACTTCAAACAGAGTACAAGGAAAACGGATATAACGCGGCCTATGCCGTTGAAGTGTTCACAAATTATGATTTAAAAAGAAAAATTAATCGAAGTAAAAGAACACTGCCTAAAGTTCTTGCCACTAAAGAAGCGAGAAGGAAATCCAAGCTAGGGATACAAAGATACTGGAGATCGGCAAGTGATGATGTTAGGTCAAGGCACTCTCTTGCTAAATCTACAATTGAATTGGAAAGTATTCGCCAATTAAAGTCGGCTTTAGCTTATGATATAAATTTATCCTGTAAGGAAATCGCTCAACGTTTGAACTTGCCCGAGACCATTGTGATTCACACTGCGCACCTTCAATCGTTCAGAATGATATGCAAAGAACTAAATAACCTAATAATTAATAGAACAAAGAGGTTAGAGGTACGAACCAACAGAATATTGATAAGGCTTTGGTGTGAAGGATATTCAACTAATGATATCGCCATCTTTATGAGGATTAATAAAAGGACTGTTATCCGTAAACTTAAAACTATAAGAACCGCGGATATTGATAGATGTAGATTAAAAGTCATTAACAGAGCAGAACAGAAAAGATTCAGCCAAGTCCAAACCATGAAGAGGATGGGGTTCAACATGCTTGATGTCCATCGCAAGTTAGGATACTCAAGAGATTACATCAGAAGTATATGGAATTCAGAACAATCCAATGAATATAAATCAAGCAAAGAAACACGTGGAATCAATAGAATATTCACATTAGAGAATCTCAAATGAGGTTCTCTTTTATTTTGCCACAACAAGCGCCACGGTCGGATGAACTATCGAGGGGCTGAAAGGAAAAGAAAGTGGGAGGATGAATGGTGGTAAAGAGCAAAAGTCACAACAAGCAACTACTTGGATGCGTCTACCTAGAGACAAAGGATTCTGAGCAGAAAACAATGATTGGAGAGGATAGAATGACGGTCGAAACAAACAGCAAAGACAAGGCTATAGAATGGTTGGAAGCAAGTATAAGAAAATTAGAAAGCTTTAAGGCTTTTGTTGAAGATGGGTCAGTAATTGTTTCAGGAGGATACTTTGATGACAATTATCCAGTTCCAATGGAGGAAGAACTAACGGAAAATAATATTTCATTGTCGATAGACTTCATTGAGAAAAAATAAAAACCCCCCGGGTCAAAAATTTTGGGGTAAAAAAATCTAACGGGAAACCGGTGGATGGGTCAACTCCGCAAATCTATTAGCGATATGCGCATAACCCCCTCCCGTAAGAAAGGAAGTGATTGGATGGCGGATTTAAAAATCAGAAATGAAAAAGTAGCTGCTGAGGAAAAACGATTGAATGAATTGTTTTTTGATTTGGCTGACGATAAGAAAAAAGTTGTATCGGGTCTGGTGACTCAAGCGGCACGATTAAAAATATTACTAGACGAAATGTGGATTGATATTTCTGAAAAAGGAGATTATGAATTATTCTCTCAGTCAGAAAATCAGATTCCTTACGAACGAGAGCGGCCGGTGGCAAAACAATACAACGCACGTGATCAATCTTATCAGCGGATTATAAAACAGTTGACAGATTATTTGCCGGAAGAAAAACGAGATGCTGTAAATAACGCAGCGTTAGATGGTAGTGATCTTCTATGACGTTGCTACAACCTTACTTTTTTGATGAGTATGTGGATTTGTATGAACGGGGGAAAATTCCGTTTAACAAAGAGCGTATCCAGCTTGTCGAGTATCTCAAAAAGGAAGTCCTTCCGAGAGATGATTTGTATTTTGACGATGAGATGATTCACAAATTTATTCGTTATGCCGAGAAAAATTTTTTTCCGTTAGCTAAATATCAGAAATTTATTACACCTTTCATTTTTCTTTACAAAAAAGAAGATGACGAGGTGTTTTTTAATGAAATTTTGAACTCTATCGCGCGCGGGGGTGGCAAGAATGGTTTCATGTCTGCACGAGATTCGTTCTTTATTTCCCCGCTCTATGGTGTGCGAAATTACGATGTGACTATTACTGCCAATTCGGAAAAACAAGGGAAAGTTAGTTTTAAAGAAGTCTATGAAACTGTTCAGGCGAAACGTTTAGAACAGCAGTTTTATTTAACGAAAATGGCAATCACCAATCGAGTAACGAATTCCATTTTTAGTTATCGGACCAACAACCCGAAAACGATGGATAGTGCTCGGGATGGCTGTTTAGAATTCGATGAAATTCACATGTTCGAGAACTCGGATATCGTGGACATTCAACGGAGCGGGCTAGGTAAGATTCAACATCCACGGACATTTTACAACGGAACGAATGGCCATGTGCGTGAAGGTTTCTATGACCGAATGTTAGAACGCGCACAGAAAATATTCACTGGTGAAAACAAGAACGACCGTTTGTTTCCATTTATTTGTAAACTCGACACGATCGAAGAGATGGAAAAACCGGAATTATGGTCTAAAGCGAATCCGATGTTCGAAGAAGATTCTCCTTACGCCAAACGCTTGTATCAAACTGTTATGGACGAATACCTAAAGTTAGAAGAAGAGCCGTCTGGTCGCCGGGAGTTTGTCGTCAAACGGATGAATTTTACCGAAGGCGATATGGAATCAGATATTACTACGCACGAAAAATTACTAGCTACTAATCAGCCGATTGGTGATTTAAAAGGAAAATCGTGTGTCGCCGGCTTTGACTATGCGGAAATTCGAGATTTCGCCAGTGTTGGGCTGCTCTTTAAACAAGATGAGAAATTTATCTGGATGCAACACAGCTTTGCCAGAAAAGAATTCTTAGACACTTTTAAAATCAAAGCACCAATCAAAGAATGGGCAGATAAAGGAATATTCACAATCGTGGATGCTCCTTCAATTTCTCCTCAACTACTAATTGATTGGTTGAATGAAAAACGTGAATTGTATCAGATTGAAATGGTGTGCGCCGATGGTTATCGAATGGATTTGCTACAGCCGTTACTTGAAAAAGAAGGATATAACTATGAGTTCATTCGGAATATTCGAGGTGTGCAGTCTAAAGTGGCACCAATAATTGAAGATGGGTTTGCTAATGAGAAATTTATTTTTGGCGATGATCCTTCGATGAGGTGGTACACCAATAACAGTTATGCAAAAGTTGATAAATCTGGTAATAAAACGTTTTTGAAAAAAGAACCAGTCCGTCGAAAAACAGACGGCTTCCATGCCTTCTTGGCTGCTTTATATAAAAGAGAAGAAATCCAAGATGTTGATATAGAAGGATTCTTCGACATGATGGAAGATTGGGATTTTTAAAGCAGTGAAGGGAGGTGTGTAAATATTGGGAGTATTTCAATCGTTTTTTGATATTTTCAAAAAAAATTCAGAGATTGAATCGAGTTATGACTTTGATGTGTTGATTGACGAATACCACACGCTTTATTTAAAGCATTTGGCAATCGATACGTGCGCTGAGTTCTTGGCTCGAATTTTTAGCCGTTCTGAATTTAGGATTCGGAAGAAAGGACAGCCAGTTACGAATGATTGGACCTACCTATTAAATGTGCGACCCAACTTGGACCAATCAGCTTCATCATTTTGGCAACAAGTAATTTATAAGTTAATTACTGAAAACGAAGTCTTGATTGTTTTATCTGATGATGATCAGTTATTGATTGCAGAAAGCTACGTTAGAAAAGAATATGCGCTTTATGAAGATGTTTTCGAAAGTGTGTGGCTGAAAGGTTATGAGTTTAAACGTAAGTTTCCGATGAGCGAAGTAATCTTTCTACAGTACAACAACAATGATTTAAGCAGATATGTGCGCGGTCTTTATGAAGATTATGCGTCTCTCTACAATCGTATGGTCGAAGTAGCTATGCGGAATCATCAAATCAGAGCGACGGTAACTGGTAAAGATGGGCGTGGATTCGATGATAAATTACAAAAAAAGGCGCAGACATACATTGATAAGGTGTATGCCAAATTTAGCAAAGAATCAATTGCCGTTGTCCCGCTGCAAAGCGGCCTTGAGTATAACGAACTGACGAACACAGTTGGAGAAACAAATCAATCTATGGACGAACTCAAGAAATTAAAACGTCAGTTTGTTGATGAAGTTGCGGATATTTTAGGTATACCGTCCACGATTTTACATGGAGAATTAGCAGATTTGGAAAGCGCACAAACAGTGCTGAATAAGTATTGTGTAAAGTCTTTAAATAAAAAAATTGAAGACGAGCTAAACGCCAAAACTATCAGCAAGTCTGAGTACGTGAGCGGAACAGAAGTTAAAGTCGTAGGCGTTGACAAGAAAGATATCTTTGATTTGGCAGATGCAGTAGACAAGTTAATTTCAAGCGGCGGATTCAATCGAAATGAAATTCGCGAAGAAGTCGATTATGAAAGTATCGAAGGCGGAGATGAATTCTATATCACCAAAAATTATGAGAAAGCGAAAGGAGGGGAGGAAGTAAATGACGAAACTGGAAATTAAAGGAACGATTATTTCTAATAATCAAAAATGGATTTACGATTTGTTTGAAATGGACAGCACATCACCGAAAGATATTTTATTGCCTGAAAACAACGAACCGCTAGAGGTCGTGATTAATTCGGGAGGTGGTGACGTATATGCAGGTAGTGAGATTTACACAGCTTTGCGGGCTTATCAAGGTGACGTGACTGTGAAAATCGTAGGTATTGCTGCAAGCGCCGCAAGCGTGATTGCAATGGCTGGAAACACAATTGAAATCAGTCCGACTGCTCAAATTATGATTCATAATGTTTCAAGCGCTGCTGCTGGCGATCATCGAACGTTAGCTCACGAAGCAGAAGTATTGAAAAATTATAACTCATCAATCGCGAATGCTTATATTGCAAAAACGGGCATTGAAGAAGCTGAATTGCTGGAATTGATGAATCATGAAACGTGGCTTACCGCTGAACAAGCAGTAGAAAACGGTTTTGCTGATAAAGTCATGTTTGAAAACAATGAGGCGCCGTTGCTAGTTGCGAGCTTGTCACCGGTTATCCCACCAGATGCGATTGCAAAATTGGCTGAAAAGTTAAAACCTCAATTTGATTTAGACGAGTTAGCAAACAAAGTATCTGAAAAATTAAATACTAAAAAGACGGAATCGAAAGAACCAGAAAACGCTGGTTTTAAACGATTCCTTTTTTAATACAAAAAATAAGGAGGTCATACTGAATGACTATGAAATTATCCAACGAATTCAAAACGATTCGTGACAACTTTTTAGCGGCGGTTAACAATAATGAGCCTGCTGAAAAACAAAATGAACTATATGGAGCGATGCTTGATGAATTGTTAAACGAAGCAAAAAAACAAGCACGTGCTGAAGCAGAAGGATTGATTGCTGCAAATCCGGCAGACGCAAAATTATCTGCACGAGAACGGAAATTCTTTAATGCAGTTACCACTGACGTTGGCTACAAGGAAGAAAAATTACTTCCGCAAGAAACAATCGATCGCATTTTTGAAAACTTAACTACTGCTCATCCGCTATTAGCAGAAATTGGCATGGTGAATGCTGGATTACGCTTAAAATTCTTGAAGTCTGAAACAAGCGGAGTCGCTGTGTGGGGAAATATCTACGGCGAGATAAAAGGCCAATTAGATGCAGCATTTAGTGAAGAAGAAGCTATTCAAAATAAATTAACGGCGTTCGTTGTAATTCCGAAAGATTTGAAAGACTTTGGCCCTGCTTGGATCGAATCTTTTGTATCTACTCAAATCGATGAAGCTTTTGCAGTTGCTTTAGAAGCGGCGTTCTTAGCAGGAGACGGAAACGGCAAGCCAATCGGCTTAAATCGTCAAGTACAAGCTGGCGTGGCTATCACTGGCGGAGTATATCCCGAAAAAACTTCAATTGGTGATTTAACTTTTGCTGATTCTGCTACTACAGTCAAAGAATTAACGAACGTATACAAACACCATTCCACTGACGAAAAAGGTCGTGCTGTTGCTGTTGATGGCAAAGTAGTCATGGTTGTTAACCCTGCTGACGCTTGGGATGTTAAACGCCAATACACTTCTTTAAATGCGCAAGGCGTATACGTAACCGCTCTCCCTTATAATCTTAAAATCGTTGAATCTTTGGCACAAGTTTCCGAAAAAGTCGTTACTTTCGTTAGCGGACGTTACGATGCTTATATCGGCGGAGGAATCACATTGCGCAAATACGATCAAACGTTAGCAATCGAAGATATGGATTTGTATACTGCTAAACAATTTGCTTATGGAAAAGCAAAAGATGATAAAACGGCGGCTGTTTGGGGATTAAAAGTGAATGAAACGCCTGTCGACCCTACTCCGGAAGGGTAGTGAGAAGATGAAGTACACAATCCTTAAAAGTTTTAGGGATAAATACACCAAAGAACTTTACGAAAAAGGTCAGGAAATCGATTTACTTGTGAAGCGTGCTAAGGAGATTGAAAAAAATCTTGGTAGTGGCTTTATTCAGAAAAAAGATTAGGCGGTGGAGCCTATGGAACAATTATTAAAGGATTTTAAATCGCGTATGCGTATCTTCCACAATGCAGATGATGACAATTTAGAAAATATTCTTGAGAGTTCAACTGCGGCAATAAAGCGTTGGTGCGGAAGTGAAGATATTACTAAGCCAGAAATTCGAGAATTAATCATTGAGCGTAGCAGATACGTTTACAATGATTCTCTCGAATTTTTTAATGAAAATTTTTTGTCCGAATTAATGGCCGTCTCTCTCTCGAATTATGTGGAGGAGGACGTTAGCGATGAAGAAACCAACGTTTGAGTATCAGAAGCCTAAAGTTAATAATGGTGCGATGAGAACGCCAGTTGAATTTTTTAGCTATAAGCCAAAACCAGGGCCGATGCCTGGTGAAGAAGAAAAACAGATTATTTTTAACTGCTTTGCTGAAATATATAATCCGTCGATGAAAGATTTAGAGATTTTAAACTCTAAAACGACTAAGCAGGCGGTTACAATTACTATCCGAGATCCGCAAGAAGACTATTTAGTCTCTAATAAACATTATGTGGAGATTTTAGACAGGCGCTATAGCGGAATCAGGTGGAATATTGCTGATGTTCGAAATGATTTTACGGATAATCGTTTCGTTACGATTCTTTTGGCGGTGTATGCCGATGAATAGCGTAGAAGTTAAAGGCGTAAACGAAACGTTAAAAGCAATGGAAAAAAGACTTGGTGATAAAAAAGTCCGATCGATTGCTCGCAAAGCAATCAATACCGGCGCTGAGAAAGTCGAGAAACGTCTGCAGTCTGACATGCTCGTTTTTAAAGATCAAGGATATACGATTGATGAAGTTGTTCGTAAAAATGCGACGTATAAAAATTACAATACTGAAGCAGAAATCGGTTGGAATGGTCCACATCAACGTTATCGATTAATCCATTTAAACGAATGGGGCTATACAAGAAACGGACGTCAGATTAAGCCACGTGGGTTCGGGGTTATCACGAAATCATTGAAAAATTCTGAACCAGTTTATTTGTCTACCGTGGAAATGGAGGTTAAGAAAAGCCTATGAAAGACATATTAATGATTGTTTACGAGGCACTAATTTCGAATGCCTACATCCACGATATGACTTATAACAGCGACTCAGAAGAATATCGAATTAAGTTTTATGAGCAACCCGAAACAGCTGATAAATCAGGTGCATTTATCACACTTCGGCCCGTTGATGTACCGAATGAGGCCTATCACGGTAGTGATCAAGAGCTTTCGATTGAGCATTTAATCCAAATTGATGCGGAATCAAAATATCGAGCGACTTCGAAACAAATTCAATACGAGATTAAAAAAGAAATGAAAAACTTAGGCTTTGGCCAAGTATCGGGGCAAGGATTAGATGAGTATTTTCCGGAAACAAAACGGTTCGTCGACGCGCGTCGATACGATGGGAATACAAGAATTTACGATACACAATATTAAAACAGAATAACAGGAATCAAGACACGAAAAATCGTGTCTTTTTTTGTTGTCAAAAATTAAGAAAGAGAGTGATTATATTGACACTTGTAGGATTTAAAAAAATGACAATCGGGGTTTTCGATGAAAACGGGAAAATTCCAGCAGCAAATTTAATTGTAATTGAAGGAAAGCAAGACGAAGGAGCTACTGTATCGGCTGAAATCAGTGGTTTGTCTAAAGAAGCATCTAAAGTGTACGGTTCAAATATTCCTTATTACATTTCTCAAAAAGGTACGGGCGATATCTCAGCAAACTTTGGCTTACTAGATTTACCTGATGGCGCAAATGATAAGATTTTGGGATATAAAGTCGACGATACCAATGGATTTAGCTTCTTAGGTGAAGACACTGAACCACCGTATTGTGCCGTACTAATGGAATCAGAAGATTTAAGTGGTGAAACTGCTATGCTTGGTTTGTTTAAAGGCAAATTTAGCCGTGAATCGATCAACTTAAATACAACAACTAACGAAGCCTTTGAGCCTGAGGCAGAAGAATATGTATTTTCTGCAATCGCAAATGATGCAGAAGGTGAAGCTAAAGGACAATCACTAGTGAAATTCAGTGGCGATGATGAATCTAAAATCACTGCATTGAAAGCATTAGTATTCCCGACAGCTGTAGTTGGAGGCTAAAACAGAGAGGACTAAACCAGTCCTCTTTTTTATTTTGTAAATTTTAGGAGGAAATTATAGATGGCGAAAGTAAGACTTGAGTTAGAAAATGCAAAAGGCGAAAAAGTAGTCCACGAAAAAATGAAAGTCAAAGGTCGTGCGGTCCGTAAAGCTATCCAATGCAGTCGGAAAATGTATGCAAAAGACGCAGACATGGGTACGCAGTTAGACGCTTTGATTGAATTAGCTGTGGAAGTCTTTAATGATAAAAAAGTTACAGAAGACACAATTTTAGACGGGATTGAAAGCGATGAATTATTCAACGCTTTAAACAAAGTCTATATGGATATTTTAGGAATCAAGGAAGACGATTCCACTGATGAAAAAAAGTAAGCCCTGAAGAAGCAGAAGAAAATTATTTTAACCTTTGCAGGCAATTAATTGAAAACGGTTGGACGTTGGAAGATATCGAAGAAGCTGACTTTGAAGCTCTCATTCAAATTGTCTGTTCGGAACCTAAGAAAGAAAAATCAAAAGAGGTCGATTTGAAAGACTTCGTTAAATCAATTTAGGAAAGGAGGAAAATTATGGCAAATGGAAAACCGCTTGGGAATATGATTATCAAGTTGGATTTGAATAGTTCTGCCTTTTCTAAAGGGTTGCAAGGCGCTAAAAACGCGGTCAATCATCAGATGAAAGCGATGAAATCGCAAATGCAAGTCATGAATTCGTCTGGTGATAAACTAGGCGCTTTAAAAGCGAAATATGACGGCTTAGGCAACGTAGTCCAAGCGAACGAAAAACATATCGAAAAGCTAACAAAAGCTTATAAGGATAGCTTTGACGAAAACGGGAAAGCAACTGCTTCCACGACAAAATATGCAAACGAATTGAACCAAGCACGAGCGCGTTCTGCTAGTTTTACAGCACAGATGAAAACAACGACGGGCCAAATGGCTCGTATGAAAGTCGAAACAGAAGGCTTTACTGGCAAACTCAAAGCACAATCTGATCAGTGGATTAAATCGGGTAAGAAAATTGAATCTTTCGGTAAAAAAATGTCTAGCATAGGAAGCACATTGACCATGTCTGTTACAGCGCCGATCGCTGCTGGTTTTGGTGCCGCGACTAAAAAAGCCGCTGATTTTCAAACTCAAATTGGTGGAATTGGCCCACTGCTAACAAACGGTGGAAAACTAACCGCAGAATATCGCAATCAGTTAGATCAAATGTCCGATAGCTCGAAAAAATGGGCAAAGCAATACGGTGTTTCTACCACTGAAATCAATAATGGTTTGTCAGAAGTTGTTCGTAAGGGTTATGACGCGAATCAAACGCTTGGTGTAATGCCTTCTATTTTAGATGCTACCAAAGCATCCGGGGATGACTTCAACGATGTAATGAATGTAACGACTGAGGTAATCAGTCAGTTTAATTTAAAAGGCAAAGATTACAATAGTACTGTTAAGAACGCAACACGGGTGACGGATGCGCTGACTTATGTGGCTAATGCAACTTCTGCTGGTTTCTCAGATTTAGGACTAGCAATGGGGTATGTGGGACCAGTAGCGAATAGCTTGGGCATGGATGTAGAAGAAACTGCTTCTGCAATCGGTCTGCTAAGTGATGCTGGTATCGGCGGAGAAAAAGCTGGGACTGCATTACGTGGAGCATTAACTCGTTTATTGAAGCCATCAAAACAAAACATTGCCGGATTTGAAAAACTAGGTATTTCTGTAGATGAGTTTAAAAACGGTACGTTAACTCTTCCAGACATGCTGAATAAGATTAAACAAAACACTGAAGGTTGGACGGATGCACAACGTACATCTGCCATTGCCTTAGCGTTCGGTACCGAATCTCAATCAGCAATGAACGTATTAGTTGGGCAAGGCGGTGACGCGTTAAAAGGGTTAACTAAAGAAACTTACAACGCAAATGGCGCCACTAAAGAAATCGCTAAGTCAATGAATGATTTGCCGGCAAATAAAGCGGCCAGATTTAAGGAATCACTGAATGTATTAGCAATTACCGTTGGAGAAAAATTATTACCAGCGTTTACGCCTTTGTTAGAAAAAGCCACTCAGATGATTAATAAATTTTCTGAAATGGACGATGCTACGCAGAAAAATATTATTAAGTGGGGATTAATGGCAGCTGCCGCAGGTCCGGCGTTGAAATTATTTGGAACTGGCGTCACTGTGATTGGTAAAACACAGACTGCAATCGGAAAATTAACCGGCGGGTTAGTTGAATTGGCTGCTAAAGCCGCCGAGAAAAAAGCAATGGCAAGTTTTGCTACTTCTGTAACTACTGCTGGCACAGCTTCAGCAAGTGCAGCTGGAGCTAGTGGTGTTGCTGGCTTAGGAACAGCGATCGCTGGCTTGGCTGTCCCTGCAGCAATCGGTGTAGGTGCAATCGGAGCAATCGGGTTAGCGTTGTATGCTGGAAAAAAAGCGTATGATGAACATCAACTTTCTGGCGCTAGATGGGGAACGAAAGTAACTGAGTCGCAAGATAAGGTAATCGGTAAGTCTAGTGAATTACGTGAAAAAGGCGTTCAGTATATGAACGAATACCGAGATGGTGTTAATACCAACGCCGAAAAAATCAAAAAGGCAAATAAAGGTATTCAAGACGCGATTGAAGGAACTCTGGAAAAAGAAGAAAAACGCCGTGAAAAGATTACTAAATTAAGTTTTTTGGATGAAGAAACAAAAGCTTGGTATGAGCAAGTTATTGCTGCACAGAAAAAAGTTGATGAGAAAACAGCCGAAACGGTTAAAGCACAAATTGATAAGATTAACGGAATATACAAAAATGCTTCTGATAATAATCGACAATTATCTGATCAAGAAATGCAGTATATTAGATCGTCATACGCTAAGTTATCTGATGATCAATTAAAAGCAGCTGGTTTTACTAAGTCGCAGCGCCTGGCAATCGAAACAGCTTATCAGGATGATTTGTCGAAGTTGAGTGAAAAAGAAGTAAGTACACGAATTAAAACGTTAGAAAAAGCCTTGGATAAAGAAAAGGCCTCTTATGATAAGCAACGCAAAGAAATTGAAAGCAACGAGACTCTTAGCTCATCTGTCAGAAAAAGATTGTTAGACAATTTAAAAGAGAATTATAAGAAGAACACTGGCGAGATGATTACGGCTCTTGGTAATCTTACTGAAAAATCAGGATCTTCATTAGATTCGGTTTGGTTCAAATGGGAGAAGTACGGATACAACGTTGAAGAAGTGACTGCATTAGTGTCTAGCAGTGTCAAAGATGCCACTAAAGACCTAAGCTTATTCGCAAAAGGAACTTCCGATGCCGATATGCAATGGAACGCTTTAAGTCTTGATCCTAAGACTGGTGAAGTTAAAACAAACATGACTGATGTTTTAACTGAAATCGCTCAGACTGATGATGGCTGGAATCAGCTCAAATTTATGGTCAAGGAAGCTAAACTAACTTCTAACGCCAAAGAAGAAGTCGCAATTGCAATGGGGGAAGTTGGGAAATGGGATCAGTTGTGGTTGACCGAAAAAATGTTATTGGTCAATGGCGATGAAGCAAAGCTAGAGCTCTACGAAACTATTAACGCCATGGGCGCGTGGAACCAGTATGTGCTGGACAGAAAAGCACTAGGAATTGATAATGCCGATGCTGTTTATAAATTATTTACAACACAAGAACAAATAAAACAGTGGAATACGTTGCCTGTAGATCAGAAAAAACTGTTAGCAGACAACACAGATTTAACTACTAAAATATTTGCTTCTACGGAATCATACACAGCTTGGACTCAAATGCCCGATAACATTAAACATATGCTCGCTGATAACGTAGATTTAAAGACGAAACTCAATGACGGAACGTTTAGCATTGAGCAGTACAACCAAGTATTGCCGTTACTCAAAAAGATGTATGGCGATAACTTTGATGTAACTACTAAGACTCAAAAAGCAAAAAATGAAATTGATGATTATAACAAGAATCATCATCCAGAGCAAAAGGTTTTAACTGGAAATAATGCGGATGTTTTAAATAAAGAACAGACAGCAAGAGACAAATTAAGCCAGTACAACAGCATTCAAATTCCTGAAAAGAAAATGACCGCTAAAGATGACGTTACACCAAACGTTAAAAAAGCTGTTAAGTCTTATCAAGAAGTTTCGGTATTACAGGATAAAACTATTAGTTTCAAGCTTACTGCATTCTTTGATGATACTTGGGACAAAGTTAAGAAAGCGTTCAATCAAAAAGGAAATAGTATTACTGGTAATTACGCCAACGGTACAAACTACCATCCGGGCGGGTTAGCACTTGTTAATGATCAGTTAGGAGCGAGGTACAAAGAGCTTGTCAAACTTCCAAACGGTCACGCGTTTATTCCACAAGAACGAAATACATTGCTTGATTTACCACGTGGTTCAGCTGTTTTAAAGGCTTCTCAAACAGCAAAACTATTTCCTCGTTACGCTGAAGGAATTGGAGCGGTAGAAGTAGGAAATCCACAAATCGCTGAATTGATTCGAGTAATCAATGAGCTGATTTTAACGTTTAAAACTATGCAACCACAAACCACTGATTCCGATACAGTGGGAACGATGACTGAGAAATCGGTTGTACCTGGTGTGCAAGGATCCGCAAGTGTATCTGCAATGACGCCAGACCAATTGATTGCACAAGGCGAACAGTACATCACAATTGGCTCAATGTGGATGACTAATCTCATGAACGGCTGGAATTCAATTGTCCCGCAGTACATGGCAAGCGAAACACTATTTATTTCGGGCTATTTAATGCAATTGAGTAATCAAAATAATCCGAATTATTTACAGGGCATCACTTGGAATAGAAACTTGATGAATGGTTGGAACAGTTTAACAGGAACATTCATTAATCTAATCAAGACGTTCTGCAACCAAGCAATGACGACTCTTCGTAGTTACAATGCGCCTATGTACAACAATGGACGTACGTGGCAACAGAACAATTTAAATGGTTGGAATTCGTTATATGGTTCATTTATTGCCAGAGTGAATCAATTGGGTAATGATTCTATCAATAACTTGCGTTCTAAAAATGGTGGTTTTTACAGTGCCGGTAGTTATCTTATGCAATCGCTAATTAATGGTCTTAACTCTATGGGTGGTTCATTATCATCAACTATGAATGGCGTAGCAAATAAGATGGTCGGCGGGATCGGAAAAGGTGTTAATGGTGTTATCGGTGGAGTTAATTATGTACTGAAAGAAGTCGAATCTGACAAGAAACTTGGCAACTGGACTGTTCCACAATACGCAAAAGGGACAGACGGCCACCCAGGTGGTTTAGCACTAATCAATGACCAAAAGGGCCCTGTACACGAAGAATACGTACAAATGCCAGACGGTCGTGGGTTTATTGCTAAAGGGAAAGATTTGTTAGTAAATCTCCCAAAAGGCGCGCAGGTATTGAATGCTTCATTAACTAAAAAATTGAAGAATAGACTCGATATTCCGCACTATGCAAATGGGACGGATGATTTTGATATATTTGATTTGATTGATGATGAAGGTGTTTTTAAGAAGTTAGTTGATAAGAGAATCGATTACAATAGTATCCTAGAACCGTGGAAGAACATGACAAAAGCTGGCGTTAAATTAATGACTAGCGCCGCTTATCCATTCGTGCAGAAGGAAATAGAAGAGAACTTCTCAACCGGTGAATTTGATGGTTCTATTTTCCAAGGAGAAGGGAATTTCAACGGTGTTTATGCGTATCTCGTGGATGTAGCCAAAAAGGTTATGGCTAAATTCCCTGGATTGTATCCGACTTCCGGTTATCGCCCGGGAGATGTTTATCATCACGGAAAACATCAGGCGATTGATATTTCTGGTTATCCGGTTGGCAGTCCTAGATATACAGCAGCTGCTAATTATGCGTTTGAGAAATTTCCTCGCGATGTCGGGTATGTAATTACCAACGGCCGAGTGCGTGATAGAATTGGTTATTCCGGCACAGGTATTCATGACGGTTGGGCAACGTGGCCAGATGGCGACCATTTTGACCACGTGCACATTTCTGGTTCAAAAGGTGCGGGGGATATTTATTCAGGTGGTTCAAATTCTTCTGGTAAGAATCCAAAACCTACGGGGAGTCATCAAAATTGGATGAAACAAGCGGGGTTTAGTCCATCGGAATATGCAGCAATCGATTATATTGTTAATCATGAATCGAGCTGGAACCCACAAGCTGTAAACCCTTCAAGCGGTGCATACGGGTTACCCCAATCGTTACCAGCGAGCAAACTAGCTTCTGCTGGGTCCGACTGGCGGACTAATCCAATCACGCAATTGAAATGGATGCGCAATTACGTGAATGAGCGTTATGGCGGAGCGAATGGTGCACTGGCTTTTTGGAAGAGGAATCATTGGTATGCTAACGGCGGGCTAATCAACAAGGATGGATTATACAGAGCTGGCGAAGGAAACAAACCAGAAATGGTTATTCCACTAACCCGTAAATCGAGAGCAATCGAATTGATGGGTCAAGCATTGGCATTCATGGCTGGGGATAAACAGCCTAACTCTCAATCGACTTCTTCTGATAACACTGCAGAGTTAGTAACATTAATTAAACAACAACAACGGCAGCACAGTGAACTGATGCGGATATTAAAAGCTATCTTATCAAAAGATAACGGTATCACTACTGATGCGGTTGGAAAAGCTGCTAATGATTTCTTAGGCGGAGATTTGAGCAAATTAGGGTATACAACAGGAGGTGCTTTCTAATTGTTTTACAAATTGCTTTTTAACCAAAATGGTAGATTGTTTGATCCGCAAGAAAATGGAAAGATAATCTGCAAAGAAATAAAAAGACAAGCGCCTATCTACGAAGTGAAATATGAAGATTTCGAGGGGACGAACGGAAGTAGAGAAGTCAATGCTTCTTTTCGTCCTTTTGAATTGGTTCTTACATTCGATATTTTTTATAAAAATGAATACGATAAAGAATTAATCATCACAGAATTACATCAAATTGTTTTTCCTGGTTTTCAATTTTATATAACGCATGAATTAAGTCCGGGAAAACGGTTTAAGGTAAATCCGTCAAATTTCGAACTAACGGAAGAAGAAAATGATTATTCAACTATCGAAGTTACATTCGATGTCCCTTCTGGCTGTTCAGAATCACTTTCAACCACACTCTCTGAATTTTCGTTGGACGATGAGTGGCAGTTTTCTCAAAATATTGAAGCAGAAGATTATCAGTATGAGTTTGATGCAAGTCGTTTTCAAGTGTTCAATGCAGGAGATTTCACGATTGATCCACGTGAGCATGACTTGAAAATCACGTTAAAAGGTGAATCGCTAGACAATGCGACAATATTCAATCGAACGACTGGCGAGCGGTTTATTTATTATCCACCGTTTTCTACAAATCTTGGGCAAACAATCACGCTAGACCGTGTTTATCCGAAATTGAACGGTGTAAATTGTGGAATCGATACAAATTTAAGTTTGATTACATTAGTTCCAGGCATTAATGAGATAGAAATACAAAATGTTGCAAACGTGAAATCTTCATGGGATTTCCGTTATCTGTATAAGTAGGTGATACGATGACAGATATCATCATTCAAAATTATGAAAAAACAAAACGGGAGATCCTTGTCGAATATGATAAGGACTCTTTTTTTGAAAATTGGCAAGAAAACGAAACGTGGGAAGTCAGTTTCAATGTAACTAAAACAGATTTAAATAGTACAGCGTTTGATTTAGTTGATTACGAAAGCTCGGTAATTTTCAACGGTCAAGAATTCATAATTAAGTCAATGGAACTTAGTGGATTAGGATCAATGATAACTAAAAATGTTACAGCAACGCACATCTTCTATACAGTTCAAGATGGGTTTCAATACAATACGATATCAGGAACTCGAGCTATTAATGAATTACTAACACATGTCTTTAACGGTGCTACCGGGGATATGGGTTTTCAATGGGAAGTAGTAAATCCTCTAGGGAAAATCGGGAGAGTAGAACAGGAAAATTTCGGAAATGCGAATTACCTCAAACTAATTGAGGAAATAATGAGCGATTATGATGTGGTAATGGTACCCGATAATAAACGCATGACATTCTATTCTCGTTCAGATTTTGGAAACCAAATTCAAGAACAAATTCGATATAAGTACAATACAGATTCAGTAAAGTTCGACATTGATACGTATTCGCTCAAAACGCAGATTAAAGGGTTTGGTAAGAAAAAGGAAGATGATACGTATTACTTTTCTCCAATCACATACACTTCTTCTGAATCGGAGAAATGGGGAATCCGAATACAAGATCCTGTAGAAGATGAACGATACACAATTGCTGGAAATATGATGGAGCGATTAAAAAAAGATTTACAAGATTATCCTTCAATAAGTGGGTCAGTAACATTGAAGTGGCGTATTACTCCACAAAAGGGTGATTATGTTCCGTTTATTTACGAACCATTAAATATCAAAACGTACATTCAAATTGTTGGAATCAAAACCTATCCAGCATTACCAAACAAACCACCAGAAATCACATTGTCAAACACTAAAAAAACTATGACATCAATATTAGCCAGTTTAGCTAAGAAAGGAGTGATTTAATGGAATTACTCAAACTCATAAAAAACAGAATTTCAACAGAATGGAAAAAAACCTTTAATGACAACGTGGATATTTTAAACGGAATAACTCGTAATCAGGACCAGAAAATCGATGTTACGAATAAAAGAATTTCTAACCTTGTCCTTCAGAGTGGTGGAGATTCACCGAACGAAATTGTAGATGCGCGTGTGAATAATAAAGGTGAAACATTCGATACTTTGGAAGACCGCCTACTTAACGCTGAGAATGCGCATGATTTGGATATCGAATTAGCGAATAAACAAATCTCAGATAATAAAGACCAGCTTTCGCAATTAAACGAAGTTGTCAGAATGCTCTATAATGCGGCGGGATCAAATATTGCAATTTATGTTTCAAAAGAGCGTGGAAGTGATGTAGTTGGTGACGGAACACAAGAGAAACCGTTTCGAACGATTCAAACTGCCGTTAATCAAATACCTCTGATTAATCGCTCAAACACAACTATATTCATTGAAGATGGAACATATTTAGAAGATGTTCGTATATCGAATTGTTTGGCTTCATCAATCTACATCCGAACCATTCAAAATGTTGATAGTCTAGATATTAAAACAAACATTATGCCGGTGAAAGTACGATCGATTGGATTTCTATATTGCCAAGGATATTTTAATTTGTATGGGTTAGAGTTCGTTGACCAAGTAAATGCAGGAAATATTTTTGCTACTAAAATGTCTGTAGTCTGTGAGCAAGGGGGCTATCTTTCAGTTAACAGATGCGGCTTTCGAGAAAATACAAAATCTTTTGAACATAATGCTCTTTATGTTGGCGGTAACGGTCAAATGTCTGTATACGATTGTATGTTTGTTAATCAAAATATTATTGCCAAAGCAAACTTAATGTCTGATTTAAATTTTGCTAGTCCCAATGGCTCAGGAAATGCAACTGGGGTTATTTCTAGTACCGCGACTGTCAGAACTTCGAATCTTTCTTCTGTGGCTGCGACTCCAACAAAAACTGAGGGTAATGGATTAATTATTACTAAAGGGACGGTGTTGTCCTAATGTTTAAAACAAATGAAGAAATCATTATCATTCAGGCAAAAGCGACCACTCCTATTCCAACCGGAGTCGTTTTCTGGTCACATGATAAAGGAACAGCGAAGCTATTGTTCCAGCTTAAAAAAGATACTGTCAATCAGACACTGGCAGAGGGAACGATTGTACCAATTTGCCTTGTTTTCAATGGAGGGCGTCACATCTATCACGCAGTGATTGAAGATGCACTGAATGGTATTGTATCAATTGTTTTAGAAGACAACATTTTAGGTTATCAAGGTCGTGTGGATGGCTCTATATACATTGAATTACCCGATTCAAGATCACTTGATACTGCCGGACGTTTTACTTTTGATATTAAACGATCACCAATCGATGAGAATGTTCCTGAGCTAGAAGATTACTACTGGCAAGGGTTTAACGAAATCATGACTCAATATCATCAAACAATAGCTACTATCAAGCTAGAAGCTAAGGCATTACTTGATAGTCTGACTGCTGACGTTACGACAGCTCAAAGTAAGATCACTCAGTTAGAACAAAGTATCACGACAGCTAACACGAATTTGAATGCTCGCATCGATGAAATAAATAAGAAGATTGATGACAATGACGTATTCACGAAAGCAGAATCCTCCGCAAACGTGATCTACCAAGTAATTGGCAAAGAGAAAGTCAGAATTCCTATCGAGGCAGATTTAAATAAAAAGGTAGCTGGGAGTATTCTTGAGAATGGAAACATAGCTAGCTGTCGGGTAGGAGCAACCCTGTATGAACCTAATGAATTTTCTGCTGATTCATATATTAATTACTCTAACCTCGCTGCATTAGATAATAATATTCAGCGATTATCAAATTCAACAACTGGTAATATTAGTCAAATGTTCGTTCAGTACGATTTAATTGATATTGTCACAAGAAAGCTAGGAAGTTCTTTTTGGACAAATCAAGGAGCCGATACTCTGCAAAAAAAAGTTTCAATACTTAAAAAGATTACATGTAGTAATGTGGATTCAAGCGTTTGGGGTTTTGGGAATTCTCCTTCAGGAAATAGTTTAAAATGCGCAAACTGGGTGTTAAGCAATTCGTGGCAACAACAGCCACAAGCCCATACAATGCAAAACAAGATAACTAAAATAACCGCAACAAACACGATTGGTGGTGGAATTACTGACGATGGTAAATGGAATACGATTGCTTATGCAGAAGTTTCGGATGGCGCTTCTAGCTCAAGTCTAAGCATAGATTATGCACAATTGGAATTTACTATTGAAATCTCAGTGAATGAGTTTATTCTATCCACAATAGCGGCCAATCACGTAGAAAACTTGGCGACTCAGCTAGAGGCCGAAACAGGAACGGATAACGCCAAAACGATGACACCGCTCAGAACTGCACAACAGATTAATAAAAAAGCTGTTACGATTGCTGGAAATCAGACGATTGGTGGAATCAAGAACTTTAAAGATGGATTGATGATTAATGATGATTTGGTTGTGAGCAAGAATGATCACAGTGTGTTTATTCTTGACTCAACAACGTCGAGTGTGATTGCCGAAGGTAAATTATGTTTTATTTTGCATGGCTCATTAGTCGTAGTTGAAGGGTCGATTAAGTTTAAAACGGATGTTGCGTATGTCACGATGATTAGTTCGTCATTACCAGATTCAATGATTGCAACTATCAACAATGCTACACTCGTTGGTCACATTGGAAATAATAGCGCCAAAGGAATTTTTGTGGAAAAGGGGACTAAAAATATAAAAGCGAACAGTGTCTTCGTAGCCGGCGAATGGTTCACCTGCAACGGCGTTTATTGGGCAGGGAAAGAATAGGAGGAAAAAAATGAAAACAATTTACGAAATTTTGTATCCGTTCGGGTGCAAAACAACAGAAGTGGCAGAGGATTTTGAAACAAAGTTTCCATACACGGAAGTAGAACCTGATGCCAATCGAGATCTAATGTTGCAGTTCTTTGACGTTAAATCAAACGTGTGGAAGCCAGTTGAATTCATGGCTAACACTGAAAAACTAGCTTTACTAGAAAACTTCTACACGACTGTTAAAAATGAAAATATTCAATTAACTGAGAAACAAGCAAAAATGACTGAACTAAATGCGAAACTAATGCTTAATGACATTAATCTAGTCAAAGAGAACACTACATTGAAACAAAAAGCAGACAATTTAGCTCAGATCAATTCAAAAACAATGTTAGCGTCAGTCAAAAACAGCAAAGATATTGCTGAAATCAAAGCTCAATTAACTACTGAAAACGAATAAGGAGGAAAATAATATGTTTAATTTTGACGATGTAAAAATGATGTACGATTGGGGTTGTTTCACTGAGGACCAAGTACGCGAGTTCGTGCCGATTTGTATTACGGATGAAGAAGCGAATAAGATCGTTGGTAAAGCTGAATAAGCTTTATTTTTTTAGCCTCGTTTTTAACGGGGCTAATTATTTAGTTGGAAGGCGGGGGAGTTTTGAAAGATGATACTGCACAAGATGTTATTGAGCGCTTAGTGCGCATTGAAACAAAACTTGATAATTACGAGGCATTGAGAGAGAAGGCGGATGCTGCGAAAGATGTGGCGGATCACGCATATTCTATTGCACTCAACAATGCTGATGACATCAAAGAAATTAAAGCAAACAATAAATGGTCATGGGGTTACATGATCGGTTTAGGTATTACTATATTAGGCTATTTCTTAACGAAATTATAGGGGGGTTTGAAATGATTTTACCGGACAAGTATTACCAAATTATTAAATGGGCGGTTCTCACGGTGTTGCCAGCTGCATCTGTTTTAGTTGGCACACTTGGAAAAGCATACGGTTGGGGTGACGCGGATATGACTGTGCTAACAATTAATGCTGTAGCTACTTTTTTAGGAGTAGTTACAGGTGTCTCGGCATACAATTCGAAAAAATAGGAGGAATCACATGAAAAAGAAAATTACGTTACTGAGCCTATTTATGGCTCTTTTTTTATTGCCAATTTTCCCAGGGAATGTGGATGCGGCGAAAGGTGATCAAGGGGTTGACTGGGCAATCTATCAGGGAGCACAAGGACAATTTGGTTATGCGCATGATAAGTTCGCAATCGCTCAAATTGGAGGATACAACGCTGGCGGAATTTATAATCAATGGACATATGAAAGCCAAGTTAATTCTGCTTTAGCACAAGGAAAACGGGCTCACACGTATATTTGGTACGACACGTGGGGAAACATGAGTATTGCGAAAACTACTATGGATTACTTTCTACCGAAAGTAAAAACACCTCGTGGTTCAATCGTGGCATTAGACTTTGAGCATGGAGCCAGTGGAAATAAGCAAGCGAATACAGACACAATTCTATATGGTATGCGAAGGATTCGAGATGCCGGCTACACACCGATGTATTACTCTTACAAACCGTTTACTCTGCAAAACGTATACTATCAGCAAATCTTAGCTGAATTCCCTGATAGTTTGTGGATGGCCGCTTATCCGAATTACAACGTCACTCCATATCCAGTATGGTCTGTGTTTCCAAGTATGGATGGCGTGGCGATCTATCAATTCACTTCCACATATGTTGGCGGCGGATTGGATGGTAATGTCGATTTAACTGGAATTACCGATAACGGATACACAACACTGCCTGCTCCAAATCCATCTGAAGCAACAGATATCTACCGTGCTGGACAGAATTATTCTGTGATGGAAGTCGGAAACGGTAAAGGTCACGTTGATGGATTTGGCGCAATGGCTGGGAAAATTAAAGCAGAAGGATGGAGTACTCGTACTCACAAATATCAGTATGCTTTCGTCTTAGATCGCACGACAGGTAAAGAACTGAAACGTATCAAGCTGAAAGACTTGCCACGAGCGGATGCAGCTAAGGTGTATAATCGTAGTGACACTGCAGGATTCCAAATTGAATTCAATCAGAAAGATGTTGCAGGTCATTCGATCATTATTATGATCCGAAGCACCAATGACCCAAAAGGTAATACAAAAGACGGATTCAACGATCTAACTGAAACACGTTGGTATCTGGACGTATAACAAACAGCCCTCTTAAATTAATTAAAGGGTATTTATGATAAAATAAAAAAGAGCCCACCCTGCAAAAGTGAAAGCTCTACATGAATTGCCTTTATAATATTATACCACGAATGGAGGTAGTTTTCATGGATAAAACTAATGAAAGGATACTCCTCAATAATTCTGAGTTAAGAGAGTTGAAAAAAATTATTTTGTTCTCATTGAATGAAGGCTATGGGGTATATTATCCAGATATTGACCTTACTAAAAAAGTGATAGCTAAGTTGCTTTCTGATGATGAGTTTAAAAATATAAAGCGAGAATTTATTGTAGAGTAAATGTTGTAATGGATAATAAAGAAAGCGTATTGATTGACCGATGCTTAACGTCATTTTATCAAAACACATTTGTAGAAATGGACGTCTATTTGTTATTAATCCTTTTAAGACAACATAGCAAAAATAATAGCATAGTTTTTGAGTTGGCCAATTTTGTGGCCCATAGAGAAAGAGACCGAGGGGATATACATAAATACATTCTTGAAACGAAATTAAAGGCAGAGAAAATCGGTACTGAAAAAGGGGCAAAAAAGGGGCAAATGTTTGCCAATGTTGTCAAATAATCAGTAAGAAAGAGTGGGGGGAAGGTCGAAAAAACATTGATATGACAACAATTAGCAATATTTGTTTAGCGATAATCCAACTAAGTAGGATCCGGCATGTGTCTGATATAGATGACATTACAGCAGACTTTTTGGTCTGCTTTTTCTTTTAACCAAATCAACAGGGACTGTCTGGATGGCAGTTTTTTTTATAGACTTTTTATAGAAAGTCAGAATTAATTGAAGCTCTTTCAAAATAAGCGTAAACTGAAGATATTAAATTTTGGGGGTGCAACGATGAAAGAGAAGCAGGCATTTCATATCAATGGGTATTTAGGTTTAGTAGGTTTAATTGTAATTATAGGAATTGGTAGCTGGGGAGTTTTTGCTGGCAGTACAAAGGAAAGTTTCGGCTTGATCTTTTTAGGCGTTCTTCTATGGATTATTGCTGGCTTATTTTTAAGTTCTTTAACAATCGTTGGGCCGAATAAAGCGAAGGCAGTCTTGTTTTTTGGAAAGTATCTTGGAACCATCAAAGCAAACGGCTTATTCATTACAACGCCGTTGACGCGAAAAATCCCGGTGTCTTTGAAGGTAAGAAATTTCAATAGCTCATTATTAAAGGTCAATGATTCTGATGGAAATCCCGTCGAAATTTCAGCAGTCGTGGTTTTTCGAGTGGTGGATACGGCCAAAGCGTTATTTGATGTCGATTACTATTTAGATTTTGTTGAGATTCAAAGTGAAACAGCGATTCGTCATATCGCGACGCAATATCCTTATGACACATTCAATGACGATGATTTAACGTTGCGAGGAAATACGACGGAGGTATCAGAAGAATTAGCTGAGGAATTACAAGAGCGTTTAGCGATGGCTGGTGTTGAGGTAATCGAGACGCGTTTGAATCATTTAGCGTATGCCACTGAAATTGCCAATGCGATGCTGCAGCGACAACAAGCTAAAGCCATATTATCTGCCCGACAAACAATCGTTGAAGGCGCGGTCACTATGACGCAAATGGCACTAGAACAAATCGAAAACGGTCAGGACATTCAGTTTACAGATGATCGGAAAGTTCAGTTGATCAATAATCTGCTGGTTTCCATCATCACCGATAAAGGAACCCAGCCAGTGATTAATACCGGCGATCTGTCAGAAAAATAGGAGGCCAGAGAATGAAGAAGTTATACATTAAACAGAAGGTTTTTAGTATTGGTGAAAAGTTCACCGTGGTTGATGAGGATCAACGGCTGCACTATTCGGTTAAGGGCAGCTTTATGAAGATTCCCAAAACCTTTAGTGTTGAAAATGAACAGGGGAAAGAAGTCAGTCGAATTACTAAGAAGACAATTAGTCTTTTGCCAAAATTTTTTGTCGAGATTAATGGGAAAGAAGCGATTGAGATTTCCAAACAGTTGAGCTTCTTCAAAGCGAAATACTCGATTTCAGCTGAAGACGTGACGGTTGATGGCAACTGGTGGGACATGGATTTTGACGTGGCACGAAAAGGACGAAAGATTGCGGAGATAAACAAGCGCTGGATTTCGTGGGGCGATACGTACGAGATTACGATTTTAGATGAAGCATTAGAAGAGTTAATCATTTCGCTGGTTATTGCGATTGATTGTGTGAAGGAGGATGAAGCAGCAGCTTCGTCGGCATCAAGCTAAAGAAAGATACCGTTGTTGATTGCCTATCTTCAACAACGGTATCTTCTTTATTTAGAAAAGAGTGATTTCCTGCAGAGTCGGATTCTCAATCACGAGTAACTGCTCTTTGATTTTTAGACCTTCTTCACTCGAACCGGAATACCCGACCAGTTTGCCATTTTTCCCAATGACGCGATGGCAAGGAACGAGGATTGGCAAGGGATTGTTGCGATTGGCTTGACCAATCGCACGAACAGCTTTGGGACTTTGAATTTTCTCAGCAATCGTCAGGTAGCTGCACGTTTCGCCATAAGGAATCTCTGTCAACGCCTGCCAAACTTTTTGCTGAAAGGCTGTTCCAGATGTAAAAGCATAAGGCACATCAAAGTCCTTTCGTTTACCTGCTAAGAATTCCAATAGCTGTTTTTTTGCTGTTTGTAGAATTTCTTGGTTGGCTAAGGGGCTTTCATCAATTGGTGTATAAGAAATCCCAATTAAGGCATCGGGACTAGCGTCTAGCCAAATCGTTCCGAGAATAGAGTCAAACTTCATACTTTCACCTGCTTTTTTAGCGAACGAGTTCGTTCAGCCTTCTTGAGCTATATGTTACTATAGATGGAACAAGAAGAGTTGAAAAGAGGTAGAATAATGGAAAAAATTATTCTTTTACATACCAATGATCTTCATTCCCATTTAGAGAATTGGCCAAAGCTTCGCCGTTTTTTACTGAACCGCAAACAGGAGGAAACAGCGAATAAGCGAATTATTACCATTGATTTAGGGGATTTTGTTGATCGCTGGCATCCTTTGACAGAAGCGACTAATGGCCAAGCCAATGTTCAATTAATGAATCAAATTCATTACGATGCGGCGACTATTGGAAATAATGAGGGCGTGGGAAACTCAAAGGCGGAACTGAATCAGCTGTATGATCAGGCGAATTTCGATATTCTTTTAGATAATCTCTTCGATAAGCAGACCTTGCAGCCGCCAAAATGGGCACAACAATCTAAAATTATTACGACCGAACAGGGAACGAGGGTTGGATTGCTGGCCTTCACTGCTCCCTTCCCACTAACCTACAATCCCAATGGCTGGGACATTCGCCAGGTAATGGATATTTTGCCAGATCTTGTATCGGAGCTTCGTCCGAAAGTTGATGTGCTCGTATTGATGAGTCATTTGGGAATTAGCGTTGATCGGCAAATCGCACGAGAGCTGCCGGCAATTGATGTGATTCTAGGTTCTCATACGCATCATTTATTTGAAACGGGAGAAAAGATTGGCGATGTGCAGCTAGCAGCGGCGGGGAAATACGGTTATTATGTGGGCGAAGTTCATGTGACACTTGATGATAAACACCGCATCCAGAAAACTTCAGCTCGTACCTTTCCTACAGAAAAGATGCTGGAGCTGCCTGAGGACCAAGAAGAAATTGACGGGTACCTGACAGAAGGACACCGATTATTAGCAGATAAGGAAGTCGCGAACATTCCCTTTACCATGAGTACAAATCTGCAAACGGCGCATCCGATGATCGATTATACATTGGCCGCCGTAAAGGAAGCAGCTAAGACAGAAGCAGCCGTGTTGAACTCAGGATTATTTTTAACGGATATTCCTGCTGGGATCGTGAATCAAGATCAGCTGCACACAGCATTGCCGCATCCCATGCATCTAATCAAAGTAACGCTGGATGGGAATAATTTGATTCGGCTGGTTTTAGAAATGGAAAAGAATCGCCATTTCTTAATCAATTTTCCTGTGATAGGGATGGGCTTTCGCGGCAAAATTTTTGGTCATCTGGTTTATGATGGCATCGAATATGATGGAGTGAATCATCAGGTTCGTTGGTTAGGAGAACCGGTTGATCCGGAGTTGGACTATACGCTGGCGACTGTCGATCATTATATGTTCGTTCCATTTTTTCCGACGATCGAAATTGCGGGGCGTTATGAATTTTTATTCCCTGATTTTATTCGCAGTGTTTTGGGGGACTATCTCCACACTCACTATCCAATCAAATAAAAACAAGGTATAATAGCAAACAGGTGGTGAAACGATGGCAAAAGAAAAAAGAGACAAAAAAGAACAGAAAAACAATTCAGAAAAAACAGTCACAGAAGAATTGGCTGAGGTCTTAGATGAAATCGTTGAGACACCCGCTGAAGAAAAGAAAAAAGGTGAAACCGTCGTATTTGTCGATGATAGTAATCTTTTGATTGGCGAACGCCAATACCGCTTAGTTAGAAATTATCGTGAAGGCTTTGATGCCGAACGTTTAGGTGAACGCTTTAGTGAGGTCTTGACACGCTATGATTACATTGTTGGTGACTGGGGCTATGACCAGTTGCGGTTAAAGGGCTTTTTCCGCGAAGACGATCGGAAAAGCTTACCGGAGCAGCGGATTGATACATTAGAAGATTATTTGTATGAGTACTGCAATTTTGGTTGTGCTTATTTTGTCTTGGAACGGACAGGCGGAAAACGCCAGCAAACGCGAAAAAAACGCAAATGCAAGCGGAAGGACAAATCTCAAGCATACGTGGAGGAGAAAAAGGTTCCAGTAACCAATAAGCCAAAGAAAAAACCAGTAATCAAAAACCGTCAGCCGAAAAAGGAAACACCTACAAAGACAAAAGAAAAAGACGAACGCTTTGTAATTCGTCAAAGGGAAGAGTAATAGGATGTATGAAGGATACCTGATTGACTTAGATGGAACGATCTATCGCGGAAGCGAGCCGATTCCAGCTGGTCGCCGCTTTGTTGAGCAACTGCAGGCGAGCCAGATTCCATTTTTATTTTTGACCAACAATACGACAAAAACACCAGAGACAGTAGCCAATCGATTGGCCAATGAATTCTCGATCCATGTGGGACCAGAGACAGTCTATACTGCGACACTTGCCACGATTGATTATTTGAATGATGCAAATAAAGGTAAGAAGGTCTATGTAATCGGTGAACCAGGCTTGATTGAACCGATTTTAGCTGCGGGATATGTCTGGGAGGAAGAGACACCTGATTATGTAGTGGTGGGATTGGACACGGATGTTACTTATGAAAAGTTTGTCGTGGCAACCTTGGCGATTCAAAAGGGTGCGACCTTTATTGGAACAAATCCTGATAAAAATATCCCTACTGAACGTGGTCTGCTGCCGGGCGCCGGCTCGGTGATTGCCATGATCGAAGCCTCCACGCAACAAAAGGCCATCTATATTGGCAAGCCAGAAGCGATCATTATGGAGAAAGCAGTAGAAACCTTAGGCATGGAAAAAGCAAATGTGCTGATGGTGGGAGATAATTACACGACCGATATCTTAGCGGGAATCAATAATGGGATTGATACTCTCTTGGTATTGTCAGGCTTTACTCAAAAGGCAGATGTACCGACTTTGCCAGTACCGCCGACTTATTTAGTGGACTCGTTAGACGAGTGGCGTTTCAATGAAGAATAAGTGGCTGGAACGTATTGGATTGATTTGCCTGCTGGTGACTTTGCTGACACTGGCGATTACGCTGACGATTAATGCCCGCTGGCTCTATCAGTTTGATATCGGACAGTTAGACTTGTTGGATTATACATCACTTTCTGAAAAAGAGCTGCTGCATAACTTTGATCAATTAATGCGCTATTTGAATTTGCCTTGGATAAAGACACTTAAAATGACAGACTTTCCAGTCTCATCTAGCGGCGCATTGCATTTTTATGAAGTCAAAAAGCTGTTCTTACTGAATTACGGCTTATTATTGGTAACAGTCGTGCCCAGCATACTTTATATACGTCAGCTAATGAAACAACAGTGTCTGTGGAAGCTGATCCAGCCATTCCGCATTGCGGTTGTTGTACCGATTGTGATCGCGTTTTTGATGGCAGTGAATTTTGATCGCTTCTTCGTGATGTTTCATGGGGTCTTTTTCAACAATGACGCATGGATTTTTAATCCGGCAACGGACCCGATCATTAATGTGCTGCCAGAGACATTTTTCCTGCATTGCTTCATTTTATTTTTTATCTTGCTAGAAATTTTTTATCTATTACCGATCTATTTTGGTAAAAGGGCATTAAAAAAAGAGCGTTAAGCTCTTTTTTTTGTTGTCCTTATTTAACGATTGAATCTAATTTGCGAGGATGCTCGTGCGCTAGACGACTGGCAGCTGACGCGGCGATCGCACCAACTAGATCATCCAAAAAAGTATGAACATGCACACCATCGTGCTCGTTAAGCTTCTTCAAGATTCCAGGCTTCACTTTATCGATATAGCCATAATTTGTGAAGCCGATAGAACCATAAACGTTGACGATCGACAGAGCCATGATTTCATCGATTCCATAAAGACCTTCATCTTCTTCAAGGATATTTTGCAATGGATAATCCAGCTTTTTTTGTTCGGCTAGCTTATCCAGCTCGATTCCAGTGATAATGGCGTTGTGTACCTCTCGCTTGGTCAATACGCGATTCACACTATGGATACATAATTCGATGTCCAATTTTTCAATATAATCCTTTTGTAAAAAGAACACCAAGTCTGCAATATCTCTAATAGTGACTCCGCGTTCCTCAAGAAGTTCACGTGCTTTTTGCTCAAGAGCAGTCGTTTCGAATACCATATTGTACCTCCTTTTTAGTTTGTGCAGCTGACATTGCACGGCATGTCCTCCAGCTGAAGCTAGATTTGTGGAAATAGGCTGGTGCTGTGTCCAGGCTGCGTGCGGTTTTTGGGATTTATATAATGCAGGGCATTATTGACAGCAGTCGGAGCTTCTCCCATTCCTGTGGCGATCAATTTCACCTTGCCGTCATAGGTAGAAATATCTCCGCAGGCATAGACGCCAGGAATTGACGTGCGCATATCCGATTCAACTAGGATCGCCTGCCGTGTGCTTTCTAGTCCCCACGATTTTAAATGATCCAAAGAAGAAGAAAAGCCGTAATTGACGATCAAGTAATCTACATTTAAAGTAATTGTCTCATCACTTTTTGCCTTTTGTAAAGTCAAATCTTCCAAAACCTGTTCGCCATGAAGTTCTTTAAGAATATAAGGCGTGTAGATATTGACGGACGATTTCTTTAGTTTTTCAACACTGTGCTCGTGTCCTCGGAAGGTATCTCGTCGATGAATGATCGAAACTTCAGCAGCGATTGGTTCTAGCATTAATGCCCAATCGATCGCAGAATCCCCGCCGCCAGCGATGGCCACTTTTTTGCCGGCATATTTCATCAGATCATTGATGTAATAATCAATTCCGTGATTTTCAAATGTATCCGCATCAGCGATCATTAATCGTCTTGGCTGAAAGGAGCCGTTACCGATAGCCAGCACTACTGACTTTGTATAGTGAGTATCCTTCGTGGTAATTAATTCAAGATAGTCCTCATGCTGTTTCAATTCCAAAACTTCTTCTTCTAAGCAGTAAGTATGGGAAAAAGTCCGTAATTGCTTTTCCAAATTGTTTACCAGATCCGCCGCTTTAACGATCGGGAATCCAGGAATGTCGTAAATATTTTTTTCAGGGTAAAGTGTCGTCAGCTGTCCGCCTAGCTGTGGCAAACTATCGATCAGCTTTGTTTTCGCTTGGCGTATCCCAGCGTAAAATGCCGCAAACATGCCGACTGGTCCTGCACCCACAATGGTTATATCAAAAATTTCCATATCAACACCCTTTCTTTCCATCGATTGTAACAAATAAATGAGAGAGAAAGAAACGCTTGGCTTGTAAAGGTGGCAAAACGCAAAAAGTTTGTTATGATGGACACAGCAAAAAAATAAAGGAGGACATTGAAGTGACTCAATTTCCACAATTAAACTTAACAGAAGAAAAAGGTCCTAAAGCGACGATCAAAACTAATATGGGTGATATCACGGTTCAACTATTTCCTGAAGAAGCACCAAAGACAGTTAAGAACTTTATCGAATTAGCGAAGAAGGGCTATTACGACGGCGTAATTTTCCACCGTGTCATTCCTGATTTCATGATCCAAGGGGGCGACCCAACTGGTACTGGTATGGGTGGCGAAAGTATTTACGGTGAGAAATTTGAAGATGAGTTTTCACGTAATCTATTTAACCTGCGTGGCGCATTATCAATGGCAAATGCTGGTCCGAACTCAAACGGCAGTCAATTCTTTATCGTGAACAATCAAAATGTGCCGGCTAATATGATGACACAATTAGAAGAGGCTGGATTCCCGGGAGAAATCGTTGAAACCTATAAACAAGGTGGAACTCCTTGGTTAGACTTCCGTCATACTGTTTTTGGTCATGTTGTTGAAGGTATGGACGTGGTTGATAGCATCGGTGCCGTAAAACGTGGTGCTCAAGATAAGCCTGTGCATGATGTTGTCATCGAATCAATCGAGGTTACTGAATAATAAGAATGATTAGAAAAAGGTTCCCTGCTCCGCAAATTGAGCAGGGAACCTTTTTTAATTTAACTTAATGCTCTTACGATTCGGTTTAAGCCTTCTTCTAAAACTACTCGCGGACAGGCGACATTCAAACGCATATGCTGCTTCCCGCTTGGCCCATAGCTAACCCCTGTATTTAAGACAACCTTGCCTTTATGGACGAAGCACTTTTCTAATTCCTTATCAGAAAGATCGTATTCCGAAAAATCCAACCATAATAGATAGGTTCCTTCAGGCTTCATGATTTTTACCTTTGGCAGCTGTTCTTGGAAAAAGTTCATTGTATAAGTAATATTGGATTGAATATAAGGTAGTAGTTCGGCTAACCATTCTTCACCCGTTTCATAAGCCGCTTCCATACCGACTAAACCAAAGGTATTGATTTCTTGTTGAAAGTTCTCTTCTTGCTTACGGATTAATTGGCTGCGCAGTTTCTCATTTTTGACAAAAACAACGGAATTTTTGATTCCCGCTAGATTAAAGGTCTTTGTCATCGAAGTAAATTGTAAGCTAAAGTCGCTGAAGCCATCGCCGGCATTAAAAAATGAAGTCATTTTATTCGGCGGAAACACTAAATCCTGATGAATCTCATCGCTTAAGACAAGCACTTGATATTTTTGGCAAAGTTCGCCTAATTGATAGAGTTCCTTCTTCGTCCAAACTCTTCCACCGGGATTGTGAGGATTGCATAAAATCATAACTTTTACCTGGTGTTGTTTGAATTTTTCCTCCATGTCAGCCAAGTCCATTACAAAATGTCCATTCTCCTCGACTAATTGGCTTCGAACCAATTGCCGACGATTCGTCGTAATGATGTTTGCAAATGGAGGGTAAACAGGATCGTGGATTAAAATTACGTCATTTGGCTTTGTGAAGGCTTGAATCGCTGTAGTAATTCCTGCTAAGACACCAGAGAAAAAAAGAATCTCTTCTTTTCTTACGGCAAGCTTAAAATGTTCCTGCTCCCAATTGCTGATAGCGGTATAAAGTGTATCAGGTGTATCAGCGTAACCTAAGATTCCATGTTCTAACAATTTTTGATAGGCTTGTAAGACGCCGGCGGGCGCTTTGAAATCCATGTCGGCAATCCACAACGGCAAAAGGTTCTCTTCATTATAGGACTTAAGGATCGCATCCCATTTGACGCTGTTAGAGCCAAGGCGATCGATCGGTTGTTCAAAATTTGTCATTTCTCTTCCTCCTGATGGCTAACTTCAATTTTGTTTATAAATACAGTATAATGAAACATGCGAAAAGAGGGAAATGAATGGGATATAAAATTGGAGATATTATCGAAGGGCAAGTCACAGGTATTCAGCCATATGGTGCGTTCATCTCATTAGATGCTCAGACACAAGGATTAGTCCACATATCAGAGGTACAGTCTGGTTACACAAAAAACATACACAGCTTTTTAGAGGTTGGACAAGTGGTGAAGGTACAAGTTATTGATATTGATGAATATACTAAGAAGATCAGTTTATCTTTGCGAACGTTGGCAGAGCATTCCGCTGAAGTGCCTTACCATCGGAAACGTTACTTTACAAATCGCAATAAAAACATCGGCTTCCGCTCCTTAGAGAAAAACATGCCCGCTTGGACGGATGAGGCAATCGATTTTCTATTGAAAGAACAAGTTGAAAATTAAGGCTTATTTTATGCAAAGAATATCTTTTTTTCTGAAAAAGTGATACAATGATTCCGATTTACGATTAGCTTTTGCAGAGGTGAAAATTGTGACAAAACAAGTGTCAGGAACAATCATGTTGCATTTAGAAGATGGATCGAAGCGTTTTTTAGTTCACGAAATAGGAAAAGAGAAAGAATTTGCTCGCACTGATACCAAAGCCGAAAACACCGTTTTAGCTAGTTTTTTGAATTTCTTGAAGGCGACACTACATATTAATGTTAATAATATTCGGCTAGTCGAATTAACGAATACACAATCACACGGTGCTAGTTTGCCGTTATATGTATTTGAAATGACTAGTGAAGAAGCTACAGAGCTCCCCGAAGGATTTGCTTGGGAGAGTCCAGACAGCGTCAGAAAAATCCTTGGAACAATCGAAATTGAAGGTGTACCATTATTTGAATAAACCTGAAAAAGAAGCTTATGAATAATAAGTTTCTTTTTTTTGAAGAAAATAGTTGACCATGGAATGATTAAATGGTAAATTAATAAACGTTGCTGATACAGCAAAAGCCGAATGATGAATTTTGAAATTAAAAAAACTTCAAAAAAGTTATTGACATTTACTTGGCAACCTGTTAAGATATAAAAGTTGCTGAAACAAAGCGACAAACAATGTAGACCTTTGAAAACTGAACGAATAAAACAAACCAAATGTGTAGGGCGCTTCTATTAATAGAAG
>Ga0334886_1000950_pt1 | contig 38147 bp, 46 predicted proteins | sample GraSluR1_MG_9_FD_207232 | JGI IMG/M metagenome (GOLD analysis project Ga0334886, IMG submission 207232) | Sludge microbial communities from methane-producing bioreactor in Wageningen University, Netherlands - Granular Sludge_27_06-R1 | ecosystem: Engineered > Bioreactor > Anaerobic >... | reverse complement strand
CACATCCATCCCACGCTCTCAGCAAGGTTTTCGGGGCTCATATACCCTTTTTCCTGCACCATTTTACCGTGAAAACCGCTTCTTTTCCAGTTCTGACAAGGCTTTACGGGTTGTTCAGGATGCCCTATCTACACGGCTCTTGATGTTCCCCCACCGGGCTCGTTATGAGTGGGCGGGAATCCAGGGTACGCGCACAAGGACATGCTCGTCGTCCTCGAATCCACCACCTGGCCCGGCACCACCGAAGAGGTCCTCAAACCCATCTTCGAGGCGAAGGGCTTCACCGTCGGCAAGGACTTTCACCTCGCCTTCTCCCCCGAGCGCGTCGACCCCGGCAACCTCCTCTACAAGACCAAGAACACCCCCAAGGTCGTCGGCGGCTGCACCCCCGCGTGCACGCAGGCCGCCCGCGCGCTCTACGAGGCCGTCCTCGAAGCCCCCGTCTTCACCGTCTCCAGCCCCAAGGAGGCCGAGATGACCAAAATTCTGGAAAACACGTTCCGCATCGTCAACTGCGCCCTCGCCAACGAAATGGCCGTCATCTGCCACAAGATGGGCGTCAACGTCTGGGAGGTCATCGCGGCGGCGGCCACCAAGCCGTTCGGCTTCGTCCCCTTCTACCCCGACCCCGGAGTCGGCGGACACTGCATCCCCATCGACCCCTACTACCTCACGTGGAAGGCCCGCGCCCACGACTACCACACCCGCCTCATCGAAATGGCCGGCGACATCAACGACGAAATGCCCGCCTACGTCGTCTCGCGCCTCCAGGACCTGCTCAACGACCGGCGCAAAGCCTTGAAGGGGAGCAGAATCCTCCTCCTCGGCGTCGCGTACAAGGGCGACATCGACGACCTGCGCGAATCCCCCGCCCTCAAGGTATGGGACGAACTGGAGCGCAAAGGCGCCCTCGTCGACTACTCCGACCCCTACTGCCCGGTCGCGAAGCGCCCCGAGGGCAAAAAGGCCTCTCTCGCGCTCGACGACAATATGCTGCGCGTCTACGACGCAGTCCTCGTCGCCACCGCGCACAAAAAGGGCGTAGACTACGACCTCGTCGCCCGAAACGCCCAGCTCGTCCTCGACACCAAAAACGTCTACGGCGGCGTCAAGCGCGACAACGTCGTATCGTTATAAAAATCACGGAGGCCTCGTCATGTACTCATTCGCACTCGCCGGCTGCGGCCGGATCAGCAAAAACCACGTCGACGCGCTCGCGGAACTCGAAAAAGAGGGGCGCGCCAAGCTCGTCGCCTGCTGCGACCCAGTAGCGGACCGCGCCTGCGCAGTCGCCGAGAAGACAGGCTGCCAGGCGTTCCCGAGCATCGGTTCCATGCTCGACGCCGTCCGCGCCGACGTTCTCTCCATCTGCACCCCGTCGGGACTCCACCCCGACCACGTCGAACAGACCGCCCGGCGGGGCGTCCACGCCCTCTCCGAAAAACCCGCCGGAACCAGCCTGAGTTCCGTCGACCGCGCCATCGACGCCTGCGACGAGCATGGCGTCCACTACTTCGTCGTCAAGCAGAACCGCTTCAACAAGACCATCCGCCTCGTCCGCCGGGCGCTCGAAGAGGGGCGCTTCGGACGGCTCTACATGCTCTCCAGCAACGTCTACTGGACTCGCCCGCAGGACTACTACGACCAGGCGAAGTGGCGCGGAACCCGCGAGTTCGACGGCGGAGCCTTGAGCAACCAGGCATCCCACTACGTCGACATGATCCAGTGGATGGGCGGCGCGGTGGAATCCGTCCACGCATTCGCCGCCACCCTCGCCCGCCGCGTCGAGGCCGAAGACAGCATCGTCGTCAACCTCAAGTACCGCAGCGGCGCGCTGGGCAGCATCAACGTCACCAACCTCGCCTACCCCAAGAACCTCGAAGGCAGCCTCGTCATATTGGGCGAACGCGGAACCGTCCGGGTCGCCGGCGTCGCCCTCAACACAATCGAACACTGGCAGTTCGCCGACTCCCACCCGATGGACGCCGAAGTGGAGCAGGCGAACACCAACCCGCCCAGCGTCTACGGCTTCGGGCACCTCCCCTACTACCGCCACGTCGCCGACGTCCTCGACGGCACGGCCGAACCGCTTCTCACAGGCCGCGAAGGCCGCAAGAGCGTGGAGATCATCGAGGCCGCGTACGAGTCCTCGCGCACCGGAAGCGCCGTCGCCGTACAAGGACGATCCCGGCGGTAGAGCAATCGAACAGAATATACTATCGGGGAAAAAGACGTCTCAAGAACAAAAAAGCAAGCCTCCGTCCGCAGAAACGGAGGGAGGCTTGCAGATGAACCCGATACGAGCTTGACACACTCGCTGGAAAAAGTATAGCCCAACAGAAGCTTGTTGTCAAATTTTAAAAGAGGACGAAAACATGCTTGAAGAATTCTCAATGGACAAAATATTTTCTTCTCCGAGGACAAGCGCATATCGATCCGTTTTAAAATGTTCCGATGATCGAGACTGTCTTGCCTTGTACCTCGCGATGATGGAAGCGTCTTCAAAGCTGCTTTCTCTGCTGCACATTCTCGAGGTTGCATTTCGCAATCGGCTTGATAGCGAAATCAAAATTCTCGCTCAATCCAACGCTCTGCCTCTCTTAAGAGGAATTCCCCCTCGTAGGTGGTATGAGAGCGTAACCTACTTCCCCGCTGGAACTCATTCGGACATGATATCGCCTAAAATTCGGCTTCCTACTGAGCCTCCTTCATTCAATCTGCGAGCAATCGCACAGAATGGTACTTGAAACAGGCGTTCTGGGATTCGAAGATCCAAAAGAACTTTTTTCCGACGACTCTCTTATCAGAAAATACTACAGCCGTATTGATATCGGGAAAAGGCTGCGCGAAGGAATTTACAGATGAGCGCACTCCGCACCCGCCATTTGACAGAACGCATTTCGAGTAATAAAATTACTCGAAAGTAAAACTCAGGAGGAACAACCGTGCAAAAGATCGTCTCCCTCGTGGGCGCTCGCCCGCAGTTCATCAAAGAAGCCGTCGTCGGCGCCGAAGTCCGCCGACGGAACGCGTGGCAACACGTCCTCGTCCACTCCGGACAGCACTACGACGCCAACATGTCCGACGTCTTCTTCCAAGAATTGGATATGAAGCAGCCCGACCACTTTCTCGGAGTCGGCTCCGGAAGCCACGCGCAGCAGACCGCCGACGTCCTCGTCAAGTTCGAGGCCCTCCTCCTGCAAGAAAAACCGGACATGGTCCTCGTCTACGGCGACACCAACACCACCGTCGCCGGGGCGCTCGCCGCATCCAAGCTCAAGATACCGGTCGCCCACGTCGAAGCGGGCATCCGCCAGCAGCCCAAGGACATGCCCGAAGAGATCAACCGCGTCCTCGTCGACCACATCTCCGCACAGCTCTTCTGCTGCTCAAACCTCGCCGCCCGCAACCTCGCGCGCGAAGGCATCACCAACGGCGTCGCGGTACCCGGCGACGTCATGTACGACCCCTACCTCAAAATGCGCCATCGTTTCACTCCGGAGGAAACGCGAACACGCTTCGGCCTCGAAAAAGACGCCTACATCGTCGCCACCATCCACCGCGACTTCAATACCGACGACCCGCGCGCACACGGAGAGCGGCCTTGAGATTCTCCTCCCGCTCCACCCGCGCACCCGCAAGCGCATCGCCGAGTTCGGCCTCGAAAACAGCATACAGCACCTCCGCGTCGTCGACCCCATAGGCTACCTCGACCTCATGTCGCTCACGCAAGACTGCGCGGCAGTCGTCACCGACAGCGGCGGCTACCAGAAGGAAGCCTACTACGCCGGGAAGCGGGCCGTCGTCCTCATGCCCGACACAGGCTGGCGCGAACTCGTCGAGGAGGGGTGGAACTTGCTGTGCGATCCCGACGCCGAACGGATCGCGCACACTATAACTACAGCGCTCGCCTCAGCGCCACGTCCCGAAAATCTCTTCGGCGAGGGCAACGCGGGCGAGAAAATCATCTCGATCATGCTCGGAACCCCTTACCATGACTAACCAAGTATCTCGAACCTTCGCTCTTGCGCCTCAAATATTAACATCCAGTCTCTTTCGCGCGGCCGGAACATACGGTTTTTTCTCGCTGATCAACAGCGCCATCCCGTTCTTTCTGCTTCCTGTGATGACGCGCTATCTCACTCCGGACGACTACGGTATCGTCGCTGTCTTCGGAGTGATGGTCTCCCTGTTTATGCCATTCATAGGAATGAACGCACATGGAGCATATTCCAGGGCCTATTTCGCCCCTGACCGATTCGATTCGGCCAAGTACATGGGAACTGTGATCATTTTTTCTCTCGCGACTTGGGTTGTTGCATGCGCAATCTTCGGCATCTTCAGAACTCCTCTCTCCGCGCTCTTCACATTCCCTTCGGAATGGATGTGGGCTGTTCCGGTGGTCGCCTTGGGCACTCTTCTGCCGCAGATCGTACAAGTATCATGGCAGGTGAGAGAACAACCCCGCTCCTACGGCATTTTCCAGAACGCCCGCACACTCTCCGAAGTTGGGGGCGCGCTTCTGTTCGTCGTGCTTCTCGGTATGGGGTGGCAGGGCAGAGTCTTGTCGAGAGTTTTCGTATCCGTTCTTTTCGCATGCGCAGGTTTGTATATCCTCGTTCGAAAGCAATGGCTCGTTTTCAGCTTCGACAAAACCTGTCTCTCCCACGCCCTTTGCTTCGGTATACCGCTGATTCCTCACACCTTGGCGGGCATCCTGAACACTTCCATCGACAGGCTCTTCATAACACGCATGGTCGGAATTGCGGATACGGGGCTCTACACCGTCGGCTACCAGATAGGCACGGTCATCGGCCTTGCAGCGACCGCCTTTAATCAGGCCTACGTCCCTTGGCTGTTCCGGAAGCTGAATATGAACTCGGAACAGGAAAAGATCAAGATCGTCAAATTCACCTATCTGTACTTTTTTGTTATCATAAGCGCTGCAATCATCTTAGGCGCATTGGCTCCTTTTATGATGAGAGTGCTGGTTGGCGTGCAATTTCAAGGTTCCTCGATGTACGTCGTATGGATCGCGTTGGGGTATGCCTTCTCCGGAGCGTATTACATGGTAGTCAACTACATCTTTTACATCGAGAAAACCCATTTGCTTGCGATGGTAACGTTCATGGGAGCCATAATCAACATTTTTTTCAACTATTTCTTTATTCGATGGAACGGCGCAGTAGGAGCGGCTCAAGCGACATCCCTGATGCATCTTCTTACGTTCCTCTTTGTATGGTACCTGTCGTCGAAGGTTTATCCCATGCCATGGCGACATGCTTTGAAAAGAAACACAAATCCGTAAAAGTTGGTGAACCCATGAAAACACCCGTCACCGGCGCGGGCGGCTTCATCGCCTCGCACCTCGTCGAAGAACTGGTACATAAGGGGCACGAAGTACGCGCCTTCGTCCGCTACAACTCGCGCAATCTCTGGGGGTGGCTCGAGGACTCCCCCTGCCGTAACTCGGTCGAAATTATCTCCGGCGACGTCCGCGACTACGACCTCGTCAAGTCCGCCGTGGAAGGGTGCGAGACAGTCTTCCACCTCGCCGCGCTCATCGGCATACCGTATTCCTACGTCTCGCCGCTGGCGTACGTCCGCACCAATGTGGAAGGCACATACAATATCCTTCAGGTAGCGCGGGAGTGCAATGTCGGGCGTATTATCCACACCTCCACCAGCGAGATCTACGGCACTGCGCAGTACGTCCCCATCGACGAGGCGCATCCGGTCAACCCGCAGTCCCCCTACGCGGCGAGCAAAGCGTCCGCGGACTTTCTCGCGCTCTCCTACCACCGCTCGTTCGGTCTCCCCGTCACCGTCGTGCGCCCCTTCAACACCTACGGCCCCCGGCAGTCGGCGCGCGCAATCATTCCCACCGTTATCTCGCAGATACTCGACGGGAAGGAGACCCTTTCGCTCGGGAACCTCACCCCCACACGCGACCTCACCTTCGTCTCGGAAACGGTCTCCGGCTTCCTCGCCGCAGCCGTTTCGCCTCAAACAGTAGGAGAGACTGTCAACCTAGGCACGGGGAGCGAGATCTCCATTGGCGACCTGGTCTTGAAAATAGCGCGTATAATGGGACGCGAGGTGAAGATCACTTCCGACGAACAGCGTGTTCGCCCGGCGAAGAGCGAAGTGGAGCGCCTGCTCTCCAACCCCGGCAAGATGCACGCCCTCACGGGATGGAAAGCGGATGTGCCGCTCGACGAGGGCTTGGCGCGCACCGTCGAGTGGATGAAAGAACGCAGGTCGCTTTACAAGAGCGGCATCTACAACGTATAGATTCCAGTACGTTACAATTGCAGCGATTCTCGTAACGGGGGGGCTCCTGACCGGGGCGCCGTATGACGGAGGATGTCGATGGTGAACACAAAACCATTTGAAGACGCTTTGTTTCGGAAAGTTCGCGATCTGCTTCTTTCGTCGCGCAAAGCTGTTGTACAGGGAGTAAATTCTCTTCAAGTACTGACGAATTTTGAAATCGGGCGGTATATTTTTGAACATGAACAGCAGGGAGAGAGCCGGGCGAACTACGGGAAGGAGCTTATCAAGAATCTCTCGGAGCAGCTTACCTCGGAGTTTGGAAGAGGTTTTTCGAAAAGCAACTTGGAGTATATGCGGCGCTTCTTTCTTGCCTATCGGGATCGTCTTCCAATTGCCCAATCCGACATTGGGCAATTTACGGGAAACACTCTCTCCCCCCGATTTATTAGCTCGACAGCCGCAGATTCTCCCGAGGACTTTTCTCCTTCGCCTCAATTCCGCCTGAGTTGGACGCACTACATCTTTCTCATGGGGATTAAGAATCCTGAAGAGCGGAGTTTTTACGAGATAGAGTCCGCCGATCAGGACTGGACTCTGCCTGAATTAAGACGGCAGTTCGACAGCGGCCTGTATGAAAGGCTGGCTCTCAGCCGCGATAAAGAGGGTATCCTCCGCTTGGCGAAAGAAGGGCAAGTAGTGGCTCGTCCGGACGATCTTTTGAAGGAACCGTTCGTTCTGGAGTTTCTTGGGCTTTCGGAGCAGGCTCGTTATTCCGAATCGGATTTGGAAGCTGCTATTATAAGCCGTCTTGAGCAGTTTCTGCTGGAATTGGGAAAAGGCTTTCTTTTCGAATCTCGCCAGAAAAGAATCACCTTGGACGAGGAGCATTTTTTCGTTGATCTCGTCTTCTATAACCGGTTGCTCCGATGCTACGTGCTGATCGATCTGAAAATAGGCAAGATGACGCATCAGGATCTTGGACAGATGCAGATGTATGTGAATTTCTTCGATCGTTTTCTCAAGCTTGAAGGAGAAAATCCGACAGTAGGAATTGTCCTGTGCAAGAAGAAGAACGAATCGTTGGTGGAAATCACCTTGCCGGAGAAGTCGAACATTCATGCTCGCGAATACATGCTTTATCTTCCGGGAAAGGAAGAATTGCAACGGAAGCTGAACGAATGGACGGCGTCGGCGGCCCTTCAATGCTCGGAGACCGATGAATGAATGTTCACCTTGGTTTTGTCTGCGACGTGCTCGCCGCGGCAGCTTTGAAGCCGAAGTTTTCGACTTCAAACCGAGGCGGAAAGGAAGGTGAACGAAATGCCCCTACTGCTTGACGCGCCGAACCTCGGCGAACGGGAAAAAGAAATGCTGCTTCAATGCGTCGACTCCACCTATGTCTCCACCGCCGGGCCGTTCGTGCCGGAGTTCGAGGAACGCTTCGCCCGTTATCTTGGAGCGCCCGCAGCCGTCGCCGTGCAGAGCGGCACTGCCGCGATCCACATCGCCCTCTTGGAGCTTGGCATAGGGGCGGGCGACGAGGTGATCGTGCCCGCGCTTCAGGAAGCGCTTCGCGAACGCGGCGTCCCGTCCCGACGAGGCGCATCTTCTCGCCGCTGCATACCTACCCCTATCTGCAACAGCACGCTCCCTTCCCCTGCCCGAACGCCGAACGAATCTACGAACAGGGCCTCAACCTCCCCGCCTCGACCGCGAACGACGAGGCGTCTGTGCAACGCGCTGCGGAGATCGTGCGAGGGGTGCTACTATAATGGGAACACAACAGAGGTGCAGCTATTTATTAGGAAGGAAACGAATATCTTCCGTCGTCGAGGGGAACGAAAAACATGAGGGATAGAGAGCCTTCCATCCTTGGAAAGACCGTTTCGGAGGAGTCATTCTCCGAAGTAGTCGAACTCATTCGGAGCGCACGCGGGCGTGCCTTGCAGGCCGTGAATACGGAACTGATCGATCTTTACTGGCACATAGGTGAACATTTGCATCAAAGGATCCAGAACGATGGTTGGGGCAAAGGAACGATCCTTCGACTCTCGGCGTTTATCGCCCGGAACGAGCCGTCTCTGCGGGGTTTCTCCGCACAGAACCTCTGGCGAATGCGCAATTTTTTTCATACTTATCAGAATGATAAAAAACTCTCGCCACTGGTGAGAGTTTTACCATGGACCCACAACATGATTATTCTCTCACAATCAAAGTCGGCGGAAGAGAGGGAGTTCTATCTGCGGATGGCAGTGCGGGAGCGATGGAGCAAGCGCGAGCTTGAACGCCAGTTCCGCATGGCAGCGTTCGAACGGACGATACTCGAACCTCCCCGCGCCTCTCCTGCGTTGCGGGAGATTCACGGAAGCGCCGCAGAAGCACCGACACGCCAAGATGTTGCTGGAGAACGGCTATTTGTACTGCACCGAAAAGTTCATCCGCGAGATGGAGAATATCAGCGCTCACGTAGCAGCGGGAAGAATCGGCAAGGCGTTGCTGCTGGAGATCATCACCGACTTCATCGAAGACGACGAGGACGAGGGTTTGAAGCTCTGGATTATCGATGCGATCCAGAACCAATAATGAGGAAAGGAGTTCGCCCATCATTCTCGAAATAATGCTCTCAGGCGGATACATTCTTTCGCAACTTACTCCGTCGGAAGACTCGGGCGTCGCAATTACAAAGAGCGTCTTTTAAGAGTCATCTGCTCGAAGCCTCCTCCGGATACGGGCATTTTCCAAGAAGAACCGGACATGGTCCTCGTCTACGGTGACACCAACTCGGAAAAACGAAGTCAACACAGCCCGATGCACACCTGCTCGTTCACCGTATTTTCCGACAACAAATCTTCCGTTTTCTCCCCTGAAGCGCTATAATTGCTCTCGAAAGGGAGGCGATTCCGTGCCCGAATTCAACGACGAAATATGGAAGCGCTCCATACACACGCTCTTCCGGCCCATGGTCGATTTCCACTTTCCGGAACTGCACCCCCTGATCGACTGGAGCCGGGAGCCCGCCTTCCTCGAAGAAGAACTCGCCAATCTCTTCGACCCGAAGAAAACGGAGCAACGACGAGACGAAAAAGCTCTTCAAAATCGCCCTCCTGCGCCTTGGAATAGCAAAAGGCTATACGGCCAAGGAGCTTGAGGCGCTCTTCTACTTCGTCGACTGGGTCGTGGCCTTCTCCGGCTCCAAGGCAAGAAACGAATTCGTCGGAGAAGTGCGTGCGATGGCAAAAAAGGAGGAGATACACATGCCGTACGTCACATCGATCGAAGAGGTTACCAGAGAGGAAACGAGAATTGAAACCATAGCTGAAACCAGACTTGAAATAGCGGCTAGGATGCTCGAATTAGGCGATTCGGACGAAAGAATTCTTTTCTGCGCGCAGATCTCCCCCGAAGAACTCGCCGAACTCAAGAAAAACCTTCGACAGGAAACCTGCTGATACTTCCCGGAGGAGACACACATGCCGTACATCACATCGATCGAAGAGGTCACCAGAGAGGAAACGGCCTCCACGATGTTGGAAGCGGGAGAACCGGATGAGAAGATATTTGCCTATGCCAAAATATCTCGTGAAGAACTCACTCAACTCAAAGAACGTCTCGGACAGGAAGCTCGCTGACACAAAATGCGCTCCCCCCGGGGAGCGCATTTTCCTTCCACATTCCCCGCACCCGCCGTTCACCGTATTTTCCGACAGCAGACCTTCCGTTTTCCCCGGCGGATGCTATCATTGACCCGACGAAGGAGGCGACAGCGTGACCGACGGCAAACAGACGGACAGCCCGCCAACGAGAATGAACGACGCTCCGAAGGCGAACTCTGGAAAGAGTTTCTGAGCGTTTCCTTTTACAACATGCTCCGCCCCGTCGCCGGGCTTGCCATCCTGGTTCAGCCCATACCCGCCGACCAGACGGAGGGGTCTACAAAGAGCGACAACCCCTTCGACCTCGCCCACTACGCCGGAATGCAGGCATGGAAGCAGCGGAGCAACGACGTCCGCAAGCTGGACTACATGAAGATTCTGCTCGCCGAACTGAACAAACGCGGCTGGAGCCACGAGGAGAAAATGCCCCTCCTCTGGTTCATCGAAGGCGTGATGCATATTGAAGACAACAACGTTTGGGACGGTTGCGGCCAGATGCATGCCGCCTATCCCCTCCGCTTCGCTGCGATGACGCGAGCGATCGACAGCGCGAAGCCTCCGGCATGTTTCCGCCGGACAAACGGAAAAATCGTCCGTTTGGTCGTCGCTTATGGGAAGAAGAGCTTGAAAGCAGAAAGGAGGCCGGCGACATGTACGTAAGCCTGATGGAGAGAAAAGGCATGGAAAAAGGTATTGCAAGAGGCATTGCACTCAATAAAATCCAAATGGCTCGTAAAATGCTCGCGGCGGGAGAGCCGGACGACAAAATTCTCGCGTATGCGGAAATCACCCCCGAACAGCTCGAAAAAATCCGCAGAGAAGACCACCCTACGGCACACTGATTGCCTGGCATCCACCCTGAGAAGAAAAGAAATCCAATCCGAAAGGCGCTCCCCCGTGGAGCGTCTTTCCTTAGTACTCTATCAAACCGCAGTACTCTATCAAACCGCTCCACTCCGACAGGCGCCCACGCGCATTCTCCCTCGCCACCGGGTCGTACGCGCAAAGACGCGCCCCTGGCGCACCTGGTCCACGTCGCCGCCCACCAGCTCGCAGAAGCGCGCCAGCTCGTTCATGAAGCTGATCCGCGTGGCGAGCATCGCGTTCGCCGCGTACTTCGTCAGCTCAGCCGACGGAATCGACATCGACAGCATCCGGTTCTCCCGCATCGTGAACAGGAAAAACAGCTCCTTCAGCAGCTCCGCCGTCCGGTTGTTCTCCGTCCCGATCACGATCCGGTCCGGCTTCATGAAGTCCTCCACCGCCGTCCCCTCTTTCAGGAACTCCGGACAGAAGGCCACGTCGAACTCCAGGTCCGCCCCCCGCGCAGCGCCACCTGCTCGCCCACGATCTCCTTCACCCGCAGCGTCGTCCCCACCGCGATGAAGATAAAGAGCGCGCGCGCCATCCCCTCCTTCAGGCTCGTCGAAAAGCGCAGCCCTCCCTACACGACGCGTTCCTCTTGACGATCTCCTCGAACCCCGGCTTGTAGATCGGGATACGCCCCTCCTGCAGCATCGCGATCTTCCGCTCGTCCACGTCCACGCAGCAGACGTCGTTCCCCACCTCCGCGAAGCACGCCCCCGTCACAAGCCCGACGTACCCGGTTCCCACCACGCAAATGCGCATACACGATCAACTCCCGAAAGGTTTTCGTTTTCAGCGACATGGAACCATCTCGCACAGCTCGCTATATTTTTCACATAGAAACGCCTTGCATTATACCCAACACTTTCCAAATCTGCAGGAACGATTTTCATAAAACACCGTACAGTACTTGCAGCGCCTCTCAAAACGACTTCCTAACACATATTTTTCCCAGCTTGACCTTTCACGTTTCGAGTAATAAAATTACTCGAAACAGATACGCGAAAGGATGAAGAGCCTCTCAATGATCGCCAGACTTACCGCACTCGCACAACATCAGGGCTTCCGCCGCTACTTCGCCAACACATCGTGGCTCTTTGGCGAGAAGGTCCTCCGCATGGTTGTCAGCTTAATTGTCGGCGTCTGGGTCGCGCGCTACCTCGGCCCTGAGCGGTACGGCCTCTTTAGCTACGCCCAAAGCTTCGTTGGCCTTTTCGCCGTCATCGCCACGCTGGGGCTCAACAACATACTCGTACGTGAACTCGTCAAAGACGAGAGCAGGCGTGACATCCTTCTGGGAACCGCGTTCTGCCTCAAACTCCTCGGCGCGGCGGCCGTCATGTTGCTGCTTGCCGCCGCCGTCCATTTCACATCCAACGACGCCTACACCAACGCGCTCGTCTTTATCGTCGCCTCCGCGACGGTTTTCCAGAGCTTCAACGTCATCGATCTCTACTTCCAGAGCAGAGTGCTCAGCAGATACGTCGTATTCGCCAACACCATCAGCCTGGCGCTGCTCAGCCTGCTCAAAATCGCATGCATCCTCCTCCGGGCGCCGCTGACCGCCTTCGCCTTTCTCGTCCTCTTAGACACCATCGTCTTGGCGGCGGGCTTCGTCTTTTTCTACAGACAGAACAAGCTTTCGGTGCGTGCATGGTCGTTCGATCAGAACACGGCGAAGAGCCTCCTCAAGGATAGCTGGCCGCTCATCCTCAGCGGCATGGTCGTCGCTGTGTACATGAAAATCGACCAGGTGATGATAAAAGAGATGCTGGACAGCGAGGCGGTCGGCCAGTACGCAGCGGCGGTGCGCATCAGCGAGGCGTGGTATTTCATACCCATGGTCATCTGCTCGTCCCTCTTCCCGGCCATCCTCAACGCCAAGAAGCAGAGCGAAGCGCTGTACTACTCGCGCCTTCAGCGGCTTTACGATATGATGGTTTGGATGGCGATTGCGGTAGCGCTGCCGATGACATTTCTGAGCGACGACATCGTGCGCTTCCTCTACGGAGAGGCATACAGCCAGTCCGCCAGCGTTCTGATGATCCATATATGGGCGGGGGTGTTCGTTGGACTGGGTGTGGCGAGCGGCAAATGGTACCTGAGCGAAAATTTACAACAGCTTCTTTTTTTAAGAACCCTTTGCGGTGGAATCACGAACGTTGCATTAAATATTATCCTTATTCCAGTCTCAGGCGGTTTGGGTGCTGCAATTGCAACATTAGCAAGCCAATCAATGGTTTGTTTTTTCTTTGACGCATTTAATGAGAAAACAAAAAACACCTTTTCAATGAAACTACGCTCTTTTAATATTAATAAATATATCAAGTGAAAGATAATTAGCACTATCTATCTTTAAGGAATCTCTGAAAAAATTGAGTCGGCCTTGCAGGAACTTGATGCAATCGAGTTCAATGTTGAGTTAAACCTCCTGAAATAGAGTTTCTTAAGCAAACATATTAATCGAATAATAATAAATATCTAATGAAAAAATCAACGCAAAACCTGTTATCAGAGGAATGAGATTATGAAACACTTATCAGGAAGAGTAGCTCCGCTTCTTGAAACGGAATCGATAGAAGAAGTCGCGGCGCGGCACCCCTTCGGCGAATACGCATGAACCGACCCGGTGCGTGGAGCTTCGTCGCGACGAGGGCGAGCCGCGCGTCGACTTGGATTCCGCCGACGTCGTCATTCTCCGCCTCTCTGGTCGGGAGGGGGCGAACCCGAACTTTCGCTACATCCTTCACCACGAGTTCGGCCACGTCTACGACAGAATGGACCCGGCGTTCCAACACACTCTTGAAACGCGTCGCTCTCTGAACGACGACCGGAACAAGCTTGTCTTCGTCACGGACTTGTGGAACGCATAAATCGACGGAAGACTGCACAGGCTGGGGCTTTTCCAGTTCGACCAGCCACCCGCGAGAGTTCACTGCTTTGCACTCTGCAGAATCATCACCATCGACTCCGTCGAGTCGTATATTGAGGAGATCGCCTGCCGTCACTTCGGCATGGGAGCGCCCCTCGAACGCTCCCGCGAGCTGCTGAAAAGAGTTTGGAACAGCCCTCACGGCACGTTGACCTACCCGTTCTTCTCCGCGTGCTATGAAGAATACTGCAAAGGAGCATCGCGATGAAAAAACGAATCCTTGTCACCGGCGGCGCCGGATTCCTCGGCTCCCACCTGTGCGAACGACTGCTGAACGACGGCCACGAGGTCCTCTGCGCGGACAACTTCTACACGGGGGATAAGCGGAACGTCCTGACGGGTGGATTGTGAAAACACGTGCAATGAGATGTGAGATCGCGGATTCGAAGGAGGGGACGATATGAATTTCAGAGTTTCGGACGTCGGCCAGTTCGCGGATGTGTCCGTTGAGTTCGGAGACTTTACACTTCTGGTCGGCGCTCAGGGAACGGGAAAAAGTATTTTTTTGCAGCTTTTCAAGCTCTCCAGAGATCAGGAGTATGTTAAAACCACGATGAATCAGTTCGGACAGGACTGGAATAAGAAAAGTAAGCCCGAACTGTTGGAGGCGTATTTCGGCGAAGGAATGGGACATATTTGGAGATCCGAAAGCCGTATTCTCGGCGATGGCAAAGATGCTGCTCCGTCCCCCCGAATGCCCAAAGAAGAAGCTCATCCTGAGACGGTCTATTACATTCCCGCGCAAAGAGTGCTGACGATGCTTACAGGTTGGCCTCAGCCCTATAGAGGCTATACGTCGAGAGATCCCTTCGTCGTCAAAAATTTCAGCGAGCGTATACGCACCTATCTGGAAGGAATGAAGGAGAGAGAAAGCCTCTTTCCCGTAGCACAGAAAATAAAAGAACCGATTCGAGAGCTTCTCAATTCAAGTCTTTTTCACGGAGCATCGCTTTCGCGCAGCGCTTCGGCCGGACAAAAAGAAGTACGGCTGAATGTGGAAGGCGATACAACCCGGGCGATTTCGTACATGGCATGGTCCACCGGACAAAGAGAATTTTTTCCGTTGTTGCTTGGATGCTATGAGCTGCTACCGGCAGGCAGAATAACAAAGCGCGAAGAGATTGAATGGGTGGTGCTCGAAGAGCCGGAAATGGGGCTTCACCCGATGGGAACGTTCGCCGTCATGGGGCTGGTACTGGATATGTTGAGTCGGGGGTACAAAGTTGCAATCACGACGCACTCCTCGAACGTTCTGGATATTGTGTGGGCGATCGAGACGATCAAGCGGCAGGAAATAAAAGAAGACCAAAAGATCGAGATGATCTCGCGACTGCTCGACCTTCCCTGCGGCAATCCTGGAATATCCAAGATGATCGGTCATGCGCTGCACCTTGAAATCAAGACGCACAGTTTTTATTACGAAGAAGGGCGTGTTCAGGCCAAGGATATTTCAACCCTCGATCCCGGCGACGAGGACGAGATCGTAGCAGGCTGGGGCGGACTGGCAGCCTTTAACGGACGCGTATCCGACACAGTTGCCGAAGCCGTGAGGATGTCCACCGATGGATGATCGTGAGTCGCGGTTTCGGAGGGCGGTAAAAGCGTGCCCTGATTTGACGCTACGGGATGGTTTGCAGGCTGTATCGCCCGCGAACAGAGAGAGGATCCGCCCGAAAGAACCGCGCTCCGTAACAGGCAGCGTCGATATCGATGAGGACCTGAGAGAGCTGCTGCCAACGGACAATCGATGGGATTACGCTGTAGGGTACAGGGGAAACGAAAATAGAGAGAAAGCCTTTTTTATCGAGGTGCATTCAGCGGAAACCAGCGAAATACGCTGCGTCGTTCGCAAAGCGCAAAGCTTAAAAGCATGGGCTGAGCGCAATGCGCCCGATTTGTGGGATATGACTCTTCCAACCTAGATTCCCGCCCACTCATAACGAGGCCGGAGGTTGGACATCCATAGCCTCGTAGATTTTGCGTTGCTTCTCCAAAACTTCACCGACAAGAAGCCTTTGTCCAGGATGTTCGAAACATTCGATCACATCGAGCTTGTCCAGAAGTCCTTGCAGAGTGTAGTCCTTAAACAAGCCCGCATCCTGCATTCGCTTCTTTATGTAGGACAGGTAAATCAGGGCGATGAACTCCACGAACAGCTTGCCTTCAAGGCTTTGTTCCGAAGAAACAAGGGTACGCCTCATGTTGAGCCGCTCCTTAAGGTTACCGAAGGCCTTCTCCACAAGATCCTTGTTGCGGTAGAGTTCAAGAGCCGTGGAGGCGTCCATGGTCTCGTTGGACAGGAGAGCGAAAAAGCCGAACCAGCGCTTCGCCTTGGCGACCGCCTCCGCTTTGACGGCGACCTTGACGCCTCGTTTCGGGGTGGTCGTGATCTCGAAGAATCTGCGGTACGATGTCTCGTGTTCCGGGACTCTTTTTCCCGACTCCAGTTCGCTCTTGAGGGCGATCAGTCGGCGGTCGAAGGCCTTCTCTTCCTCCGCCGCCTTGTCGATGTTGTAATAGTAGTGCACGTAGATGCGCCTGGGCTCTGAAACGGTATCACCTTTGTACGGCCGGTATTGCTTGTAGTTCCATTCCGTCTGCACCGTATAACAGTACAGTTCGTACTTGTCGTTGAAGTGGTCGTAGGAACGGAACCGCTCGTAAAGGGGCTCCAGGTTCTGTTGGATAAAGGAGAGGGACATCCTGCCCGCGATCAGGAACTTGACATGCTCCTTGAAGAGGGCGTTTATGTTGTCCTCGCTGTAAAACCCCCTGTCCATGACCAGCTTGACTTTGGAGTATCCCAGAATATCCAGCTCCGCAAGAAGAGTTTTCACGGTCTTGACGTCGGGAATGTTTCCGGCCAGCTTGCGGTAGTAGAAGGGGAGGCCCGAGGTCTCGCCGAAGACAAGGGCCAGATTCAACTGGGGCAGACGGTCGTCCTCCTTGTTGTTGCCGTACTGGACCTGTCCGAGACATTCCGAGTAGCTTGAAACGGATGTGATGTCGTAAGCCCAGAATTCTCCCTCCATGCGCCTCTTCCCCTGCAGCTTGAAGAACTCGTGCTTCTCTTCTTCGGTGATGGACGCGAAGAGTTCGCTGCTCCGCTGGGAGCCGATGTTCTCTCCGCAGGGGTGCTTGTGCAGGGCGCTCCACTTCTCGAAGCGGTAGAGAGGGTTCTTGTCCTCCAGGATCAGGTAGTAGGCTATGGACAGGATCTGCTTGAAGGTCTTCGGGAAACATCTCTTCAAGTCTTCGGTGATGCCCAGTTTCTCGCCGATGGCGTCGAGGAGCCAGGTCGCTCCGTAGAAAAGCCGTGCTGTTCGAGCGGCAGGAACCGGTCCTGGTCCGGCCGGTATCCGCTCGTCCTTTTGCTTCCGTCGTCTGCCGTCGGTGGGAACGAGCTTGCCGGTGTGTTCATCCAGTCGGCCGATCAATGTTCTCTTCGCTCTGGACTGTCGTTTTTCTTTGTCCCAGTAGGATACGGATTCGTACGCATAGGTGATTCCGGAACGAGTATCTTTTTGAAAGACGATGCTTGCCATGGTTTCATCACCTCGTTATGTGTAACTTATATCATAACGAGGTGATCGTCAAGCGGGAAATTGTCAAAGTTCGATTGTTGCTTGCTTTAGAGAGAACCTTTTGGCTCCATCGTTATGAATTGCCGGGAATCCAGGTTCCAAGGGAAATTCATTGGGTCGCATCCGGGAGATGCGATCTGCGCTTGAATGATTCGTACAGACGGCAACTGGCATTGGCGGGAGTGGGCTCCCCGAAGCAGTATTTGGAACTGACGTAAAAAAAGGTTGTGAACGGAAAGGAACTTTTCGGCAAGTTGCCCCCGACGTCGCACATGAAAAATGTCCGGGGCTTCGAGAACTGCAGATAAACATTTGGAACAGCCCTCACGGCACGTTGACGTACCTGGTCTTCTTTGGGTACTGCAAAGGTGCGCCCGTAATCCGTTGTGCTGCAACGGATCGAGAGCGCGATTGAAATACCCGTTACCCATATCACAGCAGAAAGGAGAAGAATACGGCAAGCGGAAACACCGGGGAAACGGGGCTGCCCGCGCTGCGGCGGGCATGAGTCCGGGCGGCAGTGACCCTTCGCCCGCCGAAGGGGTGATGTAGCCCGCCGACAAAGGGGACTGAGGCGAGACCGTTACGCCGAGATGGTCTTCGAGACTGAGCGTCGAAAGGTCGAGGAACACGAACCGATTGATTCGCATCCGAGGGTCGAATCCCCACCGCATCCTACACGGTCTGACAGGATGCATGCGGGGGGAGGTACCCGGCGACGGGAGGAAGCCTCCGAAGCCATCTGCTTATTCCTTGCTGGCAGATGGTGGAGCGACGGGGAGAACGCAGCCAGACCGTCGACTCCGCATCGACTTGCAGCACGCAAGGGCAAGGATTGCGATCGGCGGCCTCATCGACGCGCTTGAGTTCAATCGCGTGAAGCGGGGAAGCTTCGCACGGCCGATGGGAGGCGGGAGCTCCGGGCCGCGCGGGGTGGCGGAGCACCCGTAGTAGTCCGAGACGGGGAAAGCCCGTCACATGGCGAAGGGGTGCAGCTTGACGGATTTACCTGATAGACTATCTGACCCAGCGAGGTGAAGACCTCTGATAATCAGAGAAATACAGCGTAAATTAGCGACATGGTCCGAAGAGAACAAGGCGAGAAGGTTCTACCGACTGTTGAGAATCGTCTCCGACCCGATATGGCTGGAAGAGGCGATATGCAGAACCCTCGGAGCCCGGGGAGCGACAACGCCGGGAATCGACGGGATGACGAGAGCCCACGTGGAGAACAACATCGTGGAACTCGCGCGAACCATCGGGAAAGAACTCAGAGCGGGCACGTACGAACCACAGCCCGTGCGGCGCGTCAACATCAGGAAGGCCAACGGCAAACTCAGACCGCTGGGGATACCGACGCTCAAGGACAGAATTGTGCAGCGGGCCATGCTCATGGCCATGGACCCCATATGGGAGAACGACTTCCACAACCTGTCCTACGGATTCAGGCCCGGAAGAAGTGTGCATCAGGCCATACGGACCGTAAAACTGCAACTTCAGGACTTCGGCAGAGGCAACGGTGCCCGATGGATAATCGAAGGGGATCTGACGAGCTACTTCGACACCATACATCACAGATTGCTAATGAAGGCCGTGAGGAAGAGAATCCGGGACAGGAGGTTTCTGGACCTGCTCTGGAAGTTCCTCAAGGCGGGGCACGTCGACAAGCGGCTCTTTCACGCCGCGCACGACGGCGTGCCTCAGGGCGGAGTCATCTCACCGCTGCTCGGAAACATCATGCTGAACGAATTCGACATGTACCTTGAAAACCGGTACCTCTCCAAGAAGACGCGAAGAGCCAGAGAAAGCTGGAACGACAGCGTCAAGCGGAAACGTCCGAAAGCAACCAAGGAAGGACGCAAACTGAAACCTTCGGTGAGCTACTGCCGATACGCCGACGACTTCGTGATATCCGTCAAAGGAACGCGAGCACAGACGGAGGAGATACGCGAAGAGTGCAAGGAATACCTGCACAACGACCTCCGACTCGTCCTGAACATGGAAAAGACCCGTATCACCCACGTCAACGACGGATTCGTCTTTCTCGGACACCGCATCATCAGAAAGCGGGGAAAGAAGGGAACGATGAGAGTCACTGACGGAATCCCCCGCGAGAAAGTCTCCGGCTTCACAGACCGCATCAGGAAGCATCTCGACGAAAATCACCACATGAGCGGCGCGGAGATGATCGACAGCCTGAACAAGAAGATCGACGGCTGGGGGAGATTCTACCAGTACGCGGACCAGAAGACATGGGCCTATAAAAGGGTGGACAACACGGTCTTCTGGAAGATGGCGCGCTGGCTGGGGGCGAAGTATAGAAGTGCCGTAAAGCCCCTGATAAGGAAGTGGGTAGCGCACCCCGAAGAGGGGAAGGCCAAGACATGGGTGATGTACGACAGGAAGAGCGACGGCAAGCCAAGACGCGCTGCCCTCTCCAAGCTTGTGGGGAGAGGGAGCAATCAGTACCGATGGAAACAGCAGCAAGGCAACCCGTACAGGGTGGAGCCGGAGGAAAGAACCCGAGCGCCGACGTCTCGCTACGACGAAGTCGCGATGGCTGTCAGTCAACGTTGAGTGGAGAGCCGTATGCGCTGAGAGGCGCACGTACGGTTCGGAGGGGAGAGGTGTGGGAAACAGCTCGACTGCGCCCCGCCTCTTACCCTACAATACTGCAAAGGAGCAACCCTATGAAAAAACGAATCCTTGTCACCGGCGGCGCCGGATTCCTCGGCTCCCACCTGTGCGAACGGCTACTGAACGACGGACACGAAGTCCTCTGCGCGGACAACTTCTACACGGGGGACAAGCGCAACATCCTCCACCTGACGGCGAACCCGCTCTTCGAGCTGCTGCGCCACGACGTGACCTTTCCGCAATTCTACGGATGCGGAAGCATGTGAACGGGGGAATGGGAATGAGATCGCCGCTCGCGCCGATAGTGCTTTTCGTCTACAATAGGCCGTGGCATACCGAGCAGACGGTGACGGCGCTCCTGAAGAACGAGCTGGCAGATGCGTCGGCTCTGATAATCTACTCCGACGCGCCGAAGAACGAGGCCGCCGCCGGGAAGGTGGAGGAAGTGCGCCGCTTTGTCAAGAGCATTCGCGGCTTCAAAAGCGTCTCGATCATCGAGCGCGAGAAAAACTGGGGGCTTGCGGACAACATCATCGACGGGGTCACCGCCGTGGTGAACAAGTACGGCAGAGTGATCGTGCTGGAGGACGATATTGTCACGAGTCCGTTTTTCTTGCGGTTTATGAACGACGGGTTGAGAAAGCTGGTAAACAGGCGCGCTCGGCTCAGCTTTCAAACGGCTTAACTATCTACACTCGGCAAAGGAGAAAACCATGAGCAATGTTTCTACCTTTATAAAAGAGTATGTTAGAGCTATCATTGAAGGTTATGCGGCTGTATTTGCCGGAGCTGGATTATCGCGTGCCTCTGGTTATGTAAACTGGAAAGATCTTGTAAGGCCGCTGGCTGAAGAAATAGGACTAGATGTAAATAAAGAGCATGACCTAGTTGCTGTCGCGCAATATTACCGCAATGAACGCGGATCGCGATTTTCTATAAACCAAAAAATATTAAATGAATTTACCAAAGACACAATGCAAAACAAAAACATTGAAATTCTGGCCAGACTTCCAATTAAAACATACTGGACTACAAATTATGACGAATTGTTAGAATCCGCTTTAGAACGCAACAACAAAAAGGCAGATGTAAAAACAACCCAAGAATCCTTGGCCAACAATATCTGCGATAGAGATGCTGTAGTTTATAAAATGCATGGAGACGTGCGAGATCCGGCCAAAACCGTTGTAACGAAAGACGATTATGAAATCTATGGCAATGAGCGTCCCTTGTTCAGAACTGCCTTGCAAGGAGATTTAATTTCAAAAACATTTCTTTTTATTGGATTTAGTTTTGAAGACCCCAATCTGGATCACATTCTAAGCCAAATACGTATCTTGCTGGGCGAATCCTCACGAGATCATTACTGCTTTTTTGAACGCGTAAAGAAGAGAGAAAACGACGAAAATCAACAAGAATTTTCCTATAATGTTGCGAAACAAGAACTACGAATAAAGGATTTGCGCAGATACGGCATTCAGGCCGTCCTTTTGGACACCTATTCTGAAATCACATGCATTCTCAGGGAAATCGAGAGCAGCGTTCTTCGAAAAAATATATTTATTTCAGGCGCTCTAGCTGAATATGAACCTCCGTGGAATAAAGAGAGTGTCGATAATTTCACTTTTAGCTTGGCGCAGGATCTAGTTAAGCACGATTATCGCATTATTTCCGGCTTTGGAAAAGGAATTGGATCGACAATTATCAATGGTGCCCTAGAGGAGATTATGCGCAGTAAATATAAGCACGTAGATGAATATCTCTGCCTGCGCCCTTTTCCGCAGATTGTTTCGGGTGGATTGCCACGCGGTGAGCTGTGGAAACGTTACAGAGAAGACATGATTTCTCAAGCAGGCATAGCCGTTTTTCTATTCGGCAATAAAGAAGTTGACGGGAACGTCGTGTTCTCCGATGGTATGCTTGAAGAATTCGAGATCGCCCGTAAGTTGGGGAAAATAATCATCCCTGTAGGAAGTACAGGTGGTGCCGCTGCTAAAATTTTCAACGTTGTTAAAGAGGGCCTCAAAGACTACCCCTATCTGGTAGATTATTGCGATCAACTGCAAACTGAAGTCGATTCCGGCAAGCTTGTCGAATTAGTACGCAAAATAATTCATAAACAGCAAGTCGTTTAGAGGAGAGATCGATTTGGCTCATAAAACATTTATTTCATACAAATACAGCGAGGCTCGCGATCTAAGAGATCGCATAATCGAAGAATTGGGTGATGATGCGATGTTTTACAAAGGTGAAACTTCCGACTCTCCCGACCTATCCGACACAACAACGGAAAATATCAAAAGAGCGCTGACAGACATGATGTATGAAACATCAGTCACTATAATCATCATTTCACCTGACATGAAGAATAGCAAGTGGATTGACTGGGAGATTGAATACAGCTTGAAGAATAACACTCGAAATAATCGCACTTCACACACAAACGGCTTGCTCGGCGTTATTATGAAATGCAATGGCGGATACAGTTGGTTTAAAACAACATCTGTTAAGGATGATGGGTGTAAATCTTCGAGATTTTATGAAGACAAAGTCTACCCAATAATCAGAAAGAACCGATTTAACCAAATGCCCAAAATATACAAATGCAATGTGTGCAAAACAGTCGACGCTTTATTAGGTTCATATATTGCCTATATCGAAGAGCAGACATTTCTAGCAGACCCTCAAAAGTATATCGATAATGCGTATGATAAAAGCGAGAACGACGCCGCCGGTTATGAGATTACTAAAGTGCGATAGCTGCTGGATGCGATGCTCGCATTGGCACGAAATGGCTGAAAAACAGATAACGTACTTCTTCTTTGAGCGCTGCAAAGAATACTGCAAAGGAGCATCGCGATGAAAAAACGAATGTCATTAACGCACAGAAAAAGGAGATGCTAGGATGACTACCGCAGAGCGCATTAATGTGACATTACGCCGAAGTTCAGAGGCGCAATGATCGCAGTCTGGTGCTTGTGCCGCCGGTCGATGAGCGAGAGCAGTATCTGCGCCTCCTCAACGGAGATGGGAAACGGAAGCCATTCGTTTATGATCAGGAGATCGTACCCGGCGCTTCGCGAACAAGTCACGAGCCCCTAATAAGTCGGTGTTTTCGTGCCATCTCATCGTTGAGAACTACAACATCCCCCGGAAGAAAATCCCAAATCCTGGCGGTGCTTTTGAATGTTTTTTGAAGTGCGTCGCTGACAGGTTCCAACCATTCCTTCTTATGTTCACGGAGAACAAGAATAAGCTGAATACTGATGGATGCGTAGGCCTGTTTCAGAAAGCTCCGCGGGAGATCGTTGTGAGAAGGGTGCCGTCCCAAGAGCGCGGCCATCGCCAAGTTTAAGCTGCCGGCGAGTTTAGCGTTGATCTCTTGGATAAATTTCTTGAAATCTTCCTCGTTCCCCGGTCGGGGAGCGGAAGATTTGGCTTCGACGATCCAGAGAGAAGAGGCTGTGGAAGATGCGCCAAGACCACGCATAAGGAGAAACTCCGCTGTAGGAACATTCCCTTCTCCTCGATTGACATGACTGTAAAGGCGGCTTTTTTCGATATGGAAGACGGTCTCTTCCTCAAAAGGGCCGAAGACCATTCCGGACTCCCTGATTTCCATAGTGTGCCGCCGATTCATTGGAGACTCAGCTCCACCTGTTCTTCATAAAGACGGACCGATTCGTCAACAATAGGGTTGTCGGGCATTCCGTCGCGAAGATCTCCCGCTGTCCACTCGCCTGCGTTTGCGGATAAAACAGGGATGGAGAGCCGTTTTTTCCGGCTGATTAAAAGCAGTTTCTTCAACACGAAATAAGAGTGTGTCGCTATGAAGAACTGAATCTCTCTTTCGGCCAACAAAGCCAGAATATCCAAGAAAGCCGAAATAGCTTTCGGATGGAGGGCGGCCTCCACTTCGTCGATGAAAACGATCGACTGAGGGGAGAGATAACGGTTACCAAGCAACGTGTCCAGGATCGCGAGTTTTTTCACTCCTTCGGCAGTGATTCCCAGGGCATACTTCTCGTTCCCTTTCTTGAAAGACCAGCGATGATCTTCTTCGTCGTACTCCATCCTGCCGCCCAGCAGTTCCCGCAGGTTTTCGCGCGACTGAGCGAACTCCGGGAAATTTTTCCCCTTCGTCGGGCGGATGTTCAATACTTTCGCAAGGTCGAAATAAGTGTCGTCGAAACCGAAAAGCTGGTCGATCTCCCTGGACTTCAAGATGATATGATGAAGAGAAAGAATCTCTTTCGCCGGTAGAAACACGGAGTTTCCCTCCAAAGAAGGACCGTCGTACTGCACTTTGGTTATCTGTTTCGCCGTGTCCTTGCCGAAGGAGAACGCAATTTTATGCTTATCGACGACCGCTTCGAACGAAAGCGGATTTTCGCTTCCCTTGCTCACCAGGTCGCCGATCTTGTCGGCTTGAAAGGTCCAGTGAAGCTTCTTCGCCAGAATCTCCGAAAGCGAAGTCTGACGCTCGTCGCCTCTTCCGAACAATTCCAAAGAACGGATGATGGAGTAAAGCGCTTTCAGAAGAAACGTCTTCCCGGCGCCGTTCTCGCCGATGACAAGGTTCATTCCTCCCAGTGAATGCCATTCCACCGATGACAGAGGACCGAAATTGGCGAACCGCACCTTGTCGATCATGACGCTCACTCTCCTTTTCAACGCTTTTCGGTTATTCTACCACAACGGCGCCATGCACTCGAACTTCGATGAGTGCACAAACACGTGGACGATCTCTTCCGGAGCCGACGTATTCCCCCGAGAATCCCCGAAACCCCTTTGACAAAACGTATTACGAGTAATAAAATTACTCGTAATACGTTAACACAACCCTTTTACTCGGCGCCGTCGGAACGATTCCGAGATTGGATCCGAACGCTGCTCTTTATCGGCGGCGATGCGAAAGAAACACTGCAACCATGGATTCGATACAGGTACAACGAAGTTTTTCTGCGAGGTGCTCAATATGGACAATTCACGAACCGTATTGCAAGCATGCGCCAGATATATCGAGTAATACGAAGAATACCGCAAAGGAGCAACCCTATGAAAAAACGAATCCTTGTCACCGGCGGCGCCGGATTCCTTGGCTCCCACCTGTGCGAACGACTACTGAACGACGGACACGAAGTCCTCTGCGCGGACAACTTCTACACAGGGGACAAGCGCAACATCCTTCACCTGACGACGAACCCGCACTTCGAGCTGCTGCGCCACGACGTGACCTTTCCGTTGTATGTGGAGGTGGACGAAATCTACAATATGGCCTGCCCGGCATCCCCCGTCCACTACCAGAGAAACCCGGTGCAGACAACGAAGACCTGCGTTCACGGGGCGATCAACATGCTGGGGCTCGCCAAGCGCACGCGAGCGAAGATATTCCAGGCCTCCACCAGCGAAGTCTACGGCGACCCCGAGGTGCATCCGCAGACCGAGGACTACTGGGGGCGCGTCAACCCCATCGGCATCCGAAGTTGCTACGACGAGGGAAAACGCTGCGCCGAGACGCTCTTCTTCGACTACCACCGCCAGCACGCCCTGCGCATCAAGGTCGCCCGCATATTCAACACCTACGGCCCGCGCATGCACCCCGACGACGGCAGAGTGGTCAGCAATTTCATCGTGCAGGCCCTGCAAGGGCAGGACATCACCATCTACGGAGACGGCTCTCAGACGCGCAGCTTCTGCTACGTCGACGACCTCGTCGACGGCATCGTCCGCCTGATGAACAGCCCCGACGATCTCACCGGCCCCGTCAATCTGGGAAACCCGACCGAGTTCACCATCCGCGAACTGGCGGAACAGGTGCTGCGCCTTACGGGCGGCACGAGCACCCTCCGCTTCCAGCCGCTGCCGCAGGACGACCCCAGACAGCGCAAGCCGGACATCTCCCTCGCGCGCGAACGCCTCGGATGGACTCCGACGATTCCGCTGGAAGATGGACTGCTTCGCACCATCGACTACTTCAGGAGGACGCTCGCCAATGACTGAACCGATGACCGACGCGCAGAACAAGCGCCTGAACACGCCCGTTCTCTTCCTTACCTTCAACCGACTCGACACAACGCAGCAGGTCTTCGAGGCCATTCGCCGCGCCCGCCCTCCGCGCCTCTACCTCGCCTCCGACGGCCCCCGCGACTCCCGCCCCGGCGAGGAAGAGAAAGTGAAGAGCGTCAGAGAATACGTGCTTGGCCACATCGACTGGGAGTGCGAGGTGAAAACGCTCTTTCGCGAGAAGAACCTCGGGTGCAAGTACGCCGTCAGCGGCGCGATCTCGTGGTTCTTCGAGAACGAGGAGATGGGTATTATACTGGAGGACGACGTCCTGCCCGTCCCCTCGTTTTTTCCGTATTGCGAAGAGCTGCTTGAGAGGTATAGGGACGATGAGCGGATTGCCCATATAAGCGGCTTCAACCCTTTAACCTCTTTTGATGCGAACGGGGACTCTTACTTTTTCTCGAAGTTCGGGCCTATCTGGGGGTGGGCTTCCTGGAGAAGAGCATGGAGACAGTACGATGTTGAGATCTCAAGCTGGCCGCAATTCAGAGACTACTATTTACGCTTTGTCACCGACACCCCTAAGGAAGAATCATGGAGAAGATCGCTTTTCGACCAACTTTACCGAAAAGAAATCGACACATGGGACTATCAGTGGTCATACGCACGCATGATCGGAGATCAGCTTAATGCCACACCTACCGTCAATCTGATCAAAAACATTGGATTTGGCCATGCCGATTCCACTCATACACATGCCAGTATAGATGAAAGATTTTTAACTGTCTATGATATAAAACTTACAACGCACCCTCGCTTCATCGTAAGAAACAAAATTTACGACCAGCTCTATCTTGACCGGTTTGCTCTCCAAGTCTCTTTCCTCAAGAGACTGCCCGGAGCGCTTCGAAGACGATTAAAAAAGTTCCGAGCTTTTCTGACCAAACCAAGCACACCGACAGGAGGCGCAGCTTCGTCTTGAAAAAAGCTGTCTTTCTCGACCGCGACGGTACCGTCAACAAGGAAACAGGATACCTCCACAAACCCGACGACTTTTCCTTTCTTCCGGGGGTTGTGGAGGCGATAAGAATCTTTCGCGAGCTTGGATACATGGTGATCGTCGTCACCAATCAGTCGGGTGTGGCGCACGGCTATTACGAAGAAGAGGATGTCAAACGTCTCCATGACCACATGGATGGGCTGCTCGCGCTAGAAGGCACGTCCGTCGACGCCTATTACTACTGCCCTCACCATCCTGAGGGAGCAAGAGACGATTACAGAAAAATATGCGGATGCAGAAAGCCCGCTCCCGGCATGATTCAGCAGGCCGCAAAGGTTTTTGACCTCGACCTCGCCAGAAGCATCTGCATCGGAGACAAGACCATCGACGCCCAGGCCGGAATGAATGCGGGCGTTGGCCGATGCGCCCTCGTCAAGGGTATCTATCCGGTCGACGAAACAATCGCAAGGAGCGTTCCTCTCTTCGGTAACTTGCTTGAATTTGCGCTCCACCTGAAAAGCGTTGAGCAAGAGCTGAACGCACAAATGGCCTCGACGGACTGAAATCACAAGCGAAAGGAGCTTTTCGATGGGCCGTTTTCATGAACTGGGTTTCTCGAACGTTTCAACCTACAAGGCATCCGAAAGGCTATCGAAGGTACAAACAGCCTTCGAAGGAACTCCCCCGTACAAAGGCATGTCCATGCAGTCTTTTCTTGCGGGACTGCCGAAAATTCTCAAAGCACATGACCTCAAGCTGGTCGCCAAAGCTATCGCGGAGGCGAAAGAAAATCATCGCCCCGTTATTGTGATGTTCGGTGGCCACGTCGTAAAGTGCTGTTGCGTTCCGAGCTTGCTTGACCTTGCCTCAAACGGCTTTATTACCCACTTCGCCTCCAACGGTTCAGCCGCGATTCATGATGCCGAACTCGCAGCTTGGGGACAAACCTCCGAGGATGTCGCCGCGCAACTCGAGGACGGCTCCTTCGGCATGGCCTCCGACACAGCCGAGCTGCTCAACTCAGCAGCCAGAAGAGCTTCTACACATCAAGAGGGTTTCGGCGAAGCTCTCGGTGGGATGCTCCTTGAACGCAAGGTCCCCTTTGTCCACAGATCGCTCGCCGCACAGAGCAGCCGACTGGGAATCCCCTACACCATTCACGTAGCACTCGGCACCGATATCGTACATCAGCATCCGGACGCAGACGGCGCTTCGATCGGGGATGCCTCGATGCGCGATTTCCGAATTTTGGCCGGTTCAGTCGCAGGACTCGGAGACGGAGGCGTGGTTTTAAACATCGGGAGCTCCGTTATCATGCCTGAAGTTTTTCTCAAAACCCTTGCATTGGCTCGCAATACGGGCCATGCCGTAAAGTATTTCGTCACGGTGAATATGGATATGATACAGCACTACCGCCCTGTGGCAAACGTCGTTACTCGGCCCGTCCTTCATGGAGGAAGCGGTTATTCCATCACAGGGCATCATGAAATAATGATCCCCCTTTTGGCTGCGGCCATATACGAGGAGAATGCGTAATGAACCGGTCTTATGAATCGTCTGTTTTCTCGCGATCTTTACAAGAGCACCTTGAGTGCTTCTCCAAAATCTCCAGCATTGAGAATGATATTCTCCGTTCCGCGAATACCATGCTCGAAACCCTTCGCTCAGGCGGAAAAATTCTCGTCTGCGGAAACGGAGGTTCCGCCGCTGACGCACAGCATTTCACAGCGGAGATAGTAGGGCGATTTTACAAAAACCGTAAGGCGCTTCCGGCCATCGCCCTCTCCACGGATACCTCAATAATCACCGCCGTGGGAAACGACTTCGGATTCGACTGCATTTTCTCCAGACAGGTGGAAGCTCTCGGAAACACGAATGATATTCTCCTCCTGTTATCAACATCCGGGAACTCGCACAACCTACTCAACGCTGTAGCGAAAGGGTCGGAAAAAGGGCTTGGCACAATCGCGCTCCTCGGTAAAGACGGCGGCGATCTCATGAAATGTGTCGACATCCCGGTCATCGTGCCATCTTTCGACACTCCGCGGATTCAGGAAGTCCACGGCTTTATCGTCCACCTATGGGCGGAGATCATTGAATCTTTGCTCTGTACGGCAGGAGAAGGAGAAAAGCGATGATAATCTCCGCACAAACCTTTCACGGCAGACGCATTCTTGTCGTGGGGGATATTATGCTGGATCGCTATATAATTGGCGATGTCAATCGTATTTCTCCCGAGGCGCCTGTACCGGTTCTTGCAGTGAAGGAGAGAAAGAATATTCTCGGCGGGGCCGCAAACGTAGCCTCGAACCTCGCCGGCCTGGGGTGCGATGTTTCTCTATGGGGAGTAGCGGGAGAGGATAACAATGCGGAAGTTCTTGCCTGTCTGCTTCGGAAACGTAATATCCAAAATCGCATCGTCACAACCTCCCTCCGGCCCACAAGCACAAAAACCCGTATCACAGCCGGGAATCATCAAATTGTTCGTTACGACGAAGAGGTCACAGACCAGCTCCCCTCAAGCATAGAGGAAAAGCTGTTTTGCTCACTCTCGGAAGAGATTGAGGCATCGCACGCAGTCATCCTCTCCGATTACGCGAAGGGAGTGTTGCAAGGCGAACTCTGTTCCCGCATTATTAACGAATGCGTATCTAAAGGGAAACCAGTCTTTGTCGATCCAAAAGGACACGACTGGAACCGCTATAGAGGAGCCACCTGCATCACACCCAACGAAGCTGAGCTTGCGCTGATCTCGGACAACCCTCGAAAGAGCGGTGTATCCATTGCCGCAAACGCCCGAAACGCACGCGCCCGATTTTCCTTACGGCAACTCCTTGTTACCCTGGGAGCAAATGGAATGGCGCTCTTTTTGGAAAACGAAGAGGAGTGTGTGATTCCTGCATCAAGGGTTCGCGAAGTCTTCGATGTTTCGGGAGCGGGGGATACCGTCGTCGCAGTGCTGGCGGCATCAATCGCCGCTGGAGCGACGTGGAAGGATGCCGCGAAACTGGCGAACCAAGCAGCTGGAATTGTAGTCACAAGAGCGGGAACCTCTCCGATTACTATTGAAGACATGGTATCCTTAAATTCTTGCGAAGAAAAGGGCAAAACACTCTCGCTCGAAGAAGCTTCCTTAACAGTTGAATCATGGAAAAAGAACGGAGAGAGCGTCGTGTTTACCAATGGATGTTTCGACCTTCTTCACCCCGGTCACGTACGACTGCTCCAGGAGGCATCAAAGGAGGGAGATCGCCTTGTGGTCGGACTGAACTCCGACGCATCGGTAAAGATGCTCAAGGGGGCCGAACGCCCCGTTCTGGGGCAGGAAGACCGCGCGGCCATCCTCTCCGCGCTCGACTGCGTGGACATGGTCATTCTTTTCGAGGAGGAAACACCGCTGAACATTATCCGGGCTCTTCACCCCTCCGTGCTTGTCAAAGGCGGCGACTACTCCCCGGACTCTGTCGTGGGGAAGGAGATCGTCGAAGCGGACCGCGGCAGGGTCGTGATTATCCCGCTTCTGGAGGGAAAGAGCACGACAGGTATTCTCCATGCGATTCGCAGATAACACGGAAATTTTTCCGAGATAATCAAGATGAGGGTGAAAAAATGCTGACGACAATTCGCAAGAAATTAGGATTATATAAATGGAACGCTAAGCTGGACGCGGAAGTATCCTCCGCTTCCTTCGAATCTATCGGCATAAAAAAGAGAATTGTTAATAAAACGGAGTCGGAACTGAAGAACTGGCTGCTGAAAGGAAACCTTGATCTATTCTTCAAGAGTGGCTTCATTACAAAGAAAGGAATGGAGTTTTACTTTTCCGCTCAACTGCTTGAAATACGACCAGAGCACGCTGTTCTCGATGCTGCAGGGGGGGCATTCGGACTATCTCAAGGCAGTCCAGGCGAACCATAACACCAAAAAGTTGTATCTAACCGACCATATATTTAGCGGGGTTCGAGAGGAAAACGGAGTACACATTGTCGGAGGCGACATTTCCTCTATCGATCTTCCAAATTCTTCTATCGACAGGGTGGCATGCCACCATGTGTTTGAGCACTTTCAAGAGGATAAAGACTGGCTCTTCATCAAAGAAGCTTTCAGACTCCTGAAAAATGGAGGAGTGTTGCTTATTATACCGATATTCATAGCCAATAAATATGTGGAGTGCTGGAACGTTGAAAGCACGGAGCTTTTTGATGAATAAGCCAGCCTGCTTGTGGACGGCAGCGCAAGCCTTCCAGGAGCGGATGAAGATGGCCATTTTGCAAGAATTTACGATAACGACAATCTTCTGGAGAGAATTATCGGCCCTGCTCAAGAGTTGGGGTTCGATTGTGAAATTTGCGAGTGTCAAATCGGAGGGAAACCCGTTCCTAACCTCGAAAAAGACTTTGGTACAGCACTTAACAGACCTTTAAGGGCTTTACGCTGTGTAAAGGAGTAAACCATGGGAGAAAAAATCAGAACCCTTTCGAGGGGCAGACTGCTGAACACGGAGATTGAAATTGAACTCAATCATCCTCCTTCGCCGGGGCAGGATGAACAGATACATATTCAAGCCCCGCAGTTTCGATTCGAGCTTGACAAAACAGAGTTTCTACGGCTGGGTTTTTCTGTTCTTGTTGCGGAAAAGAACCTCCGTCGGATGAAGAATATCGGAGACGACAATGAGATCAGTTGACAAAGAGGCGATAATTTCGATATTCCAGAAGATGGAGGACGAAGGGCTTCGCTATATCCTCATCAGAAACATCAACCATGAGCTGCCTTCGAATCTTAAGCTCGGCAAGGATATTGACATTCTTGTCGACAAATCGGATTTAAAGAACTGGGCTCGCTTTTTTAATCATAACGAATATCGCATCACTCCACACCCCCACGCTGCCAATATTTTTTTGTATGGGGTAGATAAGTTTCAAATGTATGCAAATAAAGCCAACTCAGTTTTATTCGATCTCCACTTCCAGCTCGTGGTGCGCAGCCTGGACGCGGGGCAATGGATTCCGTTGGATGAAACAATCCAACGATCCGCATGGGAGAATATGCGTTTTTATCGCGATGAAACAGGCCTAATGTATTGGACGCTCGGTTTCGAGGACGAGCTTGTCGCGCTGATCGCAAGATCGGTTTTCGACAAAAGACGTTTCGAAGAAGGCTACACGCAGAGGATAGGCGAACTATTCACGCTAACCGATACATTCGCTATGCTCGAAAGACTCGAAAAAGTCTTTTTCAAATTCACGCCGTTTCTATGGTGTCTGCTTGAAACCAAGCAGTATGATGAAATCGTAAAAAAACACTTGGAGTTTAGGGGCTATTAAAATGAGCAATCCATCCGTTATTGTCCTCGACAATGCCAGCAGCAATAAGAGACGCTTCGTCATCGAAGACAACATCGGCGAGGCGATTCATATTCACATCGACAACCTAAGAATTGACTTCACAATCGACGAGTTCCTCGAATTCGCTAAAACCTTAAGAGAATCCCTGAATAATCTGGAGATGCTGCACGGTTACTCTCCTACGGATTTCGATGAACACTTTCTTAGGCTCTGCGCACCGTGCATTACCGATCTGAAGGAGATAGTGATTGAAGATGCTTCCCTTTCGTCTCTCGAATGCATCGTGCATAAGGAGTATAAAGGCGGTTTGGCCTTGGAGAAAGTGCTTCCGGTCGACCAGACCCCTGCCTACAAATATCTGCAAGGAGAAAAAGATGAGTTTCTGAAATACAACCAATTCAACTATTGGAACACCGCGAACGAAGTCCGGCTTCTGGCTCTTCATAAGTCCATCGAAAACCACGGCTACCCTTATAAAAAGCAGCACATTATTTTATTTAATAATCAAAATCTTATCAGAGACGGTCAGCATCGAGCAGCCGTACTCGCACATCTTTACGGATTGGATAGCATGTTCCCCGTAATGAGGTTCCGATTTCACCAAGATAGGCATTCTTTGTCAGTCGGGAAAGAAAATACAATCAAAACATATAAGTGGCTTCTTAAGAAAGGCTACGGGAGACTGAAATGGATTGGAAAACACTTGCTAGGAAAATAAAAAATCTACATCTACTTACATTGCTCTCTTTTATCAACCTCATACTTTTCCCTTCCAAGCGTATCCGAGAGAAGTCGATTCTCCTGATTCGCTTGGATGCCATAGGGGATTATGTCCTTTTTCGCAACTTTATCGAAATCCTGAAAAAACACCCTCGCTATTCGGGGTATCGCATCACATTGCTTGGCAATATAGTTTGGAAGGAATTGGCCCTCGAACTGGATGGAGCATTCGTCGACGAATTCATCTGGCTGGACAGGCGCAGCTTCGCCAAGAACTTTCTCTACCGCTACAAGAAACTGCGTGAAATCTGTTCCATGGGATACGAAACCGTTATTTCTCCGGTCTATAGCAGAGAGTTCTATTTCAGCGACTGGATAGCCCGTTCCGTCCATGCAAAGGAAAAGATTGCAAGCATCGGAAACTACAGTAACATTTCTCGGAAGCAGAAAAAAAAGAGTGACCAATGGTTCACTAGGCTGATCCCTGCCAAGGAGGCAATAGTCTTCGAGTTTTATCGCAACCGCGAGTTCTTCTCCAATCTTTTGGGCGAAGAACTCGCCATTGCTCGACCAAACATAAACCTGCAAAACACAGCACGCCCCGCATCGCTTCCGGAGAAGTATGCAGTTCTCTTCATAGGCGCGAGCGCGAAGTTCCGAAAGTGGCCTGCTGCAAACTTCGCCGAGGTTGCCCGACATCTTCAACAAGAGTTTGGGTTAGCAATCGTTCTCGCAGGCGGCCCATCGGATACGAGCGATGCACGTGATTTTCAAGCCCTCTATCATGGAGAAGTATGTAATATGGTCGGAAAGACATCGTTGCCGGATTTGGCGCGATTGCTCTTCAACGCGAAAATCCTGCTTTCGAACGAGACCAGCGCACCTCATATAGCAACCGCTCTCGGAAACTGTCAGGTGATAGTTTTATCCAATGGAAATCACTTCGGGAGATTCGTTCCCTATCCCGAATCGATAAACGCAAAATACCACGTGATTTTTCATCCGACGATTCAGGATGACACCGAAACATATCAAAAAAACAGCAATATGTACGGTTTCGGAAGCACTCTCGATATCAGCGATATACCATTAGAAACGGTGATTCAGTGTGTACGCCGCGCTCTCGGTGCGATGTAGCGCATTGTGAATATCACACAGCGGGAGAGCCGCTTGTCTCCAAAAAGAGAGCCACGGTTCTCCCGGAATAGAGCCACGTATATCCAGAAATAGAGCCGGGATTTCTCCTGCCCGAGAGCCGTTTTCCCTACAATTCGAATGTGCGCGAATGCGTGCGAATTCGAATCAGGGAGGTTTTAGTGGTATGACGACGCAGTACAGGGAGATTCTGCGGCTGGCCTCGCTCGGGCTGAGCGGGAGGAGCATCGCGGGGAGCGTTTCCTGCTCCCGCAACACCGTTTCGGAAGTGCTGGCTCGGGCGGCGAAGAAAGGACTGGTATGGCCTCTGCCGCTGGAAGTCGGCGAGGGGGACTTGAGAAAGCTGCTCTTTCCCGAGAAGGAGAAAGATGCGTCGTCCCGGACGCCGGACTGCGAGGCCATTCACCGGGAACTGGCGAAGTCAGGAGTGACGATGACGCTTCTGTGGGACGAGTACTGCCGGAAGTGTCGGGAAGGGGGCGAGATTCCGTATCAGTACGCACAGTTCTGCAAGATCTACCGCAAGTACGCCGCAGTCTCCAAGGCGACCATGCATATCGAGAGGAAGCCGGGAGAACGCATGGAGGTGGACTGGGCGGGGAAAGGAATGAAGATTCGCGACTCCGTCACAGGCGAAGAAAGAGGGATGCATCTCTTCGTCGCGGTGCTTCCGGCGAGCCAGTACGCTTACGTGGAAGCCTTCCCGGACATGGGTATGGAGAGCTGGATTCGCGGGCATACGAACGCTTTTACGCACTTCGGCGGAGTTCCCCGCATGGTGGTGCCGGACAATCTCAAGACCGGCGTGGAGAAGGCGGACTGGTATTCTCCGGTCGTCAACAGAACGTACCACGAAATGGCCGAGCACTACGGAACGGCGATCGTTCCGGCCAGAGTACGGCATCCCAAGGACAAGGCGAGCGTCGAGGGAACGGTCGGCCACATCACCACCTGGATCTCGGCGGCGCTGAGGAATAGAACCTTCTTCACGGTGGGGGAACTCAACCGGGAGATTCGGAAGAAGCTTGAGGAATTGAACGAGCGCCCCTTCCAGAAGCGCCCCGGGAGCAGACTGAGCGTCTTTCTGGAGGAAGAGCGGGATTTCCTTTTCCCCCTGCCGGCGAGTTCCTACGAAATCGCCGTGTGGAAGACGGCGACCGTCTCCTTCAACTACCACGTCGAGGTGGAGAGGAATTTCTACAGCGTGTGCCACGAGTACATCAAGCAAAAGGTCGACGTCCGCGTCACGAGCAGGATGGTGGAGATCTTCTACAACGGGGTTCGCATATGCTCCCACCCCAGGGTGAACGGCGCTCCGGGACAGTACCGGACGGTGCCGGAGCACATGCCGGAAAGCCACCGTCAAAGCGCGGAGTGGAGCGGAGAACGCTTCGTTTCGTGGGCTTCGAGCATCGGACCGAACACGGAGGCGGTCGTCCGAAGCGTGCTCGCCGGATGCAAGGTGGAACAGCAGGGTTTTCGGACATGCATGGGCATCCTGAAGATGGCGGACAAGTACTCCGTCGAGCGTCTGGAGAACGCCTGCGCGAGAGCGCTTTCCTACACCCCGCGCCCGACGAGCAGAAACATCTCGGCGATTCTCAAATCCGGGCAGGACAAGGCGCTTCCAGTGGCCGAACCGACGAGAAAACCGGACGAACGGCACAGCTTCATCCGGGGAGCGGAGTACTACGGAGGCGGACGCGATGCTGACTGAACCCACCGTGGACAAGCTGCACGAAATGAAGCTCCGCGGCATGGCCGACGCCTTCCGCCAACAGCTCCGGAATCCGTCGATGGAAGCGCTCTCCTTCGAGGAGCGCTTCGGAATGCTGGTGGAGGCCGAATACTCCAAGAGGCGGAACTCTCTCATGGACCGCCTCGTGACGAACGCCGGGCTGAAAATAGGCGACGCGTGCATGGAAGGCATCGAATACCACCCGGACAGAAAGCTGAACAGAGAGCTTCTCTCCACGCTTGCGACCTGCTCGTATATAAGAGAGCGCCGAGATGTCCTTCTGGTCGGCGCTACGGGCGCAGGAAAGACCTATATTGCTTGTGCTCTCGGCAACGCCGCATGCCGGAATTATATCACCGTCAAGTACATGCGGCTCCCCGAACTGCTCACGGACCTGTCGATAGGCAGAGGGGACGGCACCATTAAAAAGCTGCTGAATCACTACAAGAGAAAGGTCTCGCTCCTCATACTGGACGAATGGATGCTGACGCCGCTGAGCGGCTTGGCCGCGTTCGATTTGCTGGAAATAGTCGAAGCCAGACACCAGAACGCGTCGACGATCTTCATCTCGCAGTGCGGACCGGCCGGATGGCACGAGCATATCGACGATGGGAGAGTGGCCGACGCCATTTTGGACAGGATCGTCCACAACGCCTACGAGATCGTGATCGACGGCGAGGACTCCATGAGGTGGAGAAAGAGCTTCAAACGGAAACCAGGAACCAAGGGGTAACTACGTCACGAACGGCGAAGCCCCGCAATGGCGGCTTCGCCGCCACAAGACCGGAAAGGGTGGCTCTAAGAACAGATATCCGTGGCTCTAAAACAGGATACAGGTGGCTCTGCAAATGGAGACAAGTGGCTCTTTCGCTGTGTGATAACCACATTGATCGCTTGTGCGATGAACGAGTACAAACACGTTTTTTCGGAAGGTGAAAATAATGAAAAAATCAGCCCTTATCACCGGCATCACCGGCCAGGACGGCTCGTATCTGGCCGAGTTTCTTCTGGAGAAGGGGTACGAGGTCCACGGCGTCAAGCGGCGGGCTTCGCTCTTCAATACGCAGCGGATCGACCACATCTATCAGGATCCGCACGCGGACGATCAGCGCTTCGTGCTGCACTACGGCGATCTGACGGACTCGTCCAACCTGACGCGCATCATTCAGGAGGTGCAGCCCGACGAGGTGTACAACCTCGGCGCGCAGTCGCACGTGGCGGTCAGCTTCGAGTCGCCGGAGTACACGGCGGACGTGGACGCGCTGGGAACGCTCCGTCTGCTGGAGGCCATCCGCCTTCTGGGGCTGGAGAAAAAGACGCGCTTCTATCAGGCGTCCACATCGGAACTTTTTGGTCTGGTGCAGGAGGTTCCTCAAAAAGAAACCACCCCCTTCTACCCCCGCTCCCCCTACGCGGCGGCGAAGCTGTACGCCTACTGGATCACCGTGAACTACCGCGAGGCGTACGGGATGTACGCCTGCAACGGCATTCTTTTCAATCACGAGTCCCCCCGGCGTGGCGAGACCTTCGTCACACGCAAGATCACACGCGCCCTGGCGAACATCGCGCAGGGGCTGGAGGACTGCCTCTACCTCGGGAACATGGACTCCCTTCGCGACTGGGGGCACGCGAAGGACTACGTCAGGATGCAGTGGATGATGCTGCAGCAGGAGACTCCGGAGGACTTCGTCATCGCCACGGGCCGTCAGCACTCTGTGCGCGACTTCGTGCGGATGAGCGCGCAGCACCTCGGCGTGACGCTGCGCTTCGAGGGAGAGGGACTCGACGAGATCGGCGTGGTGAAGCGAGTGGAGGGCCCCGACGCCCCCGCCCTCAAGCCGGGTGATACAATAGTCCGAGTGGACCCGCGCTACTTCCGCCCCGCCGAGGTGGAAACGCTTCTGGGCGACCCGACGAAGGCGCGCGTGAAGCTGGGCTGGACCCCCGCCGTCACGCTGGAGGAGTTATGCGCGGAGATGGTGGCCGAGGATCTGAACCTCGCCAAGCGCTGCGCCCTGCTGCAGCAGTGCGGCTTTATGATGCCGACGCCGAGGGAGTGAGTTTTTTTATGCAATCCAATACCTCGCAGCCTCTGTTTACAATCATCACGTCCACGCTGAACGCGATGGACTCCGTCGAGCGTTGCATTGAAAGCGTTTCGGCGCAAACATTCGATAACTATGAATATATCGTGGTCGACGGCGCTTCCACCGACGGCACGGCGGAAT
>Ga0334886_1000949_pt1 | contig 38161 bp, 31 predicted proteins | sample GraSluR1_MG_9_FD_207232 | JGI IMG/M metagenome (GOLD analysis project Ga0334886, IMG submission 207232) | Sludge microbial communities from methane-producing bioreactor in Wageningen University, Netherlands - Granular Sludge_27_06-R1 | ecosystem: Engineered > Bioreactor > Anaerobic >... | reverse complement strand
ACTATGCTCCACTTATTATAAAAGTTTTTAGATTTTTATTTCAGAAAATAACAAGTTTAAACAGAATTAAAAAAATTTATTTATCAAAATACAAATTTCAAAAACCCCCAAGTTTTTGACAGTGCCTCATTTTATTGTTCATATCAAACCTCCATAGGTCTTTGTTATTAAGTGTTTCTCGATATGAAGATAAAAACGTTTCGATCGTTATATCTTAATAGAGTTTTATAATCCACTTGAAACTCATAAAAAAGCAGGATAAGTGATTACCATGAAATACATATTAAATTGTGAAAAATAATTATACAAGAAAATTGAACGTTAGGGAATGGTTATTTTTAGTCTAATTTTCCAGAAAATCTGGAAAAAAGCACGAGCTGTCAGACCCAACTTATAATTAATAAACCTATAAAACTCCCTTCATCTTCATCTTCCGTATATAATCGTCCACGGCTCTTCTTATTAAATTTCCAATGGGTGCATCACCTTTTTTGGTTGAAAGTTCCCTCAAATCTTGATACATTTCTTCAGGAATTTTCATGGTTATCTGTTTGTCCATAGAAATTCACCTTTTCATGGTTGAATAGAAGTTTTATCAGTATGGTTTGAACCTCTCAGTCAGAGGCAGAACAACCCTGGCAGATATCTTCATCGTCAATCCGGATGAAGGATTCACCACAGACCTTGCAGATGGCTATGTTTTTCTTGGCCTTCACCGGTACCGGAACATCCACGAATTGCCAGGTGTAAACATCTTCACCAGCTTCCAGGAGTACTGGAAGGACTTCTTCATGTGGTACCTTTCTCTCGTTCATATACCAGGCATGTAGAACAGGGTATTTGGCTGTTTTTTTAGGATCCAGGAATATCCTAACACCTTTGGTGACTTTTTGTCCCGGTTCACCCCTTTTGTTGATGGTCACGGCCATCTTACCGTAGTCCAGGATCTTCAAGCCCTTGTTTCCCACGGTGGAGCTGCATAAGATCTGAAAAGGATCAGGCACACAGGCGGAGGTTTCACAGGTTACATAGACCTTATCCCCTTCCTTTATATCCAGCAATCTCTGGGCTATCTGTAGCATTTGCAGACCAATAAACGCCCCACTACTTAAATAGCCGTGGAATGGGATTATCTTTTTGACCATGGACAGTGTTTCCGGGTCATCTATCTTTGCAATTATTTCATCCATCTAAAATCACTTCCCCAACTAATTGATAACAATCCTAACTAATTGATAACATCCCTAACTAATTGATAACATCCCTAACTAATTGATAACATCCCTAACTTATTATAAGTTTACTTCCAAATTTTTATAAATTTTCCCACCAGATAAGAATCCATTTGGAACTATTCCGCAGAAAGGAGAACGTACCGTCTGGATTTTTAGTCAAAACCTTGGAGAGATATTCTTTTACCATGAACTTTTCTTCTTCATTTAATTCACCCACCCGCCACTGGATTCTATCCAGGGCCTCTTCCAAATCGGAATAGTAGTTGCGTGTATTAGATTTAAGAGGTTCCACATGGGCAATGATTCTCATCTCCTTGAGTATATTTAAGAAGATAGTATAATCGGGGTGTTGGTAAGCTTCCCTCCCCAGGAGTTCGGCAATTTCATTTTCAAATTCACGGTTACCAGCACCCCAAAGGGTTACATAAACACGTTTAAGAGCGATTTTATTTATCTTCTCCAGTTCTGGTTTTATATCCGCGATTCCATTGAGGGATCGGGAGGCCACCACCACGTCATGTGGACCGATTGCAGTGACTTCCACATCTTCTATGGCTTTGTTAACAATTTTAATATGGGACAACCCTTCCGCTGCAGCATTTTCCCTTAGGATATCTAACATCTTGGTGGAAATATCCAGGGCAGTCACTGATCTGGCCTTCTTTGCCAGGGGGATTGTGATCGTACCGTTTCCGCAACCAATATCTAGAACTGTGTCTCCTCCTTCTATTTTTATCTTACTGACCAGTTCCGAGGGATAGTCATCCTTCTTCATCCACTGATGGAATTTTGGTGCAATTTTATCCCAGGACTTTGAAGCGTCCTTATGGGGCATTTTAAGAACTGCTTCCTTCCAAATGGCATTCCAATCTGTGTTTTTATGGCTATTATCATGTTTAATATTACCAGCTCCAAAATTTATTATCGATATGTTTATTAAAAACATATCGGTTTGCAACATAAAAGGAGTAAAAACGGCTGTTCTGAATTGGATCAGTTGTTATTTATATCTGATAGATATACAACATCGTCACAAATTCTATTAACCAGTTCTTTATCATGGCTAACAACCAGTATGCCGATATTTTGTTCTCTTGCAATGGTTGTAACTAAATCCCAAATTTGTACTTGTGTAACTGCATCTAACATCGTGGTAATTTCATCGGCTATTAAGAACTTTGTCCTTGGGGATAATGCTCTGAGCACCGAAAATCTTTGTAATTCGCCTCCTGAAAGTTCATTGGGCCACCGATTTAGCCAGGATCTTTGAATCCCAAATTTTTCTATCAAATCATCAGTTACATCCCAAGATTCATATAATGAATCTTTCATTCTCCATTTAGGATTCATTGTTTTCTCTGGATGTTGAAAAATTAGTTGCACCGGATTGAACCCCTTTTTTGGAAGGGGTAAACCAGCTAATGTAACACTTCCTTCGAAATTATTTTCATAGCCGGCAAGTATTTTACATAACGTTGATTTTCCACTTCCACTGTCCCCAATTAAACCTTTTATCTCGTTATTCTTCATTGTGATGTTTAAATCCTTGATAATCCAGTTTTTAGATCCATATCTAAAACTGAGATTTTCTCCTCTTAATTCCATTATTTTCACCCATATAGATTACTTTGTTGGTATTTGTTACATCTAACGTACGTTCCACCAATTTCCATTAAGTCAGGATTAACCATAACACAACTTTCAGTTGGATGTGGGCACCTACTATTGAAAACACATCCAACAGGGATTTCTCCATGCAATGGTTGATGACCTTTGTACAATTTGAACCCATTTTGAGGTAATGCATTATACAATGCATGGGTATATGGATGTTTTAAACGTTCCCCATCTCCAGAAAAATCGCCGACGTTGGCTATTTCAATAACATATCCTGAATAGAAGATAGCTACTTTATCAGCCACTTTCAACGCTGCATTTATATCATGGGTAATTAAAAGCACACCCACACCATCATCTGCCATTTTACGAATATGACTTAGAGTTTCTTCAATAGCTTTGTCATCTAGACCAGGGGTTGGTTCATCAGCTATTACCAGCTTAGGATTTGTGAGTAAAGCAGTTGAAACAAGAACTTTTCTTGCCATTCCACCAGAAAGCTGGAATGGATACAGGTCATCAACTTCTTCACTCAACCCATATTTTTCAAATACTTCCCTTTGATGAGCTTTTTTACGTTTTTTATCTTCCTCATCCTCTACTTCACCAATTACCTGATCTGAAACCTTCATTAAAGGATCTAAAAAATTAACTGACTGTGGAATTAAGGCTATTTCCTTTCCACGTAGTTCTTCTTTTCTTTTTTGATCGAGTATTTCCCCTTTATATTTAATTTCACCAGATAATTGGGCATTCTTCGGAAGTATTCCCAATATTGCATGGGCAAGAAGGCTTTTTCCTGAACCACTGCTACCGAGAACAGCGATTACTTCTCCACTGGAGATATTTAACGTTAAATCGGTGATAACTTTTAGTAAATTTTGTCTTAGACCTCTTGTGTATTGGAGAAATGAAATGGAGATATTTGATACGTTTAAGATTTCTTCTGACACATTTTTAACCTCCCTTTTTCTAATCATGGGCACTTTTTGGATCCATTAACAACCCTATATTATCCCCTATCATGTCAAATGCTAAAACTACAATTAAAAGCGACAATCCTGGGAAGAAAGCTAACCACCAGTAACCTGCAGCCAAGTACTTCATAGATTCTGATAAAATTATACCAATCGCCGGCTCATGTGGTGAAAGCCCAAATCCTAAAAATGTAACTGAAGCTTCGTGCAAAATCGCGTGTGGAAACATTAAAATAACCCCCACCAATATTTGAGGGATTAAATGGGGCATCATATGTTTTATAGCTATCCACAATTTCGATTTACCCATTTTACTGGAGATGTGGATATATTCTTGAGTCTTAAGCTGTTTAATCTCTGCCCTTACAACTCTGGTCAAACTGGTCCAGTGAGTTAATGCTACTCCAGCAATAACTCCTACTACGCCTCCTCCTAATCCAATGGAAATAAGGATTATGAAAAGTAGATGCGGGATGGAAAGGAACAGATCTACCAGCCAGGATACGAAAGCATCTGTTTTTTTACTCAAACTGGAAAATATTCCTAAAACTATGGCCAGAATAGTGCTCAGTGAAGATGCTACAAACCCAACTATTAAGCTTAAACCAAGTCCTTCTACTGTTCTTATAAACATGTCTCTTCCCATCCAGTCTGTTCCAAATGGATGCGCAAGGGAAGGGGCAAGGTTTTTAGATCCGAAGTTTGTAGGTAATGCTTCACCGCCCAAAATTAGGCTAGAAATTAGGATTCCAAATAACAAAATCGAAGTGAGACTTATTATTAAAATAGTCTTCTGTCTTAAGTTCAATCCTAAAAATAATCCTTTTTTTAGAGTTGCAGTGGCAGAACTCATTGTGCTGCCTCCTGTTGTCTTATTCTTGGATCAACGAATTCATATATTATATCTGCTATTAAATTTCCGGTGAATACGAATATGGCACTGAACAGGACTATTCCCAAAAGTAAAGGTACATCAGAACTTAATCCGGCTTGTACAGTAGCTTGTCCGATTCCAGGGTAAGAAAATATCTGTTCAACCAGAATTGCACCCCCAAACAGTTCGCTGAATCCCAAAAACTGTAATGTAATGGCTGGAAGTGCGATATTTCTAACACCATGTCTTAATACGAGATCTAATCCTTTTTCACCCCTAGCTTTTGCAAACAATACATAATCACTCGATAAAACTTCAATAAGTTTTTTTCGAGTAAACATTGCAATTTGGGCGACACCTAATAAACTTAAAGTCACTGCGGGAAGAATTAGACGATATAACCAGTCAAATATCGTTACATTATCAGCTGTAGCACCTATGGGCACACTTAGACCGATGGGGAACCATCCTAAATAAACTGAAAATACCATTAATAGAAGTAAAGCCAACCAGAATGTAGGGGTCGCAGCTAAAATATAACAATAAGTTTTTATTATTTTATCCATTAAGGTGCCTCTTTTCATTCCAGCTATTACTCCTAAAATAAAGCCTAAAATTCCTGAAATTAGCCAGGAAGTAGCCATAAGAACCAGTGACACCGAAAATCGTTCTAGAATGACATCGATAACCGGCCTTTTATAAATCAATGAAGTTCCAAAATTTCCTTGAAGAATATTCACCGCCCAGTTAAAGTATTTTTCCTGTGGTGGTACGTTAACACCCCAATATTCTTCAAGCTGGGCTTTATGCTCTGGACTTATTGCCATCTCCCCCACATATGCCCTGACCGGATCTATGGGGGACTGTTCAACAAGCCAGAAGCTAAACAAAGACACAAATACCAGGAGACTTATTAATTTGAGGGCTTTTTTTCCAGCGAATCCCACTAGTTTTTCATTTTCCACTTTTTATCCTCCAAAAACAAAATAAAAGAGTGAAAAGAGGATCTATCAATCTAGTAATTAAATAACTAGTTTTGATGCTCCTTTCACCTATCTAAACTTCATTAGCTGCTTGAGTTGCGTTTCCATTCGTATATGTTAATTAAAATATCTGATCCGTGGTTTTCTGGAGGAGTTCCAATGTCTAGATCGTCTTTCACCAGGTACAAAATATCTGATGATACTAACCAACACCATGGTGCATCTCCTGCAGGTCCATAACCAGTATTTCCATTATATGCAGCTAGTTTCCAATTTTCTTCTGCTGTGCTCTGGTCTGTAGATCTTAAAGCCGTTTCCAGGTAACTATCTACAACTGAATTGCTGTAAAGACCGGGATTCATATAGGTATCATCTGGTTCTTTACTATGATATTGTAGATATGTATTGAAGGGGTCTATAGAACTCATAGCCCATAAAACGGCTGAACTATACTGGTTGGCGTAAATTTCATCCCAGTTTGTACCTACAAGGTCTATTTTTATACCCAGTGTTTTTGCTTGTTCACTTGCTGAAGTAGATACGGCTTGTCTTATTTGATCGTCTGAAGAGTAGTAAAGTTTAAATTCGGCTTTAACACCGTTTTTCTCCCTGATTCCATCTCCATCACTGTCTATCCACCCTGCTTCTTCCAGTATTCTTTTGGCCTCTTCTATATCTCCGTCGTTAACTTTAGCGTCTTCAGGGTTTCCATGGGTTCTTTGATCGACTCCTGTATATTCTACAGCTCCATGCCCATCCAGTATATCATTAACCATGGTTTCCCGGTTAATACCTATGTTTAAGGCTTTTCGGATTGCTGGATCGGCGGTTACGTTGTTACCTATTGCATCTCCATCTGAGGTTTTTTCACCAGTGTCATTTCTCATTGGGAATGAAAATCCTAATGCTCTCCCTGCAGGAAGATCTGTTAAGTTATATCCATTTACAGTTTGATTTGCGTGGGTTACATCTATTTGAGTCAAGTCTACTTGGCCCGATTTTGCAGCTCCAACCGCTGCATCTTTATCTAAAAACAGCAAGGTTAATTTTTTGAAGTATGGTTTTTGTCCATAGTAATTTTCGTTTAATTCTAATATTGCCTGTTGATCTTTGTCCCATTGTACAAGCTTATATGGTCCGGAACCGATTGGATTAGCTCCATAAGTTTCTTTGTCATAAGCATGTTCAGGCACAATTCCAACGTATCTAAGCCTCCATATAAAGCTGGATTGAGGTTCTTTCAGTTTAAATTGGACTGTAGTATCGTTTAAAGCAGTAGCATTTGCTAGGTTAGACATATCCAACTCTGAATTACTTCCAACTGCCGTATTGAATGTAAATGCCACATCCTTCGCTGTTAATGGCACACCATCACTGAACTTAACATCGTCCCTTATATTTACTGTCCATGTTAATCCGTCAGAGCTAACAGAGTAGTTAGTAGCAAGATCATTTGTCATTTCACCATTTTGACCTGTTTTAAAAAGAGTACTCTGGATCAAAGGTTCAAAATTTTGGTGGCCACACCCCCATCCTTGAAGTGGATCAAAACCATTATCAAGGTTAGTTCCATGTGCATCTGCATTTATTACCAATTCATCTTCAGCTCTAGAGGTCGAACTGAATGACATAACCGCAACAAAAACTATAAAAACTGCAGCTATTATTCCTATCGTTAAATATACCTGTTTTTTATTAATTTAACTCCCTCCTCAATTTTTTAAGGAAAAACTTAAGTTTTTAGGGATATTACTTTCATGCAACGCCTTCCATTTCATCAAAATTTTTTTGTAATACTTATCAAGCAGAAATCGCAATTAAGTAATAATATTTCTCCTTAACTTAAGATGATCCGAGTAAATTAGTTTTAGTATAAATACCTTTCTAAAAAACAGTATTATTTAATTTAAGGGACATTTATAAAGTAGGTATTACTTTAACCTGCCGAGTATCTGTTATTACAAAATTGAGTAGATTAAAGCAAATATTATTACCCATCACTCAATAAAAATGAGAGTTTATGTAAATATGAATTCATTTAACTGTACGGAACTTATAACTGTAGCTGGCTTTAAGATTGTTACCTGACAAATCTTTTACAGCACTGGCCGGTATGTAAACTTGGTACAAATTGTTTCTAAGTCTGCTGGATTTCATTTTAAGGGTTAAAGTATTCCCGTTAATTGTTAGTTTGGAAAGGGCAACTAATTTTCCAGTGGTCAAATTTTTGATATAGATTTTAGAGAAATTGACACCGGGCATGATGTTTTCACTGAAGGTAATGATAACTGGAGAAGTAAGGGAAAATCCAACAGCATTATTTGCCGGTTTAGAACTTTTTACCAGGGGTGGTGTGTTATCAATTGTTACAATGATTTTACTCCTACTGTATCCGTTGTTGTTGGCTTCGTTGACTTCGGTTATTAGTTTGGTGCTGTCTGCTACTGCGGCGATGTAGTATTGTCCTACGGCGATGGTGCTGGGTATGGTCAGTTTGGTGTTGCTGGTGTTGGTTACTCCAGCGGCCAGTGATTTTATATAGCGGTAGCCGATTTTGATCCGTTTATTCATGTTTTGGGCAGGTGTGAGATAATAAGTAACATAGAATCCGCTTGTGGCCAGGTTGCCCTGGTTTTTCACGGAATTGGCCACGGTGATAGTCCTTCCACGAATACCACTTGCTACTGCGGTTATACCGGTTATCAAAAGGTCTCGGCCGTTTTGAACCTTTATTTTAAAAGCACTGTATCCGTTGTTGTTGGCTTCGTTGACTTCGGTTATTAGCCTGGTCCCATCTGCTACTGCGGCGATGTAGTATTGTCCTACGGCGATGGTGCTGGGTATGGATAGTATGGTGTTGTTTGTGTTGCTTGCTCCAGCGGCTAATGATTTGATGTAGCGGCAGCCGATATAAATCCTTGAATTTAAGCTTTGGGTGGGTGTGAGGTAGTAGTTTACATAGAACCCGTTTGTGGCCATGTTGCCCTGGTTTTTCACTGTGTTAGACACGGTGATAGTCCTACCACGAATACCGTTAGCTGGTGCGGCTATGCTGGTTACAAGCAGGTCTGGGCCAACCTTCTGAATTTTCAGCTTAGTAGCACTGAAAAGCACGTTGTTGTTTTCGTTAGTTTCTATCACAGATTTATGACTGTCTATAACTGCAGCTACGTAGTATTGTCCTACAGCGACAGTGCTGGGTATTTTTAATATGGTGTTATAGGTTTTACTTTTGCCAGCAACAAAAATGCCATCATAATCGTTAGATGGGGTGTATTGGGATCCCAGTTCGATCTTGTTGTTAAAGTTAGTGTTTGGTGTGAGATAATAAGTGACGTAAAAACTACCCGATGCATTGTTACCCTGGTTTTTCACGGTGTTGGGTACGATAATATGACCGCCAGGTGCTCCACCATATGGTGCGGTTAGATTGGTTACCACCAGGTCAGGGCCATTTTGTTCGGCCGTGGCAACGTTATCTCCACTTGCTAGAGTGTTAGTTGTGGACGAATCTGCACCAGATACTGCTGTTATTGCCAAAAAACAGGTTAAAATTAATAAAACAGATGAAATCAAGTATTGTTTTTTAATAGTAACTACTTCCTTGAATTTTTTAATTTGATTAATATAAATTTTAACATCACATATTATAAGTTTTTGCATATCGATTAATTTTTTTATTTAAAGAATGTTGATGTAATTTAAGAATGGTTATATAATGTTTTTCTCTACATATCAAGTCGTTATGTTTATAACTGCATTTCACTAATATAGAACTGCATTTCATAAATGTAATAAAAGGAGGTGAAAAAGTGAAAAAACAAATCGTGCTATTTATAGTGGCAGTCGCATTCATTTTGGCCATAACAGGAGCATCTTCAGCAGTGACTCAGGTAGATACTGGCAGCGCCCAATACGCTGTTGGTCACAACGTGACTGAGCAAGCTCTTGCAGATACTAAGTTAAAACTGAGTCAATCGGATAAAAATTTGGTGATAACCACAGCCAGTACAGCTAAGTTAAACGGAAAAACTACCGAAGATAGTGTACAGGCTGTTGTTGATTCAACCAAAAATTTAAACGGTAAACAGCAAATCACACATGGTAGTGGGAATCTCCTTACCATAAATGATCCTAACGGAGCGTTATGGTTTGCATTTGTATCAGATAGTACCAATGGTTTAATGGTCAAAAAGTATTCGGTGAGTAAATCTGGAACAATAACCTCGAGTTCTACCGTTAATATCGGAACAACTCAGAGCGCCGCAGATTTTAAAAAAGCAATCGCTGCTTTAGGCAGCAACGGCTTTGCCATTGCCAACATAGCCAACTTATGGAAAGCGGGAGCACCTGCTGATCTTATGGCCCTGACATTTACCAATGGGAATATAAATCAGGGGACCATTTCCAACTATGCATCAACGAAGAGCTTTGCATTGAAATACCCAACTGGAAATAATTATATAATAACCACTGCTGGTGGACTGGACGATGACACGGCATTTTATGGAGCATTCGGGATGAATGATATCGTTTTCTCAACCCGTGGACCGGCAGGTTACACAGTCTTCATTAACTTCAATGGTGCGTCACCTAACAGGTCTGGTACGCTGGCCATGGTGAAAGTAAATGATTTAACCAGCCAATTTGGAGCCGTAACAGCAGGAACTCTAAGTGAAGTCAAATTTAATCTCTGGTTGCTAAACAAACTCAAAAACAATCAACAAGACGAACTTTTCAGTGTATTGGCCTTTAAAACTGTAAATGAAGAGAACATCCAATATTTATGGTATGATCCATCCTTAGGATATGGTCATGGTATCGATGAGAATTACATTAACGGTTTAACTAATATTGCAGGAGGATGGACTGGTGTTTCCACTGTTATTCCTATAACAGATTATGATGGGATGGTTGCTTTAGGTCAGGATGCCTTCAACTACGCATTCAACAATCAACATCTATTCACAATAGAAGATCTTGCTAATGGCCGTGTTGCATTGTCTGTACCACCATACTATGTCAACTATCAAGGGACCAGATCCCTGGTGGGATTCATAGATGGAGTGGTAAGGGCTGCTAACGCAGCATTGGTTAATGCAGGTTTACCTAATGCCCATGGATTTACCATCGACAATATACTGAGTATCAGGAATTCCTGGTTCTGGGGTATGGACAATATACAAACATTTTTCATGTTCGTTGACCAGGCCAGCGTCCAGGATTACGCCCAACATCGTGGTGAGAACCTGGCCATGAATTATCTGACCATAAAATCAGTGAGATCAAGCTACGCATATGACGGTGATTCATACGTTCGCACCAGTACAACCATCACTGATATTAGCCCAGCACTGATAAAGAACGGTAAATTCTTAGGTCAGTTCATTATACCTGCACCAGCAGGACTCACATACGCCTGGTCAGCAGGAGCGTCATACGAATATCTGAGAACCATCGCTCGTGTAGGGTGTATCTGTTCCACCAGAGAATACGACCTGTCAACGATATTACAGGGACAGTTCCCTCTAGGTCCAAACGAATTTTACATACTAACCGTTTTGACTAATTCGGGGGAAACTAACCGTCAAATCTCTGGACGGACCACTGCTTGGGGTGTTTCTCCAGGTCAGGGTACCTACTATTCCGTGGGACAGTCGGCTGACTCTGCATACCAGCTTATAGTCACCATTTGGAATAGTGTCACCCAAACCGGTAGATCAATGCTGATAGCATATGATAATACGCCAATTGCAACCGCAATGGAAGACGACGGCTACACTATATACAGCCAGGAAAATGATCTGTTCTGGCATTTAGACCATGGTTGGGTTGATGAACAGGATGTGATTGCAAGTTCCATTAGCACAGTTGTAATCCACAGCGAAATGAACCAGGACTACTTAAATGTCTTGAATTCTGCAGGTTTAAATCCCATAAGCTACATGTTGAACTACGTCTCACCAACTGTAACAATAGACGAACTCCCAGGACTTAACGAAGACATGATCATCAATTTAAATACAATTCCAGGAGCCACCATCTACTACACACTCGACGGAACCACACCAACCACACAAAGCCCGGTTTATACTGGACCTATACCCATTTCAAAAACAACCACATTACAGTACATGGCTGTGCAGGGAGCTTACTTCTCACCAGTCTACAAGGAAACCTACGTCATAAACATTCCAGATCCAATACCAACTCCAGATCCTACTCCGGATCCAACACCAACTCCAGGCCCAGATCCAACACCGATTCCAAGTCCAATACCGGATCCAGGAACTGTAATCAGTGACGCTATAGCTGGAATTACTGGAGCTCTAGTAAACATCGCGAATGTAATAACCGAGCCACCAAGCACCGCAGATGCAGCGCCAAACGAAATCGCACCAGGAATACCAAACCCCACAGACTCCGACTCAAACTCACCGATCGGAATCATAATAGGAGCCATAATCCTTGCAGTTGTCGGTTTACTTGTGTATCTGGGTAGAGACACCATTGCTGCGTTCTTTGGACGTGAATAAATCCTGAAATAAAACCCAATTTTTTATTTTTTTTTATTTATTTTTTTTAACTGGAAAAATCTTGAATTAGAAATTTAAATTATAGGAAATTCGATTAAACTCATTTAAAATTATTAAATACAAATAAGGGAGGCATAAAATGAATGATTTTGAAATTCTACTTGAAAAAGGCCGGAACTTTCATGGTGAAGTTTGCCCAGGAATAGTTATGGGGACTAGAATTGCCATGGCCGGGATGAGAGAACTGGGAATGGATCCCTTCGAGCGCAATCGCGACTTAATGGTCTACGTGGAAATAGACCGTTGCATGGCCGACGCAGTTCAGGCCGTGACCGGGATCACCATGGGGCACCGAACCCTTAGATACAAGGATTACGGTAAATTTGCAGCCACGTTTCTGGATCTATCCTCTGGAAAGGCGGTTAGAATTTCTGCCGTTGTAGGTCCTCCTGTACCAGCAAAATCTGATGAAAAAAATGGTGCCGGAAAACCGGATATGAAAGAAATGGTGGAAAAACTTTCCAACGTCCCCGAAGAAGAACTTCTGGTAATAGAGGAAGTTAAAGTCGATATAGGTGAGCACGAAATTCCAGGGTTCCCCAAATTTAGGGCATACTGCGAAGAATGTGGAGACAGAGTACTGGATCGGCGTGAGGTCGTGGTTGATGGGCGAACACTGTGCAAGGCCTGTGCAGAAGGCCCTTACTATCAAAAAATATAGGATGAGTAAATGAAACTAATCAACGAACTAATGAAAGCTCTGGGTGAAAATGATTCCCCTGTAAAGGATGTGAGGGTAGGTGTATCCTGGACTGGTGTCCATGGAAAATATGGGGGAGTTTCCAAGACTTATGGAATCCCGGTGGCCCATGGTAATTACACACGAGATATGGGGGAGTTAACAAGTAAAACCACATTAGAACTGGCAGAGTATGTTAAATCCTGGAATCTAGTGGAAGCAAGCATTGGTGTGGCGGCCATTAATTCCATGATCAAACCCCGGGGAAAAAAGGATGTGAATGCCCAGGATATCATCATAGAAGAAAGTAAAAATAAGAAGGTTACCATGGTCGGTAAGTTTCCCAAGATCGATGAAATAAGATCCGTGGCCAGGGAATTATGGGTCCTGGAATCTGATCAAACCCTCTTAAACCCCAAGGAAGGAATTATCACCGAGGCAGCTGCGGAATACGTCTTCCCTGGCAGTGATATAATCATTATAACTGGTTCTACCCTGATAAATAAAGGATTAGAACGTTATCTGAACTTGGCTAAAGAGGAAAATGCTTATACCATCGTTATGGGGCCCAGTACCCCTATGAGTGATGTTCTATTTGATTACGGCGCTGATATGCTGGCTGGAGTAGAAATATTAGACCCTGAAGCCATTCTACGGAAGATCAGCCAGAGTGGAGGTATGATCAACACCAGAGTATGCCGGGGTGAAATAGGGTTCAGGGTGCTGGAAGGTTAATCCAGATGAGTTAAACTTAGAGACGGAGGAGTCTAATGGATCAAAACTCACAACCAACTGATTCAATGTTAATTGACGGACCTCGTGCACCAATTTATCCCCTGATAGCGGGTCAGATCAGGGATAAACTCGAAATAAAAGAGGGGACAGCCATCGACGTGGGTACAGGTCCCGCATCACTTTCTATAGCTATAGCCAGAATAACCAAACTCAAAATTTACGCAATGGACATATCCCCTGAAATGCTCCAGATTGCACAGGAATCAATTGAAAATGAGGGCTTAAAGGACAGAATAAAACCAGTAAGGGGTGATGTCCACCGGATGCCTTTCCAGGATAGCTTTGCAGATCTGATATTCAGCAGGGGGTCCATGTTTTTCTGGAAAGATCTGGTATCAGCCTTCAGGGAAATACACCGGGTTTTAAAGCCGGGTGGAGCCGGGTACATAGGTGGAGGATGGGGAAGTTCTTCAGCACGGAAAAAGATCAAAGATAGGTTTAAACAGCAAAACGAATCCTACAAAAAACCCCCTAAAATTCAAATTGATACCCTTGAAATAGCAGTTAGAGAAGCTGGAATCCGTGATTATATCTTAATTAATGATGACTCAGGATTGTGGGTTTCATTTAAAAAGGACGAAGTGTTTATTGGATAATTATTCAAAAATGGTTTTTGGAGGAAAAATAAAGCATGAAATGGTATTATGTTGTTTTCATCGTATTTTTTATTATCATATCCTGCGCCACTGTTTACAAAGCGATTACACCCCATAATTACGATTCAAATGGAGTATCTTTTAATTATCCCGGTACATGGATTAAATTAGACCCTAATCAATTGAATAATACAAACGAAAGCACGAAATCTGATCTCGTAGCTGTTGGTGATCCTAACAGCGCTCATAATGGGGATATTATAGTTATCGTACAGAAGACTGAGAAAGTTGGCACGCTGGAGGAGATCGTCGCAGCCAGTAAAGCTGAGTTAGAAAAGGATTGGGGGGCGGTTATACAGTCGGATAATATTATAAAGGTGGATGGAAGGGATGCCCATGATATTGTTTATACAACAGACTCTAGATCAAATAAAAAGCAGAGAATGGTGATCTTTGATAAAAACGACATGGTTTATTGTATAATCCTGGGAGGATCTATATCTGCATTCGATGGCCAGAAAGACAATTTCGATATGATAGTGAACAGTTTTAAGGTTACAGGATAAGTTTAAACTCTGATTATGGGTTCACTAACCAGGCCACATAAAAATAGTTCATCAAAGAAGGGACACATACCCCTGCAATCACTACTTTTATCACATTTTGAACAGTTCAATTTACATTTCTCATCCACGTAATTTCTGTAATTGGAGAAAGCATCCTGCCAAATATCTTTGAAGCTGGATCTCTTCAGGCTGTAACTGTATTTTTTGTTGTTACAGAAAGAGCAGGGTGATACATTCATTTCCTCATCTATGTATACGGAAAAAAAGCCGCACTCACAGCTATCTACCATGGCATTATCGATCTCTGTCTTTTTAAGTAGAATTGGAACGAAACAGGCGTCGAACCCGATTTTTATATTAGTAGCAGGTTTGTTTACCCGGTCAAGGAATGATCGGAGTTTCTGGGGTGATCTGATGGTGTCTTCTCTTCTGGCCCGGCCGGTTGGTTTGTAGGTTAGGAAGATCACCGCGTTAAATGATTCCAGATGTTCATCGTATTTTCCATCTAAAAGCTGTGTCGCATGTTCAAGAGTGGTTTCAGAAATAACGTAATGAATATTGGTTCTGATTTCGTTATCATCAAGGAGTTTTCCCACTTTGGAAAGTTCATCTAGAGTTAGATTATCTCTGTAGGGATCCCAGGATATGGCCACTGCACCGCAGTATTTCCTGCTGGTCTCCAGGTTTTCCGGGTTAAAGAATTTCCCACAGGTAGTGTAATTGGGAATTATACCATAATCTTCCCGGGTTGTCCTGATTATCTCGTTAAAATCAGGGTGAAGGAGTGGTTCCCCACCTCCCAGGGCCACCTGGAATATGCTTCCATATGTTTTATGGGTGAGTTCTTGGAGCACGTGTTGGTAGTCCTCTAGTGACATGAACTTACCTTCCTGGTTACTGGATCGGTAACAGTAACTGCAGCCGTTGGTGCAGTAGTTGGATATGGATATGTCTGCTAACTCCGGCCAAGGGGCCATGTAGGGATTTTTTGTTAGGTCATCACCCCAGCGTAGTGTGAATCCTGTTTCAGGGACGCCTACAAAGTTGTATCCCTTGGAGTGCTTTCGTATCATCTAAAATCGTATCATCTAAATATTCGTAATTTAAAAAAAATAGAGGGTAATTTTTTTAGTCCCGGGGGTCTTCTTCACATTCACATTCCAATTCGTTGGTCTGGGTTGCCCCCACACCGAAGAGGTCTCTACCTCCGCCTTTTACGAGTATCCAGTTAATAAGCTTCCACATCTCGTCGTCAGAGAGTTTGCTGAGGTTGGTAGTGGCTATCTTGTCCGGGTCAATTTTTTCATCTAATTCAATGGATTTTCCAAGGTAGAACTCCTTGATGGTGAAGTAGTATTCACCGGCACCTATATTGGTTTTGTATCCTTCCTTCTTGAGTTCGTCTTTAAGGAAAGTTAAAAGTTGTACCCTGCCTATTTTACCCTTTTTCTGGTGATGTTTTATGTTGTCGTTTATTATGTCTTCTTTGGCGGTTATCACGAAGCTTGCCGAGCTGCTGTTAGTTACAAAATCACTTCTTATCTTCAAAAAAAACTCCTCCTGACATCAGTTTTATTTTGTCCACTGTAATTACTTATCTTTCTTCACTTAACCTTCTTTTTATGCTTCATAAATTATTCTCTTCTGACCTGTATCATCTCGGCAACGATACTCACCGCAATTTCCTGGGGTGTTTCCGCACTGATGGATAATCCAATGGGAGAATGTACTGCTTCGACCTTTTCTGGGTTGTACCCAGTTTTTTTTAAGTATTCCAGGATCATTTTCACTTTTGTTCTACTCCCGATCATACCCAAGTATTTGGTTTCCTTTTTGAGAGATTCTTCCAAAACATCTTTGTCAAACTGGTGTCCCCTGGTGACGATTACCACATACTCCTCTCCTGTAAAATTCAACTGGCTGAAAACCTCTTTAAAATCTTCCACTATCACTTTATGAGCGTCTGGGAATCTTTTTTTGTTGGCAAATTCCTCCCGGTCATCGATGACTGTGACCTGAAACCCCACAGTCTCAGCCAAGGGGACTATGTACTGGGCAACATGTCCTGCACCGAATACATAGAGTATAGGTGAGGGGTGGATGGTTTCGATGAGGGTTTCGTCCATTAGCCGGGGTTGAAGCTGATTTATATTACTCTGGAAGAAGGAATCATCGTCCAATCTTATACTATCACCCGTAATGGTCATATCTTCTTCTAGGAGTGTTTTCTGGTATTTTCCATTGAAACTGGTTATGAAAATTCCCTTTTCACCGTTCTTCTCCAGGTGATCAATGCGCTGGTAGACTTCTGCGTGTTTTTCCAGTACCGGCTCTAGGAAAACTTCAACTACTCCACCACAGATATCTCCATCAGAACCAACCTCTTCTGAATCCAGTCGTATCTCCATTAGTTGGGGTTCATCATTACCTATACTCTTTATGGCATGTTTCTGCACTTTATATTCCAGACCACCACCTCCAATGGTTTCATAGACCTTTTCATCTTCTCCAACGAACATTTTGGCGCCTGTATTACGTGGGCTTGAACCATCTTTCGATACAATAGTTGCAATGGTTCCTGTTTTCCCATTGGCTATATAGTCTCTAATCACATCATATATCGTAGTTTTCATAAAATATCCTCTAAAACTGGTACTTCACTTTCAACGTCTCATTTAAGCTTATAGAATGAGATTGTGTTTGGTGGAAGGATATGTGCTATACTTTCAATTCCTTGATTTCAGTAAGTACATATCGATCGGAATAAGGAAACATACTTCCGATATATTTGGATTGAAAACTCAAATATATAAATTTTTTGTTCCGGATCAATTACAATTAAAAAGGAGTAAAACAGCTTAAAATTCAGTATTAACTGCCAAAGAACCTTTTTTTAAAAAAAATTAATAAATTATACCCATCCTTTAATTTTTAACAGATTTTCTATATTTTACGGTTGTCACCACACGTTCAGCAGACTTACCATAGAGGTGGTAACCTGACCCTCCTTCTGTTAAAGTATCAAGCATTTTTTCTGGGTTGGTGATTATATCCCCTCCCAAAATATTGACTCCTCTCCTAAAAAAGGCGTGTGGAAGGATACTTGCCGTGGGTCCCAGTACAACAACCTGGGCATCGGGACGGGCTAATTTCAATATCCCTTCTAACGTCCCATTTATCAGGGTTGTACCAGTTATGACCAGCACATCTGCTTTAGGCACTATCTCCGGGGTTTTACCAGGCGGAGCGTAGAATCGGATTTCATCGGACTTAAGGGTTCTAGGATCAAGTTCTATAATGGTAAACGGTTTTTTCCTCCCTTTCAAAATCCTTAAACAGGGAGCAATTGCCCCTATAAGCACGGGATAAGTGTCGTCCTTGAGGTCCAGGCATTCTATCGCATCAACACCCACCCTCATTTTGTAGCCGTTAACTAGGCCTTTGTCCCGACAATAACTTGAAAGGGCCGATAAGACAGCTATCCCCAGGGCCTTTTTCATGGGTATGTTGGACAGGGCATCGTCCAAGTATTTTACTACGGGCCTTTCTGTTAAATACCCTGCGTTTGGCATGGCTCTGGCCGAACTGGGGCAGCACACTGCCTCAGGAATCTCTTTTATAGGCGTGGCACAGATACCTGCATGGCCAGTGTCCAAGCATACGCCGGTGAAAAATATGCCAATAACTGCCCTTTCAACTTTGATGTTGTGAATCTTGTCCTTGAGGTTGTTTTTTACTTCAGCAACGGTTTCCTCAAGGATTTTGGATGGACGAGATTTCAGAAGCAACACCATCATCTCCTATTTCCAAGCTTAGATGCGAGTTCCACCGGATTTTCTAGGGCCTTTTCTGGAAGTTCACCCTCTTTAGTCCCGATATATAGGATGGCATGTCCCGATGCCGTCTCATAAGGTTTTGAATAAACGTTCAAGAATCCCAACTCTTCAAAAATTTCTTTAAAACCTTCAGGGTGACATAAGTGTAGTCCAAAACCGTTTAAAGCCCGGTCAATTTCACGAACCCCACTTCCGGGTTTAACATCACAGTTTAAACTGTAAAAACGATGGTTGAACACTAAAATTCCGCCTGGATTTAATATCTGGGATATATTTTCCAGAACATCACCCTTTTCCGTAGGATAGTTATATAGAAGATTGGAAATCAGCACGATATCATATTTCCATGTGTCACTTTTCTTTAAGTCTTTAATATCACCTATCCGCACATCGATCCGGTTTTCCATCCCGTATTCCCATATAAAGGACGAGGTCAATGACGCAACATGGTCTTGTTCCAGTATCCTGGCTAATAGCTTGTTGTTCTCCTGACAAAGTGCAATAGAGTATATACCCTGGCTTCCGCCGATATCCAATAGAAATTCGGACTTTGGAAATCCAGGGTAAGATACTAATTCCTTCACAACGGTTTGTACTTCTCCTCTGATACATCCAATTCCTGGTGGAGCTTGATAGCCGTTCCTTTCAGGTTCAGTATTTTCATCAGATTATTCCAACCTGATTTATAGCTCCCCATAGAGAGGATCAGATCACCCTAATAGAGTGGGTTTCTCTGCAGGAGAAACGTTTCTGTAGGTTCAGTTAGAAAGTACTTGTCCTGATTCGACTTCAAAAGGCCCATGTCTTCTAATGCTGTAAGGATAATTCTGATGAACATCCTATTAACTAAGGCCGCATCTGCAATATCACGTGCAGAAGATGGTCCGTTTTCTGCGATTTCTTCGAAGACATCAAGTTCCAAGGCTACAGACAGGGTCTGATAATTTCTATACCCGTCCAGTACATCGTCGATCACGGAGATTCCCTCAGGAATCTCAATTTCAGCGATTTTATTCGTGTAATCAAATTTTACATCGTACATTTTGTCTCTTTTCAATTTTCACGCCAAAAAGAAAGTAATGGATAATAGGGGTGAAAAAGATAGGGGGATATTCCTAGCTTTCACCTCTACTAGGTATGGATATTCCATACGACCGACAGTGTCATATATACGTTATGAATATTTAAACATATCGGATTGTTATGTTGGAGAAAAATATTTAAAGGATAAACTTATTTTTTATGCCGCTCCAAACCCCACATCACTAACAAGATAGATAAACAGGTTAAATTAGATTAATGAGGAATAAATATTAATTTGGGAATAATATTCTACTGCAGAAGGCCAGGCTAGTATAGCAAGGATCAAACGATTATAGCACAGAAATTTTACAAGTGAAGCAAAAAAGTGTTCTTATCTAAGTGAGGGTCTTCCTTCTTAGAATTTATCATTGCTTCGGTTGATGTAGGTTTATTATTACAGACCACGTAATTTTTCAAGATAAGCTTGCATGATGAAGCAAAAGAATGTTTTAACAAAGTTTAGAGTTAGATCCTGATTTTGACACGTTAAAAAAAAGGGGTAATGTGAATAAAAAAGGGGTAAGGTGAATTTATCTCCTGAATGTAAACAGATTTAAATTCTGGTAACGTTTAAAGGTTCAATGAATGATATAAAACAGTAAGTCGTAATAAAAACGGATAATTGGGCATCATTGATTAAATAAACATTTAAAATCTTCTTTTAAATAGTTTGTCTATTTTTAATTGAAATTTAACCATAAATTTGCTGAATATACATTAATACGCTTGTTTTATCATTGTTTTGAAAGGGTAAATTTAATTTCGATATGTTTATATTATCTTCTCGATAACTTTCTTAATAAGTGTTTGAATTGTCCCTCAACATCATAGGATTTATCAATAGACAGATGGAAACTGAGAAATTATGAATTTTATCTGGTGACAGTTCGAATAAATGAATTTAAGAACAATAACATTCTAAAAATCTGAAAACATTAGAGGTGAAATTGAAGATGGCAGACTTATTATGGGAAGGCTTAATCATATCCCTGGTAACGTTACTGGGTATAAATATTGGACTGTCCATGGGACTTACCCAGTTTTCAGGAAGTAAAATATTATCTCTATCAGCTCTCTATGGGGCGATCCTACTTGCTCTGAGCTTGATAGTTAATTACACTACTTTTCTCTATGATTTTACCAATGAGTATATCATCTATGTGATAGGAATTATAGGCGTCGTAACTATTATAAATGGGATCTACACTATCATAAGGTGGAAAAAAGAGAAAAAAGAAAACTATCCCCTCACATCACTGACAACGATGATTCCATCGATTTGCTGCTTTGCAGGGTTCTTTTTCACTGCCGTATTATTGAATAATAAGAATGCAGAGCCTGATTTTTTACTCATCACCATAACCATGGCCGTGCTGTTTGCCATAATTATAACCATCTTTTGTCTATTTTCTAACTTTTTAAGGCATGCAGAAAGACCGTACCCTGTTTTATTGGGGAATTTTATGATTTTGAATGGATTCTTTTTTGTAATAGCCGGGCTATTCATCCCCACAATTGAAGCTATGGCCACGATCCAAACGGAACCCTTAACTATTGATTCATCATCAAGCCTGATATTCCTGATAATGGCTGGTTTAGGGGTGTTTTTAATAGGTGTTTATCTAAAAAGGGAAGGAAAAACAGTTTAGAAAATTTATTCAGATGCAGTAATAGTATTAAAATGAAATTTATCGATTAAGAAGGTGAAATGTAAATGGAAATTCTTGGAAGTGAAATTTTAAGTAATATTTTATATTTAATAGCGCAGAGCTTGTTCATCCCGGTTATTATAGTTGTTTTAATCTTCATGACCTACGCGATTTTAAGTTTAGGAGGATTTTTAACGGAATACTTCTCCAGGACCAAGTTCGGCGTGGATAAAACAGAGAAACTCGTAAGATCTATCTCTAAATCATCCACTCCGGAAGAGATGAAGGAAAAAGTGGAGGAAAGTGAACTTCAGGACCATAACAAGGAAATCCTCATTAAAATAATTTCCAACCATGATATTGGAACCAAATCGAGAAGGGCAATAGCCACCAAGTTGATAGAGGAAGAAGAACTCGAATTTTCTTCAATGACCCAGAAAACTGATATACTGGTAAGATTAGCCCCGACAGTCGGGCTTTTAGGGACCTTGATTCCTTTAGGGCCTGGTTTAGCCGCTTTAGGATCTGGTGATTTGGATACTTTATCTCAGGCACTGATGGTAGCTTTTGATACCACCATAACTGGATTGGCTGCTGGTTCCATAGCTTTTATCATATCAGGGTACAGGAAAAAATGGTACAATGATGATCTATCCATTTTAGAGGCGATAGTTGAATCAACACTGGAGGCTTTGGATAAATGTCAAAGAAAAGAAAGTTTTTAGACGATGCTGGTGAAGACCCCACCTCAGGGATAATAAATATGACGGATTGTATGCTGGTTCTGGCAGTTGGGTTTTTGGTGTTTGCCTTACTAGCCGTACAATCTAATCCTGGATTAATATCTTCCCAAACACAGGGTGATCAGCCAAATTCAGTCTCAGTTACCACTGGTGAAACCTTAAATGACACCAGTAACGAATCGGGATCTGGCAGCGGTTACCAGCAAGTAGGTACGGTATATGAAGATCCGAATACTGGTAAACTCATCATGGTGAGTTAGCAGACTATTTCACCGAACAGTCTGGCCATTCACAATAGAACGAATATTAAAATTTAATCAAGAATCCTAAAAGAAATTTGAAGAGATGATAGAATGAATAAAAATCATTTAGTCTTAGTTGCAGCAGTTTTCCTGATCGTGGCCTCTGGAATGGGATATTATTTAACAGAGACAGGTTTAACACTTGCTACGGGTAATACTACCATAGTTGATATGGCTGATAGGAATTTAACCGTTCCTTCACCCATAACTAAAGTTTTGTCGACTTCTCCAACCGCGACGGTTATAGTGTATATGGTAGCCCCGGAAACACTGCTGGCCTTTAACTATGAAACAACCACTGAAGAACAGGAATACATGCCCGGCCCCTATAAAGGCTTACCATCTGTGGGCGGATGGTACGGAGCCCAGAGTGGTAGTTATGAACAGTTCATCTCCATGGACCCACAGGTAGTGCTGGAAAGTGTTGCAGTATCCAATTCGACCAGTTCTTCGACCCATGCAGCGACCACATCCACCCTTAATGAGAGGCAGCGAAAATTCGGTTCAATACCAGTAGTCGCTGTGGATGATAACAGTAACGTCACCACCGTCAACCCTTCCATTGAATTTATTGGGAAATTACTGGGAAAGGAAGATCAGGCCAAAAAATTAACCGATTACAATACCAGAATCCAAAAAGAAGTTACTGACGTGGTGTCAACCATACCGGAGAGTGAAAAGGTGACGGTTTATTATGCAGAGGGTTCCACAGGACTCCAAACTGAACCATCAGGATCCGTACACGGACAGCTGATCGATCTATGCGGGGGAAAAAATGTGGCCGATGTCCAGTTGCAGGGAGGAACTGGAAAAACCGAGGTATCCATGGAACAGATCCTAAAATGGGACCCGGAGGTAATCATAACCACCGAACCCACATTCTATAAAGGCATTTACGGGAACTCCAGCTGGAGTAGTGTAAGTGCAGTTAAAAATAAAAGGGTGTACCTCTCACCCCAGTCTCCATTCAAATGGTTCGACCGGCCCACCGGGGCGAACCTGATCATGGGAGTTCCCTGGGTAGCTAAGATATTATACCCCGATAAATTCCAGAATTTAAGCCTGGTAAGCGAAGTTAAAAACTTCTACTCGGAGTTCTACCACTACGATCTAGGTGACGATGAGGTCAAGAATATCCTGGAAGAATCTGGTATGGACTCTTCCATGATAAACTAAGATCACAATAGAATACTCCCACTGATGCAGGGATGGACAGCTATGATAGAAAGTATAAAAGGAAAACTATCCATTGACGGTAGCACCAGGAGATGGTCAGTGAACACCATCCTGATCTTACTGCCCATCTTTATATTCTTCCTTTCATTTCTCATAGGCAGATATCCGTTAACTCCAGTAGAAGTGGTAATGACCATACTGGCCAAGGTCTTCCCTTCTTTACAGGTCTCTGCAACAGCAACTACCATCGTCTGGGACATCAGACTACCACGTATAGTAGCAGCTATTCTGGTAGGAGCGGCATTATCTGTTGCGGGGGCTGCCTTTCAGGGCACGTTCAAAAACCCCCTGGTCTCACCAGATATACTGGGTGTATCCGCCGGATCCGGGTTTGGAGCTGCCATAGCAATTATATTAATAGGAATACCCCTGGTCACACAGGCTTCAGCATTTGTATGGGGCCTGGTGGCGGTTACCCTAACCTACATCATCGGACGCTCCATTAAAAGCTCCCAGATACTGGGCATGGTCCTGAGTGGTATGGCCATCGGCTCCCTCTTTGGGGCGCTGGTTTCCCTGTGCAAATACATGGCCGATCCCTATGAAAAGCTACCTCAAATCGTTTACTGGCTGATGGGAAGCATCTCAGCCGTGGACAATAACGAGGTGTTCATAGCATCAATCCCCATAATCCTGGGGATAACCATACTGTTCATTTTAAGATGGAGACTGAATATCCTGGCCATGGGTGATGAAGAAGCCCAATCCCTGGGACTGGAGACAGGAAAACTGAGATTCATAATCATATGCTGCTGCACTCTGATAACCGCAGCCGCCGTATCCATAAGCGGAATAATCGGATGGGTTGGACTGGTCATACCCCATATCAGCCGTATACTGGTCGGCCCCGACCATAAAAATTTACTACCCGCCACCATATGCCTGGGAGCTGCCTTCCTATTACTGGTGGACAACATCTCCCGGACGATACTCATCACCGAAGTCCCCATAGGTATCTTAACCGCCCTCATTGGAGCGCCCTTCTTCCTGTATCTCTTAAGAAAAGGGCACGGTAGGTGGGTATAATTAATTATACAGTTATTGAGGATTAAAGAAAATGGAGGTGAAACCATTGAACGTACTGGAGATAAGAAACGCCGCATTTTCTTACGATGATGTAGAGAACATCTTTGAGGGAATCAATCTAACCGTGGATAAAGGCGACGTGGTCTGTATACTGGGGCCGAACGGCTGCGGCAAAACCACTCTCATCAAATGTTTAAACAAACTCCACGAACTCAAAGAGGGTGCAGTCTATATCAACGGCAGGAACATCAAGGACGTAAATCAGAGGGAAATAGCCAGAAACATCGGCTACATCCCCCAGGGCCATATCCCCACCTTCGCCTTCAGTGTACTGGACGTGGTTTTAATGGGCAGATCACCCCACCTGGACTTCTTCGAAACAGTGGGCGAGGAGGATTATAAGATATCTGAAAACGCCTTAAAGAAGTTCGGACTATATGAAATGAGGGATAAATCCTACACCTCATTAAGTGGCGGTGAACAGCAATTAGTCTTCTTCGCCAGGGTTATAGCCCAGGAACCCCAGATATTGATACTGGACGAGCCAACCAGCCACCTTGACTTCGGCAATCAACTGAAAACACTGGATGTCATATCAAAATTAGCTTCCGATGGCCTTTCAGTGGTGATGACCTCCCACTTCCCGGACCATGCATTCATATCATCCAATAAGGTGGCCATAATGAAGGACCGTGGGTTCATGGATATTGGAAGGCCAGAGGAAGTCATAACCGGGAGTAACATGGAAGAAGCGTACGGTATCAAGGTGGAGATAGTGGACATAGGATACGACCGGAAAGTCTGCGTCCCTATAAAAACGGTTGAATGATTTACATGTTTTATATAGGAATTGTAATTGTTATATTTAATAATTTCAAAAAATAAACAATACAGGTGAAAAAATGAGTGACTATATGGAACTATTAAAAAAGGCAGGTGAATTCCACGGCGATATCTGCGGTGGAATAGTGATGGGAACAAAACTCGCTATTCATGGAATGGAACATATGGGAATGACACCAGGTGAGAAGGATAAGCGGTTGATTGTCTTTACAGAGATCGATCGATGCATCTCCGACGCGATCCTGTCCGTTACCAGGACTTCTCTGGGTAAAAAGTCCCTCAAACCCATGGGTTACGGTAAATTCGCAGCCACCTTCGTTAACATCGACACCGGTGAAGCAATACGGGTTGTGGATCTGGGGGCTAACAAAAAAGATTCCGAAGATGAAGAACCTGGAGAATCAATAGAAGAACTGACCGAAAGGATAGCCAGAACCCCAGGAGAAGAACTGTTTAAAATCCAAAAAGTGTCAGTTAAGATAGACCCCAATGATTTACCGGGTAAACCTCTGGAAATAGTTAAATGCGCTGGTTGTGGTGAAGTTGTGATGGACGGAAAACACCATATCAGGGGTGGACGTGCCTATTGTACTTCATGCTTCGATAAATCATATTATCAGCTTTTAGAATAGTAAAAAAATTAAAATTAAATCATATTAATCAGAGAAAAATAAAAAAAAGTTTCTAAAAAATTGGCATCTCAAAGATGTATTTATTTTTCAAATATTATCAGGTAATGGGATTTAATTCCTCCTTCAAGGTCTTCTCCCACCTCAGTGTCCAATTTAACCATTTTCAGGCCGTGTTTATTGAACATATCTTCCAGTTCTTCAGGGTTGCGCTTGAATTTAACTGGTGGACCATAACCTGTATCCGCCTTCTTGTAATCCATAACCGCTATTTTGCCCCCGGGCTTTATAACCCGTTTAAGTTCACTGATGGCTTCATCTGTTTTTTCCATGGATACGACGTGGTGGAATACGTTGATCATAAGGCACATATCCACAACATCATCATCGATGGCGATTTTATCCGCTATATTGGACTGTACAGGGATCACGTTAGTGATCCCATCCTTTTTAAGGTCAATTTCCAGGTCCTCTATGGATGGTCCGTAAATATCCACTGCATAGATAGTTGCAGTATCATCCATCATATCATAAGCTTCCATGGTAACGTGCCCATCACCACAACCCGCATCCATGAACACCTCGTCTCCTTTAAGATCCAATCGAGAAATAACATCCCGGGCGTCTATAAAGGATTCTGTAGTCCTGCCTTGGATACGGTGGCCGTTTGATGGGTGTAATCCAGTATCTGATGACATATCTTTTTATCTCCTATTAGTTTTTTTTATTAGTTTGTTCGAAATGTGGATATATACATTTCCATATTCATTTAAAATTTCTTTTGTTTAAAAAATTTTATCAACAACAGTTAAAAACTTGATATCGACATGTTTATATTAACTAGTCGACAATTATTTATGGGTTAATTTTTGAACCCGATGAAACAATTAAAAGGAGGTTAAGATGCTAAAAGACAAGAGAAAATCTGTTTTTCTCATAGTTTTCGCCATACTTTGTGTTACGTCTCTTGGAGCTGTAACTGCGGCACCATCAGCCGATTTCACCAGTAATGTGACTAATGGGACTTCGCCGTTGAGTGTTCAGTTTAATGACACATCCACAGATAATCCTACATCATGGTTATGGGACTTTGGCGATGGATATAATTCGACAAGTCAGAATCCAATGCATAATTACACGAAGGCGGGTAAATACACAGTCAGTCTAATGGTAGATAATGCAGATGGTAGTGACACCATTACAAAAACCAATTATATATTGGTTTTTGGTTCAGCGGCTAAAAACAGGTTCACTAATCCGGGATTTGAAAGCGGCAACTTAAATGGATGGATATCAGGTTCTACTACAAGTATCAGCAGTACAATACGTCATAGTGGGCAGTATGGTGTTCATTTTGGTTTAAACGGTAATCAAAACACGAATTTCGTCCAACAAAATGTTGACTTAACCCTGGTGGATAGTATATCCTTCTGGGGTTATGGAGAAGGGACCACCTCACCGTTCAAGGTCTACATTGGCAATAGTTCAAGAACCTTTTCAGCCACATCTGATACATGGACAAAATACACCATTGCAACTTCAAATTACACAGGAATTCACACCATAACAATACGATGGCTGGTCAACAGTGCTTGTTTTGATGTAGATGATTTTTCAACGGAGGTCTCAAAGAACCAGGCAAACTTCTCAGCCAGCACAACTGAAGGTCTTCGTCCATTACCTGTCGAGTTCAATGACAAATCACTTGGCCTGATAACCGATTGGCTCTGGGATTTCGGTGATGGAACAACATCCACTGAACAGAACCCCACACACATCTACACGAAGTCTGGCAAATACACTGTGAAACTCACTGTTTCATGGCCCAGTTACACTTCAACTAAGACCATTAACATCACGGTTATTGGACCGTTCAACACACGGACCGGTAAATACTACGACAGCATCCAGGCTGCAGTTGACGATGCCCAAAATGGCGATACAATCAATGTAGGCAACCAGGGTTATCCGGAAACCTACACAGAAAACGTGGAAATCACCAAGAGACTGAAACTAATCGCACAGGGAAACATAATAATAACAGCTTTAAATGCCAATAATCCAGTGTTCAGCATACTACCGGGTGGGAATAATTCGCAGATAGAAGGCTTCATCATAACAGGAGCAACAAATTCCTATGGAATTTACATAGCCCCCTCAATCAACGCCACCATCACACGTAACACTATCAGAAACAATAAAATCGGAGTTTACGTGGCTGGCACTGCCACTATCACTAACAGCACCTTCACAGACAACGATACTGGAATTTATGTGAATGGTAAAGCTACCATCACAGGCAACAAGGTTACAGGTAATGATGTGGGAGTTCATGTGAAGGGCAACGCCACCATAACCAGCAACACAGTTAAAGGCAACGATATCGGAATAAACGTGGATAACGGAACTTCCACTATACACTTCAACAACATATACGACAACGGATTGTATGGTTTGAAGTTCACAGGTAACAGTGTGGATGCTGCAAATAACTGGTGGGGAACCAACAGCCCAGTATATGTAAATGGTACTGTTGCACCGGCGAAGGCAGATATCTATGAAGCACAAAATGCAAACCACGCTGTACATGATCCATGGATCGTGTTGAAGGTAAGTGCCAGTGATAACCTGTTGAAAAAAGGGGATAAGTCTACCATCACGGTGGATATGACCCGTAACTCTAAAAATCAAGACACCTCTGGTTCCGGAAGCATACCTGATTTACCAGTAAACTTCAACTACACCCTGGGAACACTCACCACAACCAGTACAACAGTTACTAAAGGAAAAGCAAGTACAATTGTGACCGGCGGAAACACCAGTGGAACAGCCAAGGTAAACGCAACAGTTACAGGGTACACTGTCGGTGTTTCAGTCACTGTTGACACTATAGCGCCTACTGCAAGTGCCGATCTATCAAACGGCTCCTATAAAACCACTCAGAAGGTGAAGTTAACCACCGATGATACTAGTGCGGTGATTTATTACACCACTGACACCACCAATCCCCAAACAAGCAGTACAAGGAAAAAATACACAGGAACCATCACCATCAGCAAGACCACATCACTCAGATATGCTGTAATTGACCCTGCAGGAAACTGGAGCCCATTATACATCCAGAACTATGTTATTGGAACTGGTGGGCTTGCTAATTCAGCATGGCCCGGGTTCCAGAACAACGACAACCACAACGGCCAGTCCATCTACAAAGGCCCCCAGAATGGTACCGTTAAATGGATCTACAACAACATAGCCATATATGGATCACCAGTTATCGGTAAAAATGGAACCATCTATGTGGGAGGTGCTGATGGTAAACTCTACGTATTCAGCTCTAACGGAAAACTGAAATGGACCTACGGCACCCGTAGTCCCATATTTGGTTCTCCAACTGTTGGAGTTGATGGAACCGTTTACATCAGCAACTGGATGAACAGCACCACCTACGCAATAAACTCCAAGGGAAAACTCCTATGGAAGTACACAACAGGAGACTATAACTTCGGTTCTTCTCCTACAATTGGTGCAGATGGAATCATCTACGTTTCCACCACCAACATGACCAATGGTACTTTGTACGCATTCTATCCTGATGGAAAGCTGAAATGGAAATACAATAAAATGGGGATAATCTATGGATCATCACCCGTAATCGGACCAAACGGAACCATATATTTGACCGATTACAATGGTATGTTATACGCCATGAACCCAGATGGAACACTTAAATGGTCATACACGTTAAAATATGTGAGTGGTGATGTAGACTACTTTGCATCTATGTACTACAACACTCCATCCATTGGACCAGATGGGACCATTTACCTGGTAAACTATGAGTCTCGCTATACACTCTGGCTTACCCCGTACACCCAACACGAGTATGTCAACCCTACAGGATCTTCACTGTTTGCAGTAACCGATAACGGGACCTTCGCAACCTTAAAATGGAGTCCTTACCTTATCGGTGAACACCTTTACGGTGCTCCTACCATTTCATACAACGGAACTATCTACGTTACTGGTGAAACTAAACTCTACGCCATTGTTGACAACGGAACCAATGCAAATTCTCTATGGCCATTACCCTATAATAAGGGCACTGCTGCAAATGATGGGTTTACATCAGCAGTAATAGGTGGCGATGGAACAATATACATCGGAAACAGCACAGGATTACAGGCGGTAAACCCAGATGGAACATCCAAATGGTTTTACACTACCAGTGGCGGTATAGGTAGTTTCCTTGCAATTGGTGCGGATGGTACATTGTACGTTGGAACCACAACAGGTCTCCTCTATGCGTTTAGTGATAATGCAACTGATTTTACAGCTGAACACATTAACGGCACAGCTTCAACCATTCAGTTCACTGATAAATCCATTGGCGACATTAAATCGTGGAAGTGGGATTTTGGTGATGGAAAAACTTCCACCATGAAGAATCCAGCCCATGCTTACAGCAAAGGAGGTAATTACATCGTTACCTTGACTGTGACTTTACAGGATGGAAGCGTAATTACCGGAGCCAAATTAGTAAAAGTTGTAGAAAAGGATATAGCACCACCAACTGTGACTGCCAATCCAAACGGAGGAACTTTTAACACACCACAAACTGTGACTTTAAAATTCACAGATAACAGTGGCAAAGCAACGGTTTACTACACCATAGACGGCAGTGACCCACGAAACAGCAGCACCAGAAAAACATACAAGAATCCCTTCGAGATCGGTGACACGATGACGTTGAAATTCGCTGCTGTTGATGCTGCAGGCAACTGGAGCCCAGTTTACACCAAAAAATACACCATACTGGAAGTTGTGTACGTGCAGGATGCTTCCCATTACACCCATGGAACACTGAGTGATCAGATCCAATCCATTCTGGATAAAGCTGAACCTGGAAGTCCCATAGTATTCCTGGGAAAACTCTACGAAAACCTACAGTTAAACATCAACAAGAAACTGAACATAATATCCTACGTGGGAACCAAGATAACCAATTCATCTACCGTGTTCCTTATCAATGGATCTAAAGCTTCAGGAACCAAGATAAACGGATTCACCATCATCACCGATGATGATTCCGGGATAATGGTAAATAACGCCAATAATGTAACTATCTACGATGTCCAGGTGACATCAACCAATGGGACAGCCATCACAGTAAACAAAAGCTCAAATACCATCATCAAAGACAGTGTTATCAATGATTCTTCTACAGGAGTGAAAATTTACGACTGTAACAACACTCAGATCATCAACAACAAAATTACGGAGAACCAGAAAGACGGCGTAACAGTGGAAAATTCCAGTAAAACCAAAATAAGTCAGGGACAAATTTCAAATAATGGTGAGACCGGGGTTAAAATTTATAATTCCCAGGATATCACCATTATGGGAGTTACTATAACTGGCAATGGTAAAAGTGGCGCTGGAACCAATAATGCCGGTATTTATGTACAGGATTCAGACAAAATTGTAATCACTGAAAACCAGATCAATGAAAACTGGCATGGAATATCCACCAGGAACATCGACAACACCACCATAAAACTCAACACCATATCCGACAACGAACGACAGGGAATACTACTCAGCGGAATCACAGACGGAACTATTATATTAAGCAACGTTATTCAGAGAAATAACAACGGAATCATGCTTGACGGCAACCACAGAGGCGTAACCATACAGGCAAACTTAATCACAGACAGCCGACGCATAAGTGGCTACGTAACGGGAATTCCATGGGAGTACGATGGACATGGAGTTGTCTTTGGACCCAACAGTGTAACTGTAATGAGAATGTACATATTCCATAACATAGTCATAAACAACGGCCACAGGGACTTTGAAACCCGTTATGGGGCTTTACCTTTTAAACTTGAAGCAAGTGCCAACTGGTATGTCACTTACTGTCCATATTGTTCTGTGGGTGGCCAAATGGAGATAGTGTTGACCAGAACTGGTGAAAATGAATTTACATTCCGGCTCTGGGATCCTGTCACCAAGGTATTTGTAACTGGTCTACCAGAATTTCCTGTAGAATTCAGAATGGGACCAATTACTGAAAACGTTATGGCCAAAAATGGAACAGCAGTTGTTAAATTCAATTTAAAGACTCTTATGGGATTGATAACAGCTTCATCTTATGAATATAGTGTATCTTTACCATGGGACAGTCCAATAATTGATATAATAACTGGGAAACCTGTTACTCAAAAAACCGATTCTGGATTTTACAGTTATGAAGGTAATGGAGGTACTGGCAACGGTAATGGCGATGGATCCGGTGATGGCTCTGGCAACGGTAATGGTGACGGCACTGGTGATGGATCCGGTGATGGTTCTGGCACTGGTTCTGGTGATGGATCCGGTGATGGTTCTGGAAGCGATGGTTCGTCAGGCACTCCTTCAAGTATGGGAATTGCATCAGCTGCATCAGCTGCATCAGCAGCTGCTGGAGGCTCATCCGCCGGTCAATCCGGATCCAATGGCAACGTCAAGACTGTTCAGGAACTATTGGTTGATGAAGTGAACAAACCAGAAGTTTGGGGTATAATTGGAATAATTCTACTCGTAATTCTGGTTCTCGGAGCCTACTATAGAACAGATTTGAAGAACATGATTCAAAAATCGAAAAAATAAATTTCCCCCTTTTTCTTTTTTTCTTTTTGATATTACATAAATTTTGAATCTGTAATTTTTATTAGGGAATAGAATAAACTGATTTTTAATTGATTATACTTGAATATAGGGTTATTTCATGGTTGATTTTTCTGAGCAATGTGAATATGGGTTGGATGAATATCCACAATTTATTAGTCTTAAAGTTTGGTTAACTCAAGATAAAGTTACGATATGGTATATAAAACATCTTGTATTGTTTGATATAAATTGTGATTTTCATTCAATGTGAACATAAAAAATTATAATTAGAATTTTCATTTTTTATGTTATTTAGTTAATTTTTTGATTTTTATTTGATATAAAGGATGTTTAATAGTATATATTTTATATATATATATATATATATATATATATATATTGTTTTAATAATGTTTTATTTAGCATTGAAAGTGTTAAATTGGAGTTAAATTTTTTTGTTTCTTTGTGAAATTGTATTAAGTCGAAAGTTATTTATATTACAAATATGCTACACATTAACATCGAGATGGTAGAACATGCATTTCGTTTTTTTTCTTTATCCCAAATTTTTGGGTAGTAAAACGAAAGGGGGCGATGACAGGTAAAGGAAAAATAGCTCATTAACACGAAATTAAGGGAAAAATTAGGAGATAAATGAATTACGAACAAAAATGAAGTAAGTAAAAATTAAATTAAAAATAACACAAATCGGAGGAATCATAAATGGTAAATAAAATGGTCATTTTTGTTATGTTGGTGTCTTTATCCCTTTTAGTGGGACCAGCATCAGCTGTGGATCTGGATGCAAGCATGACCAATCAACAGAGGCAAGACGCTATAAACAACGCTGATCCTACTGACTACACGGTAAATTTCCTCACGAGTCAAGGGACTACCTATAGCAATGTTAGTCTGACAGCTCCTAAAGATAATGTCGAGTGGATAGGTAATGGGGTAACTCTTGTTGGTGGTGGACGTTCAATTTTCACGATTACCAACAGAACTGGATTGACCATAAAAGACTTCATCATCAACATTAACAACGACACTGCAGATGGCATAACTGGAAACAACGTCTACAACTGTACCATTGAAAACAATGTCATAACGAACGGTGACGACGGGATCAACATTTACCAGCGGTATGCGGGCCTTACAATCAGGAACAACACGATAAACAACGTGGACCGTGACGGTATCTCACTGGTAAACCATGATAATCTCACTGTTACGAGTTTTAATGCGCTTGATCCGACGATAATTGAAGACAACGTCATTGAAAATGTAGTTTACGGTATATTCCTGGGCGGAAATTTCAAAGGAGACATCACTGGTAACACCATAGGTGGTTCAACCGCTGGACTGACCATAACTGGAAAACCCACCTCAGGCAACGGTAAATTAGATGCATACATAGCCGACAACAACATAGCAGGTATAGCCATGGAATGCCCTGAAGTGTTGAGTCTTTTGTTATACAATAATGCAATAAGTCAGCTGGGCGCTACCGGGTACAGTATACTAACAGCAAACTTTGGTTATGCTGCTAATGCAATTTGGGTTGTATATAACCAATTCAGTGCTCCAGTAGATGCTACTTTCCGAAGCAGTGCTTACGTATGGATCTTGAACTTTTTAAACGGAGCTTATTACCCATAGAAAATTCTAACTTAACCTTTTTTATTTTATTTTTTAATCTTTGTCTGCGAAATTTTTTCATTGGCTTATTTAAAGTCGAAAATCACTATTTTCGACACGTTTTTACACACACATCGAATTTCATAACATATATAAAATTTAAAACTTATAATCGATCTAAAATATGCATCTAACTTATTTTATAAAGTTTAAAACAGTTTTCCCAATAATTATCCTTAAATAGATTTTAAAAAAATAGATGAGGTATAAATCTTATAAAAGGTTAATTTACCAACAAACAACTCGTTGAGACATTTATTTTAATCTAATAATTGATTAATTCTTAAATGGACCCGTTGCCTTTCTTATTTTTCATTTATTATTCATAAAGCTGGAATCGGTTTAAATATCTATACTGATCGACATGTTTATATTGATCATTCGTGAAGTCATATATTATGGGAATCCTTTATTATTTTCTTTCAGCGATTCCATAAAAAACAAAAAAAGGAGGTTAAAAATTTGAAATATAACAAAATACTGGTCTTACTGGTAGTATTTGCTGCCATAGTATGTATTTCAACGGTTGGAAGTGTTAGTGCAGCTGGAAACAATTCAACCGATAATACAGCGGTATATAGAAATACAACTGGCCAATCACAATACACTGGTCCGCAGACAAACACCACCAAATGGACCAACGACAGTATAAATTCAAAAGGGCAGGCGACTATTACAAAAAACGGGAACATATACGTAATAGGTTCCGATGATGGTAATTTGTACGCTCTCAAACCTGACGGAACACTATTATGGACTTGTGGTTTATCAGGTGGAGGAGGTTCAAATAGTGCTCCGGTTGTTGGAAATGATGGGACCATTTACGCATTTATGTATGGTTGTTTGAATGCAGTCAGCCCTAATGGAATAAAAAAATGGGTTTACAATACGGGAAGAATGGGTTTGGTTAATGGTGATCCTGTATTAGATTCCAATGGAATCATTTACTTCACGACAGGAAGTGGTACTGTATATGCGATTGATACCACTCTACCTGATCCCAGTCAGGAGGATCCAAAATGGCTATTTTCCACAGGTACGAATCTCCGGGGTAATGTTGCACTTTCTGCAGATGGTAAAACACTCTACTTTGGAACATATGATACGTACACTCTATATGCGTTGAATACATCTGATGGAAGCGAGAAATGGAGTCGTCAGACCGGAACAAGTGACGACAGTGGGGGAATAGCAGGTACTCCTGTAATTGGCCCAGATGGGATTATTTACGTTACAGCTTCTAATGGTGTACATGCATTTCAGCCCGATGGAAATTTAAAATGGAACTACACTACGCCTAATCTGAATGGATGTCGATTGTCTAATGTGGCAATTAGTTCAGATGGAACAATTTACGTTGTAATTCAGGCAATTGGTGATGGGTATCTTTATGCGTTAAATTCCACCGATGGAAGTGTTGAACGGAGCTACAAAGTAGGTTTTGCAAGTTATACCCCTGTTATTGGGGCTGATGGAACCATATACACCACAGGAGGTGAATCAACTATTATTTTTCCCCCTTTCCCTCCGGTGGAAACAAGATATGATTATTTATATGCATTTAACCCGGATTTAACTGTGAAATGGAGGTATAACTTAGTTGCTTCACCATTTAATCCGACCATTGGTCCAGACGGTACATTATACATTGGAACATATACTTATGGGAGTCCTGGAGTTACCATGTTATATGCCCTCCAGGATCTTATTGGTAATTTTACTTCTTCGCCTGGTTCTGGTTTGGATGTGAGTTTTACGGATACTTCGACTAATATTCCTTACAATTGGATTTGGGATTTTGGTGATGGTAGTGAAGGTTCTGGGCCGAATCCAACCCATACTTACAGTGCTCCTGGTAAATATACTGTTAAGTTAACAGTGATCACTCTTAATGGTGATAGTGCTACTGTAGAGAAGGAGATTACTGTTAATCAGGCTCCAACTCTTGATCCCATAGGTGATAAGATTGTGGATGAGAATAAGTCCGTATCTTTCACTGTGGTTGGTCATGACTCTGTTGGTGATAATTTAACTTACAGTGTGACTGGTTTACCTTCGGGTGCGACTTTTAATACTAGTACAGGAGCTTTTAGTTGGATTCCGACCTTTAGCCAGGCGGGTACTTATCATATCACCTTCACTGTATCTGATGGTAGTTTAACTGATAGTGAAACAATCACGATAACAGTGAATGATGTGGATAATGTGGCTCCTACTGTATCTAGTGTTGACCCAGCCAGTAACAAGATAATCAATGTAACCAATAAGGCGATTGTAATCACTTTTAGTGAGAATATCAAGGCAGGTAGCGCGTTTAGTAACATTAAAGTCACTAACGCTGATGGAGTAGCAGTAAATCCATTATACAAAGTGATAAACGGTAAAACACTGACCTTAACTCGTAATGGGAACTACATTAATGGATTAACCTACACCATCACCTTGCCCACAGGTAGTATCACTGATACGGTAGGTAACGCTCTAACGACTTTCACTAGTAAATTCATTGTAGATAACGCTAAACCCACTGTAACCAGTGTTAACCCTGCTAATAATAAGATTATTAATGGGGTTAATAAGGCGATTGTGATTACTTTTAGTGAGGCGATTAAGGCTGGTAGTGCCTTTAGTAATATTAAAGTCACTAACGCTGATGGAGCGAAAGTAAACCCATTATACAAAGTAATAAACGGCAAAACACTAACACTAACGCGTAACGGGAACTACCTAAATGGACTGACCTACACTATCACTTTACCTACAGGTAGTGTCACTGATACGGTAGGTAACGCTCTAACGACTTTTACTAGTAAATTCACTGTGGATAACGCTAAACCCACTGTAACCAGTGTTAACCCTGCTAATAATAAGGTTATTAATGGGGTTAATAGGGCGATTGTGATTACTTTTAGTGAGGCGATTAAGGTTGGTAGTGCGTTTAGTAGTATTAAAGTCACCAACCCCGATGGAGTATCAGTTAAACCATTATACAAAGTGATAAACGGTAAAACACTAACACTAACGCGTAACGGGAACTACATAAATGGACTAACCTACACTATCACTTTATCTACGGGTAGTATCACTGATACGGTAGGTAACGCAATCAACACCTACACTAGTAAATTCAAAGTGGATAACACCAAACCCACTGTAACCAGTGTTAACCCAGCCAATAACAAGGTAATCAATGTAACCAATAAGGCGATTGTAATTACTTTCAGTGAGAATATCAAGGCAGGAAGCGCGTTTAGCAATATCAAAGTCACCAATCCCGACGGAGTAAAAGTAAACCCACTCTACAAAGTAATAAACGGAAAAACCCTAACCCTAACCCGTAACGGAAACTACATAAACGGACTAACCTACACCATCACCCTACCCACCGGCAGCATCACTGACACGGCAGGTAACGCGATCACCACCTACACCAGCAAATTCACCACACGTAATACCTAAAAAATTATTGTTTCCCCTTTTCTTTTTTCTTTTGGAAATATTTTAGATTCTAATTTTCTGAAATTTAAATTGTAGTAGGGTATTC
>Ga0334886_1000943_pt1 | contig 38435 bp, 36 predicted proteins | sample GraSluR1_MG_9_FD_207232 | JGI IMG/M metagenome (GOLD analysis project Ga0334886, IMG submission 207232) | Sludge microbial communities from methane-producing bioreactor in Wageningen University, Netherlands - Granular Sludge_27_06-R1 | ecosystem: Engineered > Bioreactor > Anaerobic >... | reverse complement strand
AGGCGCATAATGTCTCTTTCCGCCGGCCGAATGGATCGAACAGGCACGACGTTTGACTCATTATACGACTTTTCACCAACCAATGAACAGTCACGGCTTTTACCCCATCGCGCCCTATGTCTACAATCCCATCGAGGGCGCGCGCTATCTAGAGCTCGCACTCGGGTAGGGCAGCCCTCTGGAGCGGGCGCGAGCCTGCTGGCCGTGCGGAGGGGCCGCGCAGACCCCTCCGCACCACTGCGCGGGACCTACTTGATCAGGTGCCGCAGGTAGCCCAGCGAAAAGGCCGTACCGATATCCGAGACGCCGTTCTCGCCCGGCGTGAACGAGCGGTACATGTCGGTCGGCAGGTGCTCCGAGCGCACATAGCCGTCATAGCCGCCCGCCCTGAGCGCCGCAATCCAGCGCGGCAGATCCACGTCGCCCTGGTCCAGCCAGTACTCTTTTTCGCCCTCGCCCTTTTTCACATTGCGCACGTGCACGAAAAAGATCTTGCCGGCCTTGGCGAACTCGTAGCTCGAGTCGTACATGCCCTCGCCATCGCCGTGAAAGATGTTGCCCGAGCAGAGCGTCAGCCCGTTACGGGGACTGGGGACATCGTTCATCAGTTGCCACTGGACCTTGCTGGGCATAAAGCGCCCGTGCCCGTGCAGGCCGACGTTGACGCCGTACTCGTCCGCCAGGGCGATCAACGGCTTGTAGTAGGCGACGACCTCATCCCACGGGGTATCCGGCTTGCCCGGAGGGAACATGACCACGGTCTCGGTGCCGACCCCTGCCATCACGGCAAAGTTCTTGCGCAGGTTGGCGAAATGCGCCTCAGCCTCGGCGCCCTGGGGCAGATCGCGCGGCGCCCAGGCCACCATCGGCCCCCACTCGACACCCGCGGCCACGATCTCGTCCTTCATGGCCTGGACGGGCGCCAGCTCGAGGTGCCCCTTCTCCTGAAAGCCCGGGACGATGGCCCAACCGACCGAGAGGGCCTCGATGCCCAGCGTCTGGACGTACTTGATGGCTCCCGCAACGGTGCGGTTGCCTACTCCTCCAACATCAGCACACCACTTCATCCTGATCCTTCCTTTCTGCATGGCATGATCGAACCTGTGCGTTCCGGCGCGAGCTGCGCCGGTTGCCCGCCGGTTGGCCCCTTGCGCCCGCCCGACGGCAGGGCGAACCGGGTCGCTCCGGCTGTGCGTACACATATACGCTACTCCAGAACGACAACGCTGTCAATGTGCGCAGCGCACACTGACAGGGCGATATCCAAGCCAGCCGTGTACACAGCATCCCAAGGGCAGGCGGATGACCACCGACTGGCCGCATCGCCCTCATCCCCCAAAATACGAGAATAGACCATTCAGAAACCGACACCCCCTTCTCCCATGCTGGCATGGGAGAAGGGGGCAGGGGGGCTGAGGGCCGCTGAGACGCCCGCCCTCCATATGGGGCAGAGCGGGTCGCCTCTAGCCCGCCAGCCGCTCACGCGCCAGGGCCAGTTGCGCGACCACGGCGGAGCGGGCCGTGCCGCCCCGCGTGTCGCGGGCGTCCGCCGAGCCCTCGTAGCTGAGCACATCAAAGAGATCGGCCTCAAAGCGGGGCCAGAGGCCCTGATAGTCGTCCAGGGTCAGGTCGCGCAATCCTGCGCCCCTGTCCTCGGCCAGCCGCACGGCGAGACCCACCAGGTGGTGCGCCTCGCGAAAGGGCAGCCCGCGCTTGACGAGATAGTCGGCCAGGTCGGTGGCCAGCATGGCGTCGTTCAACGCCGCCCGCATGGCCTCCGGGCGCGGCTCCAGGCTCTCGATCACCCCCGCCGTGATGGGCAGTAGGTCGGCCAGGGTGTCCACCGTATCGAACAGCGGCTCCTTGTCCTCCTGCAGGTCCTTGTCATAGGTGGAAGGCAGCCCCTTGACCACCACCAGCAGCCGCGTGAGGTTGCCCACCAGTCGCCCCGTCTTGCCGCGCACCAGCTCCATGCTATCAGGATTGCGCTTTTGCGGCATGATGCTCGATCCGGTGGTATAGCGCTCGGCCAGCCGCAGGAAGCCAAACTCGGCGCTCGAGTAGAGGATCAGATCTTCGGCCAGGCGGCTCAGGTGCGCGCCCAGGATGGCGCCCCAGGAGAGGGCCTCGATGACGACATCGCGGGCGCTGACGGCGTCCATGCTGTTTTCCAGCACGCCCAGCATCCCCAGCTCTTGCGCCAGCCACAGGCGATCAATGCCATAGACGTTGCCCGCCAGGGCCGCCGCGCCCAGAGGGCTCTGGGCCACCCGCGCCAGCAGGTCTTGCAGCCGCGCATAGTCCCGATCCAGCATCCAGAAGAAGGAGAGCAGCCAGTGAGAGTAGCGCACCGGCTGGGCGGGCTGCAAGTGGGTGTAGCCGGGCATGAGCAGATCCAGGTGCGCCTCGGCCTGGGTCAGAATGGCCGCCTGCAAGGCGCGCAGGGCCTCGCCCAGCTCCGGCAGGGCCTCCATCATCCACAGGCGCACATCGGTGGCCACCTGGTCGTTGCGGCTGCGGCCCGTGTGCAGCTTGCCCGCCAGCGGGCCGATCAGCTCGCCCAGGCGGCGCTCCACAGCGGTGTGGATATCCTCGTCGCCCGGTTGCAGGGCAAAGCGTTCACCGGTAAACTCGTCGGCGATCTGATGCAGCCCCGTGACCAGCGCCGCAACCTCGTCTTTTTCCAGCACGCCGGCGCGCCCCAAGGCCCGCGCCCAGGCGATGCTGCCACGGATGTCCGCCTGGGCCAGGCGTATGTCCACGCCGATCGAGGCGTTGAAACGCCACATGCGCTCGTCAATATCGCCGCTATACCTGCCGCCCCATAGCCGCGTCATGTCTAATCTCGCTTGAAGGCGGTGTAATCGGGCGCCGGCAGGTCGCCATTGGCCTCGCTGGCCATGCCCAACAGGGCGCGCACCTTCATCGAGAGGCCATAGAGGTTGATGAACCCCTGGGCGTCGGCCTGGTCGTAGACATTGTCCTCGCCAAAGGTGGCATAGTCCTCGCGGTAGAGGCTATGGTGCGACTTGCGGCCCACCAGGGCGCAACTGCCCTTGTAGACGCGCAGCCTTGCTGTGCCCGTCACCGGCTGGGCGATGACCTCCATGCAGGCGTCCAGCGCCTCACGCAGGGGGGTGAACCAGCGGCCATAGTAGACCAACTCGGCGTACTTTTGGGCCAGCAGGTCCTTGTAGTGCATGGTCTCGCCATCCAGCACCAGGCTCTCGACGCCCTGCAGCGCCTTGTAAAGGAGCGTGCCGCCGGGGGTCTCGTATACGCCCCTCGACTTTATTCCGACCAACCGGTTCTCGACCATATCCACCCGGCCCACGCCGTGGCGCCCACCGATCTGGTTGAGCCGGCTGACCAGCTCCACAGGCCCCAGCGCCACGCCATTCAGCGAGACGGGGATGCCCTGCTCAAAGCCGATCTCCAGATACTCGGGCGCATCGGGCGCCGCCAGGGGCGAGGTGGTGAGGGTGAACATCTCTTCCTCGGGCTCCTGCCAGGGGTCCTCCAGGATGCCGCCCTCGTGGCTGATGTGCCAGATGTTGCGATCTCGGCTATAGATGCTGCGTCTCGATTGCTGCACGGGGATATTGCGGGCGGCGCAATAGGCCAGGGCATCCTCGCGGGAGCGAATCTCCCACTCGCGCCAGGGGGCGATGACGGTCAGGCGCGGGTTGAGGGCCTTGAAGGTCAGCTCGAACCGCACCTGGTCGTTGCCCTTGCCGGTGCAGCCGTGGGAGACGGCGTCGGCGCCCTCGGCCTCGGCGATTTCGACCATACGCTTGGCGATGACGGGCCGCGCGAACGAGGTACCCAGCAGATACTCGCGCTCGTACACGGCGCCCGCCCGCAGGGTGGGAAAGACATACTCGCGTAGGAACTCGTCACGCAGGTCCTCAATATAGATCTTGCTGGCGCCGCTGGCCAGGGCCTTGGCCTCCAGGCCGGAGAGCTCTTCGGCCTGGCCCAGGTCGGCGGTCATGCAGATCACTTCGCAATCGTAATTCTCGCGCAGCCAGGCCACGATGGCCGAAGTATCCAGGCCGCCGGAATAGGCCAACACGCATTTCTTGACGGTGGGTTTGGTCATCCTCTCACTCCTTGGCAAGGTCGTACATCATGGCGATCTCGTCACAATCGGGATACTTGGGGCAGTTCAGGCAATCGCCCCAGATCTTGTGGGGCAGCGACTCGCGGGAGACGACATAGAACCCCAATTCCTCGAAAAAACCCTGCTGGTAGGTCAGGCAGAATATCTGCCGGATGCCGTGGTGTCGCGCCTGCGCCAGCAGGTGCTCGACCAGGCAGCGGCCAACGCCCCGGCCCTGCCAGGGCCGCTTGACGGCCAGGGAGCGGATCTCGGCCAGGTCGCTCCAAACGAACTGGAGCGCGCCGCAGCCCAGAATCTCGCCCTCGTGCTCGGCCACGGCAAAATCGCGCACGTGCTGATAGAACTGGAACTGGGAGCGGGGCAGCATCAACTGCTGGCCCGCAAAGGCATTGATGATCTCGGCCATAGCGGGCACATCGCCCACCAGGGCCTCGCGGATGGCAACGGCATCCAGCAAGGGTGTTGTCACGGCGGCGCTACAGGGCGCCAAAGGCTTGGTCAAGGATGGTGAGGGCACGGTCCATGTGCTCCTGTTCGATGATAAGAGGCGGCAGCAGCCGCAGGACGTTGGCTCCGGCGTTCAGCACCAGCAGACCCTCGGCGGCGGCGGCATTCACAGCCGGGCCCACCGCCGTATTGCACTCGACGCCCCAGATCAGGCCGCGCCCGCGCACCTGCTGGATGCAGTCGTGCTCCTCTTGCAGCTTGAGCAGGCCCGTCTCTAGATAGTTGCCGCACCAGCGCACGTGCTCTAGAAAGCTGGGCTCCGAGATGATCCCCACGACGGCGATGGCCGCCGAGGCTGCGATGGGGTTGGCGGCAAAGGTGCTGCCGTGGTCGCTCGGCTCGATGGCATCGGCCACGGCCTGGGTCATCAGCGTGGCGCCCATGGGCAGGCCCCCCGCCAGGGGCTTGGCCAGGGTCATGATATCCGGCGCCACGCCCGAGGGCTCGTGGGCCCACAGCGTGCCGGTGCGCCCCAGGCCGCACTGCACTTCGTCATAGATCAAGAGCGAGCCATTGCGGTCGCACAGCTCTCGCAGGCCGCGCAAGAACTCGGGCGTGGCCGCGTTGACGCCGCCCTCGCCTTGCAGCGGCTCGACGATCACGGCGCAGGTATGCTCGTCCACCAGCGCCTCGACGGAGGCCAGGTCGTTAAAGGTGGCCACCTTGGCGCCGGGCATCAGCGGGCGAAAGGGCTCCTGGTAGTGGTCGCGGGGCGTCAGGGCCAGGGCGCCCAGGGTGCGCCCATGAAAGGCGCCGCTCAGGGTGATGAAATCGGTCTTGTCATTGCCATAGTGGGTGCGGGCCCACTTGCGCGCGAACTTGATGGCCGCTTCCACCGACTCGGCGCCCGAGTTGCAAAAGAACACCTTGTCGGCAAAGCTGGCTTGCACCAGCATCTGGGCCAGCCGCGCCTGGGGCGCGGTGTGGTACAGGTTGGATACGTGGTCCAACCGCCCCATCTGCTCGACGATGGCCTGCACCACGGCGGGGTGGGCATGGCCCAGGGCATTGACGGCGATGCCGCTGACGAAATCGAGGTACGCCTTGCCCTCGGTGTCGTACAGCCAGACGCCCTCGCCGCGCTCTAGCACAAAGGGCGCGCGGTTGTAGGTATGCACCACATATTGGGCATCCATGTCCTTGATCTGCTGCGTGTCTAGCATGTTCCTTCTCCCTCCTCTGGGAATCGCTGCGCTGGACGTGGGCACCCACAGGGGGTGCCCCTACCATATTCTCTCTGTGCTCGACGCTCTCTGCGCAAGACTATGAACTCGTTCTTGCTACGTTTCGCCTAACCGATCACGCGGGTGCCGGTGTGGGCCGCCAGGCCCGCCAAGTCGGTGATGCGCGCCGCGCCCACGCCGCCCTCGATGGCCGCCAAGGCCGAGCGCACCTTGGGGATCATGCCCCCGTTGATGACGCCGCTGGCGATCATCTCCTCGGCCTGTTGCGCCGTCAACTCGGGCAACACCCGCCCCTCTTGCAGCACGCCCGGCACATTGGTCAAAAAGATCATCTCGGGCGCCCGCAGCGCCGAGGCGATGGCCAGGGCCGCGTGGTCGGCGTTCACGTTGAACGGGCAGCCATCATCGCCCAGCGAGATGGGCGAGATGATGGGCGTGAACCCCTGGGCGATCAGGTCGCGCAAGCAGGCGGTATCCACGCTGATGATCTCGCCCACGCGCCCCAGGTCGCCCTTGGGGTGGGCCAGTTGCCTGGCCCGCAGCAGGCCGCCATCCACGCCGCTGAGGCCCAGGGCGCGCACGCCGCGCTGCACCAGCCGCGCCGTCAGCCGCTTGTTCACCGAGCCCGAGAGCACCATCTCGGCCACATCCATGCAAGCGTCGTCGGTGACCCGCAGACCCTCGATGAAACAGGGCTCCAGGCCCAGGCGCTCTTGCAGGCGGGCGATATCCGAGCCGCCGCCATGCACGACGACCATGGGCCCCTGTTGCAGCAAGGGCGCCAGGGCGTCCACCAGCTCGCCCAGGATGGGGCCATTCTCCAGCTCGGCCCCGCCAATCTTGATCAATCCGGGGGTTGCGCTCATGCTCTCCTCCGCTCAGGCGATCAGGCCCAGGGTCTCATCCAAGCCAAACATGACGTTCATGTTCTGCACGGCGGCCCCCGCCGCGCCCTTGACCAGGTTGTCCAACGAGGTGACAATGATCCACTCGCCGGGCACGCCCGCCGAGGCGACCGAGAGGACGCAGCGGTTGGTGTTGACGGCGTGGGCCAGGGTGGCCAGTTGGCCGGCGGGCAGCACATGCACGAACGGCTCCTGGCCATAGGCGACGTTCCAGGCTTCCAGCACTTGGGCCTGGCTCCAGGCCGGGTCCAGGCTGACATAGATGGTGGAGAGGATGCCCCGCGAGACGGGCAACAGGTGCGGGGTAAAGACCACCCGCCAGGGCTGCCCGCCATAGGCCGTCAGCTCCTGCTCGATCTCGGGGGCGTGGCGGTGGGTGTGCCCCGGCTTGTAGGCGGAAAAGTTGTCGTGCACCGAGCAAAAGTGGGTGGTGACGGTGGGCTTGGCCCCGGCGCCCGAGACCCCCGACTTGGCGTCAATGATGATGCGCTCGCCGCGCACAACGGCGCCCGCGATGAGCAGGGGATAGAGGGCCAGCAGCGGCCCCGTGGGGTAGCAGCCCGGGTTGGCGACCAGCTCCGCCCCGGCGATCTGAGCGCGATAGACCTCCGTCAGGCCATAGACGGCCTGGGGCAACAGCTCGGGCGCGGGATGGGGCGCATACCAACTCTCGTAGGTGGCCAGGTCGCGCAGGCGAAAGTCCGCCGAGAGATCCACGCAGCGGGCGCCCGCATCCAGCACCTGCTTGGCCAGCAGGGCCGAGGCGCCGTGGGGCGTGCACAAAAAGGCCACATCCACCTCGCCCAGGGGCGCCTCCTCCGGCGCGATCAGGGTGAGATCGTATGGGCAAGGGTACACGTCCGAGTACCGCTGCCCTGCATAGGTGCCCGAAGTGGCAAAAGAGACCTCCACCTCGGCATGCCGCGCAAAGATGCTCAACAACTCGAACCCGGTATAGCCCGTCGCGCCCAGAATGCCAACCTTGATCATCTGTTTTCCCCTCCTGCCATCGGAACCGAACTGTATCATAGCGCAAGCCCAACTGCGAGACAACAAAAAAACCAGCTCCCCGTCCGGAAGCTGGCTTGTATCTCGATAAAGATTCAGGAGCCCAGGCAGCACAATCCAGACCGGGTGTCCGGCTAGAACCTGCGGCTCCTCCTCAGTTGCGCGTCACATAGGATCATCATGGGTTGCCCCTGCGATTGATTGGCGCCAGTGTACATCAGGCGCGCGGCGCTGTCAAAATGACGGCGCGCACACACGGGCGGTCCCGCATGGAGGGCGGGCGTCTCGCCCGCCAACTGGGAGCGCGCAGTTGCACGGTGCGTTACGCTGCTCTGGCAGCGTCCGGAGAACAACTCCGCGCTCCAGTCTCGCTACCTGCGTCGCGCGGGCGAGACGCCCGCGCCCCAAACTTCCCCGCCTCTGTCGCCTACACGTTGGCCGCTTTCTCCAAGTCTGAACTCGTACCCGCGCTCCACCGCATCAACGGGGCCGGGTCGCGCCCTGGGGCAGGACAACATCCGGCTCGATCACGCGGGTGGGCCGGATGGGGCCGGGCCCCGCGTCGGCCTGCTCAAAGGCGAACGAGAGCAGGGCAGGCTCCCGGCCCGGCGCGTATTCGATCACGATGCGCTGCAGGCCGGTTCGCAGGGGCACGATCACCTCCTGCTCGTGCAGGCCCACCTCCCAAAGATTGATGACCCGCGACCCCGCTACGAACAGGCGCACGCGCCCCTGGGCGCTGAGGGCAAAGCGATAGGCACCCCCCACAAACGCCCGGGTGGTGGTCCAGCGCACGGAATAGTTGCCTGCGGGCAGGCTCGGCAGCGGAGGCTCCAGCCCCCAATCCACATCCAGGGTGTCCGTTCCCGTCAGCACCTCGGTGTAGACCGGCGTCCCCCGCAGGTTCGCATTGGCAAAGTAGGATACCTGCCACTGGTCCAGGTCAGGCGGCGGTGTGGGCGTCCGGGTGAGGGTCGCCGTCGGCGTCGCCGTGGCTGTTGGCGTCAGGGTCTCGGTGGGCGTCGCCGTGGGTGTCGGGGTATCCGTCGGCGTGGCCGTGGCCGTGGGCGTCAACGTCTCGGTCGGCGTCGCTGTTGCCGTTGGCGTGGCAGTCTGGGTGGGCGTCGCCGTGGGCGTCGGGGTATCCGTCGGCGTCGGCGTGAGCGAAGGCGTCAGCGTGATGCTGGGCGTCTCGGTTGGCGTGGCCGTGGCCGTAGGCGTGCGCGTAGGCGTCGCCGTTGGGGTGCGCGTAGGCGTCGCCGTTGGGGTGCGGGTAGGCGTCGCCGTTGGGGTGCGGGTGGGAGTGGGAGAGGGGCCTGCGCCCGGCGTGCTCACCACGGTCCATCCGGCGCTGACGACGGCGTTGCCCGCGTGCTCATAGTATTCGACCTGCAGCAGATGCACGCCAGAGCCCAGGGAGAGCTGGGTCTGGTGCAGCGCGCCCGAGGAATCGCGCCACGCATCAATGATGCGCTGGCCATTCACATAGTAGCGCACGCCGTCATCGGCATAGGCCCAGAACTGGTAGATGCCGGCGGGCAGCGAGACCTGGCGCGTCCAACGCACGCTGAAATTGTCGGCGGGCATATGGGGCGCCGGGGCGCTAGCGCCCCAGCCGAACGAGATCTCGGCGTCGTCGCGCACCATGCGGGGGGCGCCCGACAGTTCCCGGTTGGGGAAATACTCGCCCTTCCAGCCCTGGTAGCCGGTGATCTGGGCGTAGGTGAGTAGCGCCACGGCCTGGCCCGTGTGCTCGCGATACTCCATGCGCACGGTGTGTGCGCCGCTGGGCAGCCAGATATGCCCCTCGTAGGTGCGCAGCCCCAGGCTGTTCCAGGCATCTATTAGCAGGTGCTCGTTGACCCACAGGCGCACGCCGTCATCCACGCGCACGACGAACCGATAAGCCCCTTGGGCCAGGGCCAGGCTGCGGGTCCAGCGCACGCTGAAATTGTCGCTGGGCAGGCCGGGCGCCGGCGCGCCGTTGCCCCAATCAAAGTTGATCTGCACATCGTTGCGCACCAGCTTGGGATCGCCGGCCAGATCGGGGTTGCCATAGTACTCACCGCGCCAGTCGGTGATGATGGGCGTGGGGGTGGGCGGCGTGGTCAGCCGCTGCCACGAGACCTGGGCGCGGGCCAGCCCCTCTAGCTCGAAATACTCGACGATGATGATATGGTGTCCGGCGGACATCCAGCGCTCAATCGTGTCCTCGGTGTCGCCGCCATGCCAGCGGTCCAGCACCAACACGCCGTCAATCCAGATGCGCACGCCGTCATCGGCCCGCACGGTAAAGCGATGCTGCCCTTCGCTGAAATAAGCCTGGCGCGACCAACGCACGCTGAAATAGTCGCTGGGCAAGGTGCTGGCGGGCGCGCCATAGACCCAGTCAAAGGCGATGGCCTCATCCTGGCGGATGATAGTGGGCGAGCCCTTGAGCTCGTGGTTGCCATAGTACTCGCCGCGCCAGGCATCCACCGGCAGGGGTTGGGTGGGCGCCGGCGTGGGCGTCGCCGTGGGCGTGGCGGTGGGCAGGGGCGTGGCCGTCGCTGCCGCCGTCGGTGAAGGCGGAATAGGGGTGGGCGTCTCGGTGGCGGGCGGCAGGGTCGCCGTGGAAGTGGGGGCCTGGGGCGTCGCCGGGCGCAACTGCCCGGCCAGGTCGGCCCGGTACTCGTACACAGTGGAGCCCGCCCGCAGCAGGATACGATACCCCTCAGTGGTCAGGGGCGGGCAGGGCGCCTCGCCCGCCAGGCCCAGGCAGGCATCAGGCCAGGCCACCGTTTCGACCAGGTCGGTCAGGATGGCGTCCGCAGAGATACCCAGGCGCCCCGCCAGATCCAGGCGGGCCTGGGCCACGATCTCCTGGCGGGCGGCCTCGCGGGCCAGCCGGGCGTAGACGCTCTCGGCCCAGGCCGCGATGGTGGCGCGCTCGGCCAGAGCGGCCGCCCGCTCGCCAGACCCGGTCCAGAGCAAACTGGCGCGCACGTTATCGGCGGCGCCCAGGTTGCTATCGGCCACGTACTCGAACGGGGAGTGGCGCTCGGCATAGAGCATCAGGCGCGCCAGCTCCTCGGGGGTCAGGCGGCCCAGTTGCATGCCCTGGCCGCAAGGCCCGAAAAAGACCTGGTTGAGGCGATCAATGACCAGCCGATCGCAGACGTTGGCCGCGTCCGCCTCGCGACGCCAGCTCAGCAGCGCGTTCTCCGGATGCTCGCCGGATGGCGGCGTGGCGGTGGCAGGGGCAATGGTCGCCGTGGGCGTGGGCGTGGGGCGTATCTCGGCCAGGCGCTCGGCAGAGGCCCACACCCCGATCCCAATCAATACCAGGGCCAGGCCGGAGCCCAATAGGAACCATATGATCTTGCGCGCGTTCATCTAGCACTCCTCACGGGCAAAGGCACGGCGCAGCGTATCTGCCGATAGCATAGCACATTTTTAGCGGCGCGTGTTGCGCAGCAGCACCAGGCAGATGGCCAGGGCAGCGATGGTTAGCGGTGTGGGCATGGGGCAACCCTCCTCCAAGGTCTCACCCTATTGACGATCCAGGGGGCGTTCCGGTTCCCGCTCCCTGCCGCTATGATAACCCCGTCGGCGCGCCCGCGCATCGGCCAGGGGAGGAGAATGCGACCTGTCCTTTTGGGGGAGATGGGTGCTCGCACAGGGGGCAGAGGGGGCGCGTAGCACTAGACGCAGCGCGGGACTGGCTACCGTACAGTTCTACGGCCCTCACCCCCACGATCGTGACGCGCAACGAACGAGTCTGCACCCCCTCTCCCATGCCAGCATGGGAGAGGGGGAAAACGAAACCCGCTCTGTGAGCGGGGTTCGTCGGGGTGAGGGCCCTCAAGGCCGGGGCGCCATGCGATCAAAGGGTTGGCGTATTTATAGATCCAGCGCCTTGCCGTAGCTATCCAACGAAAAGACCTCGTTCCATTCCTTGCGCTGGCGCGCCGGGGGCGCGCTATCGGGCACGCCCAGGGGCGTGCAGGCCACTACCTCGGCTCCCTCGGGCAGGCCCACGGCCTGGGCCACGGCCTCTGGGGAAAAGGCCCCGATCCAGCAGGTGCCATAGCCCAGGCCCTTGGCGGCCAGCACCATGTTCTCCAAGGCGATGGCGACATCTACCTTGTACCACTTGTTGCTGACCTCGGGCAGGCCCACGGCCACCAGGATATAGGCGGCGTCGGCCATCCACATCTGGTTGTTGCAGGCCTGGGCCACGCGCTGCTTTTGCGCCGCATCGCCCACTACGACGAAATGCCAGGGCTGGCGGTTGGCCGCCGAGGGCGCCTGTCGCCCCGCCTCCAGGATCTGCTGCAACTGCTCCGCCGGGATCGGCTCCTTTTTATAGGTGCGCACGCTGCGCCGTTCCAGGATCGTTTGCAGGGTATCCATAGCTGCTCCTCTCTGTCTCTCTGTGCCCCTCGCTAGGGCACCAACACCACCTTGATGGATTCGGCGCCCCGGTGGGCGATCTCGATGCCCTCCGCAAAGCGCTCCAAGGGTAACTCGTGGGTCACCAGGGCCTGGCCGTTGATGCGTCCATCCAGCAGATATTGGATCGCCAACGGATAGCTATAAGGCCCCAGGTGCGAGCCGTGGATATTGAGCTCTTTTTGGTCGCCGATGATGGACCAATCCACCGCCACGGGCCCGGCATGTACGCTAAACTCGACAAAAGTCCCCAGCCGGCGGATCATCTGCAAGCCCTGGCCCACGGCGGGCCCAGCCCCTGTAGCCTCGATGTACACATCGCAGCCATAGCCCTCGGTGAGATCCAGCACCTGCTGGATGGCCGTGCCCTGGCTCACGTCAATGGCCAGGTCGGCGCCGAATTGGCGCGCCAGCTCCAGCCTGTGCGGCAACATATCCAGGGCGATCAGCAGGCCCGGGCTCTTGAGCCGCGCCACGCTGACCATCCCCAGGCCGATTGGCCCCATGCCCGCGATGACCACCACGTCGCCAAGCTGGATCTCGCCGCGCTGGACGGCGTGGATGGCGCAGGCCATTGGCTCGATCAGGGCCGCCTGAGAGATCGGCAGCTCTTTGGGGACGCGGTGGTTGATGGCGCCCGCCGGGAAGCGCATGTACTCGGCCCAGGAGCCCTCGGCCCGATCCTTGATAAAGCCGTAAATGTCGTGCTGTTGGCACATCCAATACTGGCCGCGCCGACAAAAGCGGCATTGCCAGCAGGGCACGATCTGCTCCGAGACGGCCAGATCGCCGACTTGCAGGCCGTGCTTTTCGGCGGCGCCCTCGCCCAGGGCCACCACCTCGCCTACAAACTCGTGGCCGGGGATCACCGGCGCGTGGATGTATGGCTCGATCTCGTCCGAGCCCCACACCCGCGCCCCGTGAAAGGTCTTGACATCGCTGGCGCAGATGCCCGAGGCCAGCACGCGCACCAACACCTCGCCCGGGCCGATCTCGGGGACAGGCGCCTCTTCCAGGCGATAGTCCTCGATGCCGTGCACCCGCACGGCGCGCATCGTCTTGGGAATGCTCATGGTCTGTTCTACTCCTCGTGTGGATCTAGCTGCCGTAACGCCCCAAAAAGGCGCGCACCGCCTCCATAAAGGCCGCAAACTGCTCGCGCCGGACGTTGTGGCCGGCCCCCGGGATTGTGGCCACCTCGAGCGTGCCCAGTAGAGAGCTGGCCTGCTGCACCGCCTCGGGCGTCGTTATGCCGCCCAGGGCCAAATCCGGCACGATGAGCAGCACGGGGCAGGTGATCCGGCTCAAGACCTCGACCCAGGATTCGCCCCGGTCAAAGCGGGCGTTGAGTAGATTCAGGCTCACCTGCTGCTTGGAGGTGGCCCAGGGGCCAAGCTCGATCTCGGGCCAGTTGGGGCTCTGCTGGCGGCCAATGGCGACGATTTCCTCATGGGGCAGCTCGCGCATCTGGCGGAGCTGTGCACCCCAATCACGCGGCCCCTCGGCGATTTCGCGCTCTTTGGCGGCCTCTTCTAGCGCGCGCTCCTGCTCCGGGGTGCGCATGGCGGGGTCCTCCAGCAGGATGCAGCGAAAGCGTTCGGGGTAACGTCCGGCAGCGGTAAAGGCGGTGATGCCGCCCATCGAGTGGCCCATGAGGATGGGGCGATCGAGGCCCAGGACATCGGCCAGGCCCGCCACGTCATCGGCCATAACGATCCCATAGGGGCCCACGGGCGCCTCGGAGCGGCCGTGGCCGCGCGCATCGGGCATGATGATGTCATAGTCGGCCTCAAGGGCCTGGGCCACGGGCAGCCAGCAGAGGCCGTTGTCAGAAAAGCCGTGCAGCAGGATCAGGGCGGGCTTGTCGCCCGATCCGGTGCGGCGGTAGTGGATGCGAATGCCGTTGCTGAGCAGATCGCCCTCGAACCATGCGTCGCCTGCCATAACGCCTCCCCTTTTGGGTGTGTTGCGGTGCGCCGGGCCAGTTGGCGCGGCAGGGGCATTATACGGCAAGCGGACAGGGCGTCAACGGCGAATGTGCGCTTGTGCGCTTGGGGAGACGGGCATGCGAACGCTCTTGGGGAGAGCGTCTCCGATCACGGAGTCGTAACAAGAGGCCCGAGGGTGACTATAGGCGACGCCAGCGGCGGCGTCCGCCCTGGCCATCGCTGTAGGTGCCATTCACCCACTCGTAAATGGTATAGATGACGCCGACGCGTCGCTGGCGCTCGAATTCCTTCTGGCTGAGATGCTCGCGGGCCATCGGCCTGCGGAGGCCGCCCTTCTGTCGCAGCCAGGTCTCCTGTTGCCAGATCAGTTCACCCTGAGAATCCACCATTACCTCCCCACCGCCCCTGCTGCCGCCGACACACATAACGCGGCTGCGCGCCGGGCAGCGTCTCTCGCGCGCAGCCGTACACGCCCACTATTCGCTCTCGGCAGACATATCCTCAAGATCGCCTTCGATCTCATCCATAGCCTGGCTCAGATCAGCGCCCGCCGAGAGGGCCAGCTCGCTGGCCAGCATCTCCTTGCCCTGATCCAACATCGCCCGATCGGTCATGGATAGGGGGCGCTCGGTGCCCATAAAATAGAGCATGCGCACAGCCTGCACCACCTGGGAGAACGAGCCGGATTTGAGCTGCTCTGTGACCAATGTCCGGCGCTTGCGAAAGTCATGGATGACGTCGCGCTGCTCAGGAGGGCTGGAAGCGGCCTCAAGCAGGGTACGTAGCGTGTCAGCCTCGCCCACCTCGCGCAGGCCCAGGTTGGCGGCCTTTTCCACCGGCACCATAAGGCGCATCCCGCGCGGGCCGGGCACGGTGTCAATCACATAGTACTGATTGGTCAGGGCCCCCAGGCTTTTCTCCTGGATGCGCACAATGGTGCCTGCCCCGTAAAAGGGGTGTACGATCTTGCTGCCAACCGGATACATCTCATCCCCTCCCTTGCTTCGTGCCGAAAGCGAATCCTCTGCGCCAAAGCGGTCCCCCGCTGAGCCACGCCAGCGTGGCGCTGCAACGAGCGGCGGCGCGCCAGTGTTTCTAGAGCCCAGGCGTCGTTTCGGCCTTGGCGGTCTCTGGCAGCACCTCTCCGTGGTTCACCCACACCTTGACGCCGATGCGCCCGAACGTGGTGGCGGCCTCCTCGCGGGCGTAATCAATGTCGGCGCGCAGCGTGTGCAGGGGCACGCGCCCCTCCATCTGCCACTCGCGGCGCCCCATCTCGGCGCCCATCAAGCGCCCCTGGCACGAGATCTTGACGCCCTGGGCGCCCGAACGCATGGCCATCTGCACCGCGCGACGCATAGCGCGCTTGTGCGAGATGCGGCGCTCCAACTGCTCGGCCACGTTTTCGGCAATCACCCGCGCGTCCGTGTCCGGGTTCTCGACCTCGGTCACATCCACTCGCAGGTTGCTACCCTCGACGCCGGCCAGTTTCTCCAGCTCGGCCTTGAGCGCGTTGATGTTCGCGCCCCGGCGTCCGATCACGACGCCCGGCTTGGCTGTGATAATGCCGATGACGATGCGCCCCGGCAAACGCTGGATCATGATGCGCGAAATGCCCGCCCTGGGCAGGCGCTCATGGATCAGCTCCCGAATCTGGATATCCTGCTGCAATAGCTCGGCATAGGTACGCCCCTCGGCGAACCATTTCGAGTCCCAGTCGCGGATGATCCCCAGCCGTAGCCCGATCGGATTAACTTTACGTCCCAAAATAACCCCCTTGCTTTCTAATACTGGCGCGATAGGTCTTTTTGTGTCGTCCTGCGGCTCTTGCGCAGCTTGCGAGCCGCCTGGCGTTTGCGTTCTTGGGATGGCTTTTCGTAGAAACGACGCTTGCGGATTTCGGTGAGCACGCGCTCCTGTTGAACGGCCTTTTTAAAGCGTCGCAACAGACCCTCAAAAGGCTCACTCGATTCTCGCACTACTCTCGTCATGTTGTGTTACTCCTCCTCTTGTGCGGTGTACGTCACGGCTTGCACGGCGCGCAGCAAGGCGCTATGGCGTCGCAACGCCATAGCCCAATCGTCTGCTAACCCGTCTGTAGCTGCGATGTAGGGGCTCGATGGTGGTATCAAGCAGGAGGAGCAATAAGTGTGGCCCCCAAGAAAGGGACCGGGTGATCATCCAACTGGGCCGCCGCGCGTCTTGTCGAGCGGCCGATCAGCGGAGAGGGCTAACACCTGCCGGGGAGCTTGCGAGATTCGCCCGCGCTCCCGACGATAGGCAACAGATGTATAGAGTGTTCCCCATCAACGTGCGGCCCAGCATCCGGCAATGCATTGCGGGCTGGAGCCTCGCCTTGTCATCCTCCTACCAGAGTTCGTTGTATATCCCACATGGCGTTTCTACGCCGCTGCGCGGAGCATACATATAGTATACCAGAGGGGGCGAGAATGCCCAAGTGGGCGCGGCGTGCGGCCAGGGTCTGCGCGACGTGTGCCAGCGTGTGGGAGCGTTCGCATTCCCATGCCCTGCCCTCGTTTTTGGCGCCCCGCCGCGATGTGGTATACTCGCCGTTTGTGACATGTAACGAAAGGCGGTGGCCCCTATGACCGATAAGCTGGCCGGTTGGAACCCCGATCTCAAGACCGACGTGGCCGAGATTCGCCCCGGCGACACCGTGCGCGTACACCTGCGCATCGTCGAGGGCGATCGCGAGCGCATCCAGGTGCTCCAGGGCGTTGTGATGCGGATGCGGGGCGAGGGCGTGGACGCAACCTTTACCGTGCGGCGCATCGCCGCCCACGGCATCGGCGTCGAGCGCACCTTTCCCCTCTACTCGCCCCGGCTGGAGCGCATCGAGATCCTGCGCCGCGCCAAAGTGCGCCGCGCCCAGCTCTACTATCTGCGCAAGTATCGCGGCAAGGCGGCCCGCCTGAAGGAAGACCGCTCGATGTACGAGCGCTCCAAGAGCTAGGCTGCTGCCCGGGAGGACCCTTGTCTTCCAGAACAGAACCCCAGAGCGCCCAGGCGCCTACCCTGGCGCAGGAGCGCGCCCTCTGGCAACAGGGGTATCGGTGCATTGCAGGCATTGACGAAGCCGGTCGCGGCGCATGGGCAGGGCCCGTGGTCGCGGCCGCTGTCATTTTGCCCGCAGAACAACCATGCCTGGCCGCCGCCCTGGCCCCCGTGCGCGATTCCAAGCTGCTCTCGCCCCGCCAGCGCGCCCGCTGCTACGACCTGGTGCTGGAGCACGCCCTCGCCTGGGGGGCGGGCGCCGTCCCCGCCGCCGAGATTGATCGCATCGGCATTGTGCCCGCCACGCGGCTGGCCATGCGCGCGGCCCTGGCCGGGCTGTGCATCGCCCCCACCTATCTGCTCATTGACGCGCTGGCGTTGGATGGCGTCGCCCTGCCCCAACGGGCCATCATCAAGGGCGACCGTTGTTGCCTCTCCATTGCTGCCGCCTCGATCATCGCCAAGGTCACCCGCGACCGGCTGATGCGCGAGCTGGACGCGGCTATGCCCGGCTATGCCCTGGCGCAACACAAGGGCTATGGCACGGCCAAGCACCGTGCAGCCCTGGCGCGGCTGGGCTCCAGCCCGCTGCACCGCCATAGTTACGCCCCCGTGGCGCTGCAAGATGCGGCGGACGGCTATGCTTGACAGGGGCATCCGCATCAGCGCTGCGCCTCTGGCGTTCCTCGATTTCGAGACCACGGGCCTGAACCCGTCCTTTGGCCATCGAGTGATCGAGGTGGGCATCGTACGCTGCCTGGGCGAAACGGTAACCCAAGAGTACCGGCAATTGGTGAACCCCCAGCGCGCCTCCGACCCAGGGGCCTATCGCGTCCATCATATCTCGCCCGAGATGGTGCGCGATGCGCCGCTCTTTGCCGAGATCGTGGATGACGTGCTGGCCCTGTTGGAGGGCGCCGTCATCATCTGTCACAACGCCTCCTTTGACTTGGGCTTTTTGCGGGCCGAGCTGGCGCGCGCCGGGCGCCCCCTGCCCCGGCTGATGGCCCTGGACACCCTGGCCCTGGCCCAGGCCTGCTGGGACACCCCCAGCTACTCACTGGATAACCTCTGCCGTGCGCTGCGCATCCGCAAGATCGGCCACAGCGCCCTGGGAGATGCCCAGGCTACGCGGCAACTGTTCTTGCAGATCGGCCAAGTCCTGGCCGGGTGGGACATGCACACCCTGGCCGAGTACGCCGAGTTGCAGGGGCGGCTGCTGGATTGGCGCCACATCCGGCGGGCCAGCACGCCCATGGAGCCGCCCCCGCTGATCCGCCAGGCGATGGAGGCCGGCGCATTGCTCTGGATCCGCTATCAGGATGCGCGCGGCGGCATCACCGAGCGCACGGTGCGCCCCATCGAGGTGACCGGACAGCGCGGGCAGGGCTATCTGCGGGCCTATTGCATGATGCGCCGCGAGGAGCGGACGTTCAGCCTCTCTGGCATCCGCGAGATGCGGCTCATCGAGAGCGACGAGGCGTAACGCTCCGACCTCTCTACCCCAGCTCGGTCAGATCAGGAAATCGACCGCTGCAACCCCTTGACAGTGACAGCAGGGTGCGCGATGATAGGCCGCGTGCAGGCTGCTGACAAATGCGCGACCGTCGCACGCGAACCCCCACCCGGTCCCCCCGGCGGCACGCAGCCAGGCCGCGGCGCGGCACAGCGTTCGCTTCGAGAACCAATGGCAAGCGTCATCGCAGGGCAAGGGGGTACATAGGATGAGCAGGGAAGGTCGTCTCTATTTTCTGGACAATCTGCGCGTGGCCTGCATGATAGTGGTCATTGCGCACCACGCGGGCCAGCCGTATGGGCCCACCGGAGGCGCATGGCCCATCTTTGAGGCCACCCGCGCAGCCGTGCTGGGGCCCTTTTTTTGGGTGAACCGTTCCTTTATGATGAGCCTTTTCTTCATGATCGCGGGCTATTTCATGGTCATGTCTTGTGATCGGCATGGCCCCAAGGCATTTCTGCGCAATCGCCTTCTTCGGTTGGGCGTGCCCCTGCTCGTCTTTGCGGCGATCGTGGTACCGCTCCAGGTGTTCGTTTTTGGCGCATCGGATGGCACGCTCGGCTCGGCCTGGCCCATTGATGTAGGCCCCCTCTGGTTCGTGCAGCACCTGTTGATCTATGCCGCCGCATATGCCGGCTGGCGTATGCTGCGCCCCGGCAGCGCCGAGGCGCCCCGCCGCACGGGCAGCGTTCCTGGCGAGGCAACTATTCTGGGCTTTTGCGTGGGATTGGCGCTCTTGTCTGGCATCGTGCGCATCTGGTATCCCATTGATCGCTGGGTCTATATCCTGGGGTTCCTGCGCGTCGCGTGGTCCGATGTCCCGCGCGACCTGAGCCTGTTCATCATCGGGGCGCTGGCCTATCGCCGGGGGTGGATCACCCTGTTTCCTGCCAAGAGAGGGATGCGCTGGCTGGGGGTTGGCGTCGCGTTGGCAGCGCTCTGGTACGTGTACGACCTTTGGCTGGCCCCGGCCCTACAGCCCGATAGCCTGGCGATAGATATCCTGATCCTCTTGTGGGAGTCTGTGTTCTGCCTTAGCATCTGCATCGGGCTCACCGTTCTTTTTCGCGAACGGCTCAACGTACAGACCCGCCTTTCGAGCTGCCTGGCCCGCTCCCAATATGCCGCCTATATCATCCACATCTTTATCGTGGTCGGCGTGCATATGCTGCTGGCCGGGCTGGCGGCTCCGCCGCTGGCCAAGTTCGCCCTGGCAACCCTGCTCAGCGTTCCGGCCACCTTTGGCATCGCCGGCCTGATCTACAAGCCACTGCGCCTGTAGCTACACGGCCTGAGCGCAAGCCCATATCTACATAGGAGATTGCCATGCCCGAGTTGCCCGAGGTCGAGGCCCTGGCGCGGCTGCTGTGCCCCCGGCTGGTGGGCCAGCGCGTGCAGGCGTTGCAGGTCTATCGCCCCCTGGTGTTCCGTAACCTCCTGCCCGCCCAAGACCCCGCCGAGGCCCTGGCCGGGCGCGCCGTAACGGGCGTGGGGCGCCGCAGCAAATTCCTGGCGCTCTCTTTCGAGGGGGGATTGTGGTTGGCGGTGCATTTCATGCTGGCGGGCAGCCTGGAGCCCTGCGCCCCAGACGTCCGGCCCCGCACCCGCGATTACTATCTGCTGGCGTTCTCCGATGGCAGCGCCCTGCGCTACCACGACCTCAAGGGCATGGGCAAGACCTACCTGACCGATGACCTGGCGCGCGTGCCGGGCCTGGCCGACCTGGGGCCCGACGCGCTGGATCCGGCGCTGACGCTGGAGGCATTCCTGGAGCGGCTGCGGCCCCACCGGGGCGAGATCAAGGGGGTGCTCACCCGCGAGCGGGCCGTCTCCGGCATCGGCAACGCCTATGCCGACGAGATCCTGTTCGTCGCCGGGCTGTATCCCTTTCGCAAGGCCGGGCGCCTCTCGCGCCAGGAGCTGGAGGGGCTCTATGCCGCCATGCGCCAGGTGCTAGAGGAGCGGGTGGCCCTGGCCGAGGGCGCGCTGGCCGAGGGCGCCAACATGCACCAACGCCAGGGGATGCTGGTGCACGGGCGGGCGGGGGAGCCCTGCCCGCGCTGCGGCGCGCCCATTTCCGAGATCAATGTGGCGCGCCGACCCACCCACTTTTGCCGGCGCTGCCAGCCCGGGCTGCTGATTCGCAACTGAGGGGCCTAGAGCGTCAACAGGCCCAGGGCCGACGCCGGGCCCAGGCCGAACAGGCGCCCGCGCTTGAGGGCCGTCACGGGGGCCAGGCGCTGGGTCGCCGTTTCCACGGCGCCATCGCAATCGTACAGATCGAACGCCCCCGTTTCCAGACGCAGCAGGGCCACATCGGCGGCGGCCCCCTGCCCCAGGTGGCCGATCGGTCCGCGACAGTGGCCGTCGCGGTCGGCCATGCCCATCCAAGCGGCTGGGGCCGCCGTGGCGGCCCGGATCACATCGGGCAGCGGCATGCCCAGGTGCAGGAACTTGGTCATCGTGGTGGCCAGGTCCACCACCGGGCTCAGCAGGCTATAGGTGTGCAGGTCGCTGGAGATGGTATCGGGGAACAGGCCCTGCTCCAACGCGCGGCGCGCCGTGCCCCAGGTGAAACTGCCCGCGCCGTGGGCCACGTCCAGCAGCATGCCCCGCTCCCGCGCCCGCCACACCGCCGGGCGCACGGCGCCCTTCTCGTCCAGGATATTGCCGTCCTTGCCGTGGTAGCAGTGGGTGACCACGTCGCCGGGGCGCAGTTGCGCCAGCACCGCCTCCAAAGGGACGCCCATGCGCCGCGCGCTGCCGATGTGCACCATCAACGGCTTGTGCACGCGCCCGGCCACGGCCAGGGCCCGCGCCAGGGGCTCGGTGGCGGGCAACGGCCCCACGCGATCCATGCGCGCCTTGAGCCCCAGGATCTCGGGCGCCTGGGCCACCCCCTCGGCCAGGGCCTCGTCAATGAAACGCGCGTCCTCCAGCTCGCCCACCTGGTCGCCGATCATGCCCAGGTAGGCGATGTTGAGCAGGGCATAGACCTCGGTCTGAGAGGCGTCCATGATCCAGCGCTTGAGGCTGGGGTAGGTATAGGCCCCGGCGGAGCCCGCCTCCACGGCGGTGGTGACGCCCCTGGCCAGGCAGCACTGGTCCGCCTCGATACCATAGTGGGAGACGCCCCAGTGCACGTGGACGTGCAGGTCAATCAGGCCGGGGGCCACCAGCAGGCCCGTGGCGTCCAGCACCTGGCGGGCGCCCTCCGGCGGCAGGCCCGGCCCCACGGCGGCGATGCGCTCGCCCTGGATGGCGACATCCAGCAGGGCGTCCAGCCCGTGCAGCGGGTCAATGACGCGGCCTCCACGGATCAGGGTGTCGTACATGGGCGGGCCTCCGAGGGCGGTGTGGTGATGCGTTACGAGGCCATTCTAGGGCGCACAAGGGCGCGGCGTCAAGGTGTGCAGCTCTCTCCCCTTCGAGCAATGCACTGACAATCCTTCTCTCTTGAGCGCGATAAATCTTGACAAAGTTGCTCTGGTAACATATGATACAAAGTAGATGGGAATAATCTGCACTGCATTCCTGCTTGTGCTCTTGTGGCGCAAGCGCTGCGCTTGTTCGTTTGGCAGAACGTCATCCGGGGCGCATACGGCGCGCCCTCTAGTATGAAAAGGATCCAGCATGTTACATCCTCGCTATTCCCGCGCTCTCTTGATCGCGCTCCCTTTAGCCCTGGTTTTGGCCCTCGTGCTGAACGTTGGCCCGCCCGCCGCCGCTGCGCCGGGCGTCCTCTCTTCTACGGGCATCACCACCCGCGTCTCCGTGGCTTCCGACGGCACGGAGGCCAACCTGTTCTCCAGCGGCGTAGACATCTCTGCCGATGGACGCTATGTGGCATTCGAGTCGGAAGCTACCAACCTGGTGGCCGGCGACACCAATAACAGACAAGACATCTTTGTCCACGACCGGCTCACCGGCGAGACTACCCGTGTCTCGGTGGCTACAGACGGCACCCAGGCGAACAATCCGTCTTACCTCCCCTCGATTTCGGACGATGGGCGTTACGTGGCCTTTTACTCGATTGCGACCAATCTGGTGCCCGATGACACCAACGGCCGCTCCGACGTCTTTGTGCACGATCGCCAGACCGGTGAAACGACCCGCGTCTCGGTGGCAACGGGCGGGACGCAGGGCGATTTGCCTTCTAGCTTTCCCTCTATCTCGGGCGATGGGCGCTATGTCGTCTTTCAATCGTCCGCCACCAATCTCGTTGACGACGACACCAACGGCCATCTTGACATCTTTCTACACGACCGCCAGACACACGAGACCACCCGCATATCAAAGGGGCCCCTTGGCGTGCAAACCGATGACTGGTCCACACATGCAGTGATCTCCTCGGACGCGAGCACGATCGCGTATCTATCCAGAGCGAGCAACCTGGTACCCGGCGACACCAACGGCGCGGACGACATCTTTGTGTACGATCGCGAAACAGGCACGACGCGACGGGCCTCGGTGGCGACAGGCGGCGCGCAGGCCAACGGACAGAGTCTCGGCCGCCCCGGCTTGTCGGCAGATGGACGCTATGTGACGTTTGTCTCGCTCGCGACGAACCTGGTTCCCCTAGATACCAATAGCCACTCAGACATCTTTGTCCATGACCTCAGCAGTACAGAGACCACCCGCGTGTCTGTCGCCTCGGATGGCACGGAGGCCAATGACCAATCGTGGACGACGACGATCTCTGCGGACGGGCGCTATGTGGCGTTCAGCTCGAACACTACCAACCTGGCGAGCGGCGACGTCAACGCCTCCGATGTCTTTTGGCACGACCAGGTGACCGGCGAGACCCTGCGCGTGTCGGTTGCCAGCGACGGCTCGCCAGGCAACAGCTTCTCCTGGGAGCCGGCCATATCCGGCGACGGACGCGTCATCGCCTTTGCCTCATATGCCAGCAACCTGGTGGCGGGCGACACGAACGGAGAGTTTGATATCTTTGTTCGCGAACTGGCGGACCCAACGCCGCCTCGTTATCTCTATCTCCCGCTTACGCTTCGATAGCCTGCCCTATGCACGCAAGTAGCCGAGACCCCAGCAGTGTGCTGGGGTCTCGCAGTGTGTAAACCTTGGGAGTTGGGCGCAACAGCCCAAGCGCGGCTACCGGCTCTCCCCATACGCCAGGCCGCTGGCCGTAGCCGCCCAGACCACGCCCTCTCGATCCACGGCCACAGCATAAACCTCGCTCGCGGGCAGGCCGTCGGCCACGGTGTAGCGCTGGGTGCGCTGGCCGTCATAGCGCATCAGGCCCTGGCCGTGGGTGCCCAGCCAGAGCGCGCCATCGGGCGCCAGGGCCAGGCTGGTGACATAGCCCTCGGGCAGGCCCTCGGCAGGCGTCTCCCATGCGCCCTGGGCATAGCGATAGAGCCCGTGGGAGGTCGCCATCCAGAGGGTGCGATCCGGCGCGGCCAGCAGGGCGCGCACCCGCAGCCCCTGGGGCAGGGGCGCGGGGCCAACCGGCTCTGCCGCGTGATCCTGCGCCCGGTACAGGCCGCGCAGACCCACGGCGGCCCACAGGGCGCCATCCGGATCGGCCAGCAGCGCCAGAGCGGGCAGCGCGGCAAGCTCGGCATCGGCCAGCGCGGGCGTCCAGGTCTCCCCCTCCAGGCGCAGCAGGCCACGCCCGCCCCCCACCCAGACCTGACCCTCGGGGCCGATGGCCAGCGGGTGATAGTCGTTGCCCACGAAATCCCGCTCGAATGGGTAGGTGCGCCAGCGCTCGCCCTCCAGGCGCGAGGCGCCGAACCAGGTGGCGACCCAGACCGCGCCATCGGGGCCAATCGCGATGCTGTTGATGCTGTTATCGGCCAGGCCGTCGGCGTCGGTGTACTGGCGCCAGGAGACGCCGTCGTAGCGGAACACGCCATCGTTGTCGCTGCCTACCCACAGAGCGCCGTCGGGGGCCACGGCCAGGCTGATCAGATGCCTGAGCGGCGCACCGGGAGCGGCCTCGGTGAGGGCGCGCCAAGAGATGCGGGTGGGAGCCACAGGCGCGATGGATGCAGGCGTAAGCGTAGGCGTGGGCGGTCTGGGGGCAGCGGTCAGCGCCGGCGCCGAGATAGCGGTCTGGGCGACTGTGGGTGCGAGCAGTTGAGCGCCGGTTGCGGGCGCAGAGGGGGCCGCAGGGCCGGCTGTGCAGCCGGAGGCCAACATGGCCAGGAGCACGAGCGCGCACAAGACCCAACTCTTCATGTCAGCCCCTTGGTCGAGCCGACCTCAGCGCAGCGGTGAGCGATTGTCGCCGCGCCCCGGCTCGCGCAGACACATTATGGGGCCGGGGGTGGGGCGTGTCAATGGGGTGCGCTGCGCTCGACCCACGAAAAGACGTGCGTACAGGGCCAGCGCCAGGCGGGCGAGACGCCCGCCCTCCATGCATGGCTGGTACGTGCCGGGCCTCCTGTGGGAGTGCTGCGCTCGGCGGGGAGATCTGGAGCGGTGCCCGGGGCGCGCCGCCTACTCTTCCGGCTGCTTGCGCTGCGGCGCGCGGCGCGTGGGGGCCCGGCGGGTGCGCGGCGCAGGGCCCTGATCGGCACTCTTGTCCTCAGCGGGCGCATCCGCCTCGGTTTGTGGAGGAGCTTTGGTGGTGCGCCGTCGCCGGGAAATGGCCTTGGCCTCTGCCTCGGGCTTGGGCGGCTCGGGCGTTTGCGGCTTGGCGCGGCTGGCCCTACGGCCCGGGGCGGCCTTGGCGGTCGTAGGCTTGGCCTCTGCCTCGGGATCGGGCGCCTGCGGCTTGGTGCGGCTGCGCCGTGTAGGCTTGGGCGCCTCCCCGGCGGGCTCGGGCAGCGTGGCCTGGGCGGCGGTTGTGGCCGTCTTGCCCCGCGTGGCCCTGGGCTTGGGCGCCGCCTTCCGAGGCGCGGCCTTCCGAGGCGCCGCCTCTTGCGGGGGCGCTGCCCCCTGGGGCCCAGCACCCTCGGCCGCCTGCGGCCCGGACTCGCCCAAGGCCAGGCAGGCGATCACGGCATCGCCCTCGGGCAGCTCAATGGCGGCCCCGCTGCGGGTGCGCGTCACCACACGGCCCCAGGAGGCGCGGGCCGTGCGCGGCAGGTCGCCCACAGGGTGGTGGGCCATGCGGCCCTGGCGCGTCGCCAGGATCACATGCTCCCCCTCGGCCACCACGCAGGCCGCCGCCAGCGGCCCCGCGATGCTTTCCTTGCTGGCGTCCAGGGTCAGGGCGCCCTGGCCGCCGCGCCCCTGGGGGCTATACTCGCTCAGGCGCGAGCGCTTGGCAAAGCCATTGGCCGAAGCCACCAGCAGTTCGGCGCCCTCGCGCACAACCGCCAGCCCGATCAGCCGATCATCGCCCTTGAGGTCAATGCCGCGCATGCCCATAGCCGAGCTTCCCTGGGGGCGCACCTCGCTCTCAGGAAAGCGGATCGCCCGGCCGCTCGTTGTCGCCAGGAGCAGTTCCTGCTCGCCGCTGGTGCGCACGGCCTGGGCCAGCCGGTCGCCTTCGCTCAGGCCAATGACCGTGGATGGGTCGCGGCCCAGGCTCGCCAGTTCCGCGAGTTCCAGGCGCTTGATGCGCCCCTGCTCGGTGGCCAGGGCCAGATAGCCAACCTCCGCCGAGGGCGATACGACAACCAGGGTCGCCAGGGCCTCGCCCTCTTCCAGCCGGACCAGACTCGTCAAGGGCGCCCCCTCGGGCTGCAGACGCGCGTCGGGCAACTGGTGGGCGCCCAGGGCAAAGGCCCGCCCCTGGTCGGTGATGAATACCGCCTTGTCCTGGGCGTTGGCGCGGGCCAACAGCACAAGCGCCTCGCCCGCATCGGCCAGGGCCGCCAGGAGCCCGCCCGGGCCCGCGTGCAACATCTCCAGTGGGAACTGGCGCACAGCCCCTTGCACCGTCACCGCCACGACCACCTCTTCATCGGGGGTCAGGTCGCCGGCGCTGATCTCGGTCGAGACCTCTAGATCGCTGACGCGGGTGCGGCGCGGGTCGCCATAGGCCCGCTTCATCTCCAGGGCGTCCTCTTTGATCAGCCCTCGGAGCTTGTTCTCGTCGGCGAGCAGATCCTGGAGATAAGCAATGCGCTCCATCAGCTCGCGGTATTCCTCCTGGATGCGGCGCCGCTCCAAGGCCGCCAGCCGCCGGAGCTGCATATCCAGGATCGCCTGGGCCTGGGCATCGGAAAAGCTGAACCTCTTTTGCAAGTTGGCCTTGGCCGTCTCGGCGGTGCGCGAGCGCCGGATGGTGTCAATCACCTCATCCAGGTGATCCAGGGCGATCAGCAAACCCTCCAGGATGTGGGCGCGTTGCAGCGCCCGGTTCAACTCGTAACGGGTGCGCCGCTCGATCACCTGGTGGCGATGGTCAATATAGTGCACCAGCGCCCGCTTGAGGGAGAGGGTGCGCGGCTCGCCATCCACCAGGGCCAGCATGTTGACGCCAAAGGTGGCCTGAAGCTGCGAATACTTGAGCAAAGTAGCGACCACAGACTCCCAATCCACGCCGCGCTTGAGCTCGATCACGATGCGGATGCCCGTGCGGTCCGATTCGTCGCGCAGGTCGGCGATACCCTCGGCGCGCCCCTCGCGCACCAGGGTAGCGATGCGCCCCACCAGGGTGGACTTGTTGACCTGGTAGGGCAGTTCGCTGACGATCAACGCTAGGCGCCCGCCGCTCAGCTCTTCGCGGTGGATCTGACTGCGCATGACGACGCGGCCCCGCCCCGTGGCATAGGCCTGGCGGATACCCTCATCGCCCAGGATGGTGCCGCCGGTGGGGAAATCGGGCCCCCGGACAAAGCGCATCAGATCGTCCAGGGTGACATCCTCGACCTGGGCATAGCGATCGATCAGATACACGATGGCATCCACGATCTCGCCGATATTGTGGGGCGGGATGTTGGTGGCCATGCCCACGGCAATGCCCCCCACGCCGTTGACCAGCAGGTTGGGGAGCTTGGCGGGCAGCACCGTCGGCTCCTGGAGCGAGCTGTCAAAGTTGTCCGCGAAATCCACCGCGTCCTTGTCCAGGTCCTGGAGCATCTCGCCGCCGATGGCGCTCAAGCGCGCCTCGGTGTACCGGATGGCCGCCGCGTCATCGCCATCGATGGAGCCAAAGTTGCCCTGGCCGTAGATGAGGGGGTAGCGCATGGAGAACTCTTGGGCCATGCGCACCATGGCCTCATAGACGGCGGTGTCGCCGTGGGGGTGATACTTGCCCAGCACCTCGCCCACGATGCGCGCGCTCTTGCGGGTGGGGCGGTCGTGGCGCAGGCCCATATCGTGCATGGCGTAGAGGATGCGCCGCTGCACCGGCTTGAGCCCATCGCGCACGTCGGGCAGGGCTCGCGCCGTGATGACGCTCATGGCGTAGCTCAGGTACGCCGAACGCATCTTTTCTTCGATATCAATGCGTTGAACGGTTCCTAGGTCCATAGTCCCTTTCGAGTTGAGGCGTCAGAACGTTCGAACGTGTGCACGTTCACACGCTGCTACCGCCCCCGCAGCCCGGGGAACACCCGCACCTGCTTGAGCGCGGCCATCAGTTCGTCAGCCTGCAAGCGCCCGTTCTCGGTGATCACGCTGCTGATCTGATCCATCGGCGTAACGTCGTAATAGACGTTGCTGACGGCCAGCCGGTCGCTGGATTCGGGCATGATCTCTTCGCGCGGGCCAGAGCCCAGGCTGCGCCCGCTATAGTACTCGGCCGGCATGAACTTGTCTGCGGTGCAGAGCACATACACGGGGATCTCGAGCTCGCGGGCGGCGCGGGTCAGGGGCGCGATACCCAGCTTGGCCACCATGCCGTGGGTCGAGATGCTATCGGCGCCCAACACCAGGGCGCGCACCTGGGGCAGCCAGCCAAAGAGGGCCATATCCACGCCCAGGGTCACCCGCAGGCCGGCCCAAACCAGCTCGCTGGCCAGCGTCTGCCCCTCATAGTTGGGGCGCCCCTCGCTGCAATAGATGGGCCGTCCCCTGCCTTGTTCGGCCATCAACGTCAGGGCGCGCAGCACCGTCGTGCTGCGCGAAAAAGTCATCAGCGCCGGATAGGCCGCAAGGGTACGGGCAGCGATCTCGGCCACCGTCTCCAGGGTGGTGGCGCTGGCGGCGTCGTAATCCTGCAGGTAGACCAGCGCCTGCTCGCGGAGGGCGCCCGCCGTGGGCGCCGCCTCTGTGGCCCACAGCATCCCGTTGACCAACCGAAAGAGATGGGCCGTGGCGGGCTTGGCGCCGATCAACTCGCGGCCCAGGCGCATCAGCCAGTTGCGATAGCTTGCAGCGTCGCCGGGGACCGAATCGCCCACGGCATCGATCAGCAAGGCAAGCGCCTCGTTGATGACCTCTTGCGACCCCGAGCGATGATCTGCAATGAGTTTGTCGATCCCCTGTCGCCAACGATTGACGGGCATCTATCCCCCTCTTGCCGGTGCTGGCATATCCAGGCCAGTGCGGCTGATTATACCCCGTGCAGGCCGGCGCGCCAACCGATGCGGTAGGGCTTTGTCCCGCTGCGGCCAGCGCGCGCTTGTGGTTAATTGACAAGGGCCAAGGGCGCCTCTACAATCCAAATGTAAACGGGCCAAGGGCGCCCCCCGGCGCATTGCCCGATTCGAGCGAAAGGTGGCTCGTTCTATGGCAGCGGATCGCAACAAAAAGCGTTCTATATCTGGTTTTCTCTTGCGCCATTGGGCCTGGTTGATCGTTTTGGGGCTCTTGATCTCCAGCGGGCTCACGGGGTACCGCATCTACAAGGTGGGATTGCCCGAGGGAACCTATATGTTTGCCTCCATCGCGACCAACCTGGTCGTCATTGCCCTGGTGCTCTCGGTGCGCTATATCATTATCGAGAATCTGATGCGCGGCATCCGCAAAGGGATGGAGCAGCCATCGGCCAAGGATGACCCCAAGGCCGACCAGGTGGCCTCTTCCGTGGGACGCACGACGGGGCGCTATGCCGGCATCGCGGGCCGCGCGTTGTCTCAGGGAGCGCGCAAAGTGGGTCGTGTGGCCCGCGCAGGCGCCGCCACCGTGCGCCAGGCTGCGGCAGAGCGCGCGTCAGATGCGGAGCAAACCAAAGGATCTGGCGCCTCCAAGAGCAGTTAGGGCCAGAGCGCGACCCTGCAAAGCGAGAGGTGACATGCGCCGAACCAAGATCGTGGCCACCATCGGGCCTGCTACCGATACCCCCGAACGCATCCGCGATATGATCGCGGCGGGCATGGATGTGGCCCGCCTCAACTTTTCCCACGGCAGCCACCAGGATCACGCCCGCTATATCGCACTGGTGCGCGAGGCAGCCCGCGAGGCCGGCCAGCCTGTGGCGCTGTTGCAGGACCTCCAGGGCCCCAAGATCCGCACCGGCCCTCTCAAAGATGGCTTGCCCGTGCAACTGGAGGATGGCCAACTGCTCGTCATCACCACAGAGCCGATCGAGGGAGACGCCCAGCGCATCAGCACCAACTATCCCCATCTGCCCCAAGATGTGGCCCCCGGCGACCGCATCCTGCTCTCCGACGGTCTGATTGAGATGCGCGTGGTCGAGACCGGCCCCACCGAGGTGACTTGTATTGTGATCCACGGCAACGAGCTGCGCTCCCGCCAGGGCATCAACCTGCCAGGCGTGCGCGTCAGTTGGCCCAGCGTCACGCCCAAAGACCTGGAGGACCTGGCTTTTGGCGTGGCCCAGGGTGTGGATTACGTGGCGATCTCGTTCGTGCGCCAGGCTGCCGATGTGCTCCAAGTCAAAGAAGCGCTCCGCGCGCAAAGCGCCGATACGCCGGTGATCGCCAAGCTGGAAAAGGCTGAGGCGGTCGAGGCTCTGGATGCTATCCTGGAAGTAGCGGATGGCATCATGGTGGCGCGGGGGGATATGGGCGTCGAGATCTCACCCGAGGCGGTGCCCGTGCTCCAAAAAGAGATCATCCGTGCAGCCAACCGGGCCGGCGTGCCGGTGATTACCGCCACCCAGATGCTGGAATCCATGATCGAGGCGCCCCAGCCCACCCGCGCCGAGGTCAGCGATGTGGCCAACGCCGTGCTGGATGGCAGCGATGCCGTCATGCTCAGCGGCGAGACGGCCATCGGCAACTATCCCCTGCGCGCCGTCCGCATGATGGCCCGCATCGCCGAGGCCGTGGAGGAACGCGCCATCTCTCTCCGGCAGGAGGCGCAGCAGTACCTGTTCGACGCGCTTTCGTCCGTGCCCCAGGGCATCGCCGCCGCCGTAAGCGCCCTCACACGCACGTTGCCCCTGGCCGCCGTGTGTGTGGTCACCCGCTCGGGCAACACGGCCCGGCTGGTCTCCCGCTACCGGCCCCACCTGCCGATCCTGGCGTTTACCCCTTTGGAGAGCGCCCATCAAAGGCTCGCCCTGCTGTGGGGCGTCACGCCGGTCAAGACCGATTTCGCCCATACAGAAGAAGAGTATTACCACATGGTCGAATCGGTGCTCTTGCAGCAAGGCTATGCCCAGGCGGGCGATCACGTGGTCATCACAGGGGGACACCCCATCACCCAGAGCGGCCCCACCAACTTTGTCAAAGTATTGACCCTGGGCGAATCAGCCTAAGCCCTGATGCGCTCCGTGCTCGCAACCCACACCCCTCTTGCTGCGTATGGAGGGCAGGATGCGCTGATGCGCCTCCTGTCGGGCCATTTCGGGTTCGCATAGGCAACGGAGGGCTACCGTGAGTTTGTTGGGCAATCTCATCTGGCTGATCTTTGGCGGTCTGATCGTCTCTTTGGCGTATATCCTGTTCGGGGCCGTGCTCTGCCTGACCGTGGTGGGCATCCCCTTTGGCCTACAGGCCATGCGCCTGGGCGTGGCGACCCTGGCGCCCTTTGGCAAGGCCGTCATGAGCCGCAGGCGCCAATCCACCCTGGGCCTTTTGTTTGACATCATCTGGATCATCCTGTTCGGCTGGGAGATCGCCATGGCGCACCTGGTTTCGGCCCTGATCCTGGCCATCACCATCGTGGGCTTGCCCTTTGCCAAGCAGCACATCAAGCTCGTCCCGGTGGCGTTGTTCCCGTTCAACCAAGAGTTGGTCTAGTGACAAGGGAGAGCAAAGACATGACGGATCCAAGATCGCGCAAGGAAGAGCTGCGCATTGACGGCCAGGAGATCGTGGGCAAGGTCAAGGGCGCATTCAAGGGGCGTGTGCAGACCGAAGAGATCAAGGTACAGGGCGACCAGTTGCTGGCCAAGGTCAAGGAACTGGTGCGGGCGGGCAACGTGCGCCGTATCATCCTCAAGAACGCCCAGGGCATCACGGTGCTCGAGATCCCGCTCACCCTGGGCGTGGTGGGCGCCCTGGTGCTGCCGGTGTGGGCCGCCATCGGGGCCATCGCGGCCCTGGCAGTGGATTACACCATCGTCGTCGAAAAGATCGAGGAAGACTAGGAACCGGCCTCTCGGCCGGCAAGCATAGAAAAGAGGGATACCAATGGGACTCCTTTCGTGGGTCATCTTTGGAGCACTGGCCGGTTGGGTGGCCAGCATCATCGCCGGCACCAACCGGCGCCAGGGCTGTCTGACGGATATCATCGTCGGCGTGGCGGGCGCCTTTGTGGGCGGCTTTATCTCCGAATCTCTCTTTAGGAGTTCCGTCTCTTTTGGCTGGGATTTGCGCAGTTTTGGCGTGGCCGTCTTGGGCGCGGTAGTGCTGCTGTTGCTGTTCAGGCGGCGCCGCTAACCCATAGGCGGTCAGGGGCGCATGCCCTGGAGCACACAACCGACGAGAGAGACGCGAGCTCGCGCCCGCATGTATGCCGGCGCCCCGGATGGCGCTATGCGCCGTTCGGGGCGCCGGCATACATGCGGGCAGTTGCAGCCGTGCTATAGTCAGAGCGCGGCTTGCGTGGCCCTCACCTCCCCCACGGTAGAAAACAGGAACAGACATCATACAAGCCCTCTCTCCCGCAACGTTGCGGGAGAGAGGGAAGCAACACTCGTCCTGGGGGCGAGTGTCGCCGGGATGGGGGCAGTTGCAGGGGCACCTCATTGCCGGGCGGCCGGCCAACAAGGGCAGATGCGTTGGCGCGCCACGCCCCCTGGTGGTATGCTTGCACAGGTTGCGTTCACCATCACCAGATGCCAAAGGAGCGGCTGCTCATGAAGATCACGGCGGTGCGGGTTTTTCGCGTCGAGGGCTGCCTGCGCAGCGGCATGGCCCTGTTCGAAACGCCCCGGCTGGGGCTGGCCCCCTATGAGCAGACGCCCTATCGCGCGGCGTTCACCGAGATCGAGACCGACGCGGGCCTCACCGGCCTCTCTTACGGGGGCTCGCGCATGACCGCCGCCGTGGGCCAGGAGCTGATCGGCGAGGACCCCCTGGCCGTCGAGTTCCTCTGGCACAAGCTGCACACGGGGACCTATATGCGGCAGGAGCGCATGACGGCCATCTCTGTGCTGGACCTGGCTTTGTGGGACCTGGCGGGCAAGGCGCGGGGCGAGCCGGTCTACCGGCTGTTGGGCGGGCCTGTGCAGCCCCGGGTACGCGCGTATGCGGGCATGTTGGGCTATGCCACCGAGCCCGAGCGGGCCGCTCAGGTCTCGGCAGAGACGGTGGCCCAAGGGTTCACGGCCCTCAAGTGGTACCTGGCCCACAACGCTGCCGATGGCGACAAGGGCCTCAACCGCAACGTGGCCCTGATCCGCGCCGTGCGCGAGGCCGTGGGCGACGACGTGGATATTATGGTGGACTGGCTGCTGGCCGATCCCACCGAGAACTCGCTGCTCTATGCCATCAAACTGGCGCGCCGCCTGGAGCCCTTCCATCCCGCCTGGATCGAAGAGCCATTGCCTTTCGATGCCCAGGATGCCCATGCGCGCCTGGCGCGGGCCACTGATATCCCCCTGGCCTATGGCGAGCACTTTCAGGGGCGCTGGCAGATCAAGCAGCTCCTGGATCTGGGCGCGGCCAGCGTGCTCCAGCCCGATCCCATCAACGCGGGCGGCATCACCGAGATGCGCAAGATCATGGCCCTGGCCTCTGTCTATGGCGTGCCGGTGATCCCCCACGGCAACGAGTCGGGGCGCATGGCCGTGCACCTCCAATTCGCCCACCCGGCCTATGTCAGCCCGTTGTGCGAGTGGGGCATCAAGCTGAACGCCAACGCCCAGCACTTTTACACCGACTTCTACGCGCCGGTGGACGGCTATTTCGAGCCGCCCCAGGGGCCGGGGTTTGGCTATGCCCTGGATGAGCGCAAGATCGAGCGGCGGATCGAGATCACGCCCTGAGTATAGGCAGAGACGCTATGGCGATACACGAGATCCAGGCCAAGACGCTGCTCAGCAGCACAGCACATCCGGACACCTTGTTCGGATGCAGGTACAACATGAACCTGTACAGGGGCTGTCAGCACAGGTGTATATACTGCGACAGCAGGAGCGAGTGCTACCAGATCGAGCGCTTTGACGACGATGTCCTGGTCAAGGTCAACGCTATCGAGCTGCTGCGCGACGAGCTTTCGCGCAAGCGCATCAAGGGGCCGATCAGCCTGGGGTCTATGAATGACCCGTTCATGCCGCTGGAGGCCGAGATCAACCTCTCCGGGCGAGCGCTGGCGGTGATTGCCGAGTTCCGCTTCCCCATCCATATCATCACCAAGAGCGCGATCATCCTCAAGGACCTGGACACGATCAAGGAGATCGCACGCACATACGCCAGCATTAGCTTTACGATCACGACGACCGACGACGACCTGGCCGCCAAGGTCGAGCCGTTCGCATCACGCCCCTCGGAGCGGCTGGCGGCGATGCGCATTCTGGCAGAGAACGGCGTCCAGACGGGGACCACGATGATGCCGATCCTGCCGTTCATCGAGGACAATGAGGAGAACATCGAGGCGATTGTGGCCAAGACCGCCGAGGCGGGAGGCAGTTACATCATCCCAGGGCTGGGGATGACCATGCGTAACCGCCAGCGCGCCTACTATTACGACCGGCTGGACGAGCTCTTTCCTGGCCTGCGGGAGCAGTACGTGCGCACCTTTGGCGACCGGTACGAGTGCCACAGCCCGCGCGAGCGACAGCTCTGGCCCTTTTTCCAGCAGTGCTGCCTCCGGTACGGCATCGCGCCGCGCATTCCGCTCTACGCGCCGCAAACGGCAAAGCAGCTACCTCTCTTCCGTTGAGTCAGCATACGGGTCGCAAGCACATAACCTGACGACCATTGCCGATGAAAGAAACGCCACAGGTGCTCACAGAATTGCTCCGGAACTGGGACATTCCGCCGATCGAGGCCGTGAGGCCTACGCCTGAAGGTGGCGGGAAAACCTGGTTCGTAGAAACAGTGTCCGGCGAGAGCTTTGTGCTGAAAGCATCAGAGCTGGTTCATGCCGAAAGGGAATACACGTTTCGTGCAGGATTGTCTTTGACAAGGCTGCCGGTTGCCCCACCTGTCTGTGCTATTGATGGGCATTGGCATGTCCCAGTGGGGAGCAACAAGGTCTATTGCCTCTACCCCAAACTTCCAGGAGCAACCTTCACCGATCACTATACCGGCGACTATGCCAAGAGGGCGAGTGATCTGGGGCAAGCAATTGGGCTCCTGCACACTTGCTTGTCTGAACTGGGTGCTGTGAGATGCAATCGCGAGTTGCGGTTGGTGCAGCACATCCAGGAATGGGCCCTTCCAGCCATAGGCAAGGCAAGGACGAATGCTGGTGTTGATAGCCGTTCGGTAGAAGAGATATGGATAGATGCCGAACAGAATCTGATATCGCTAGAAAAAGCAGCACCTGTTCAGTTGATTCACCGCGATCCGCACCCCTCCAATGTCCTGTTCGACAGGGGAAGACTGACAGGCTTTATTGACTTTGAGTTGGTAACCCATGGATTACGATTATTTGATGTTTGCTACTGCGGCAGCGCGATACTGGTCACCGGGTTCAGGGACGTGGAAAAGGCGAGGAAATGGTTTGGGCTGTTCCATGCGCTGCTTTGCGGCTATCAGGAGCATCAGGCATTGACGGTTTGGGAGCGTGCATGTATCTACGAGATGTTGGTCGCCATCCAAGTGATCTTTTTGGCTTATTGGCTAACGCAAGATAACGTCGCTGAAGCAGTGCACATCGGAGAGTTGTTGGCCTGGCTAAAAGAGCACAAGGGCATCTTGGAGAGCCTGGAACTCGGCTAGCATACCCTTCCCTCGGCGCGGTCTGCAAACCCGCCTGCCGCCCTATGAGGCGGCGCCCGCCGGAGAGCAGCTTGCCTTGCTGTAGGCCATTGCCATATACCTTACCTGGGTATGCTACTTGATATGCATCGGGCGGCGTGCTATACTGATGCAGCAATATCGCAGGAGACGCAGCGTGGCACATCACCACCATCATCACGATCACACCCATAGCACGGATACGACGGCCAACCTAAAAGTCGCCCTCTTTCTGAACGCCGGTTTTGCCCTGATCGAGCTCGTGGGCGGCTTGTGGACCGGCAGCCTGGCGATCCTCTCCGACGCCCTGCACGACCTGGGCGACAGTCTCTCGCTGGCCATGGCCTGGTTCCTGCAACGGCTCAGCGTGCGCCGTCGCGACAGTCGCTTCTCCTATGGCTACCGCCGCTTTTCCCTGCTGGGCGCCCTGCTCAACACCGTCATCCTGGTGGGCGGCGCGCTGTACGTGCTCAGCGAGGCGATCCCGCGCCTGCTCAATCCGGTCAAGCCCCACGCCGGGGGCATGTTCGCCCTGGCGCTGGTGGGCATCGCCGTTAATGGCGTGGCGGCCTATCGCGTGAGCCGCGACCGCAGCCTGAACGCGCGGGCCGTCACCCTGCACTTGATGGAGGACGTGCTGGGTTGGGCGGGCGTGTTGGTGGTCAGCATTGTGCTGCTCTTTCGCGATCTGGCCATCCTGGACCCCCTGCTCTCGATCGCCATCAGCCTGTGGGTGATCTATAACGCCGTGCGCGCGTTGCGACAGGCAGCGGGCCTGTTCTTGCAGGCCGTCCCCGAGGGGATTGACCTGGCCGCCATCGAGGAGCGTTTGAGTTGCATCCAGGGTGTGCTCTCGGTACACCACACGCATCTCTGGTCTCTGGATGGTGCGCGGCACGTCTTTTCCACCCACCTGGTGGTGCCCGAAGAGGCCAGCGCCCCGGATCTGCTCCAGATCAAGTGCGCGGCGCGCGAGATCATTGATGACCCCGCCATCGCGCATACCACCTTTGAGATCGAGTTCCTGGGCGAGGCGTGCGGCGTGCGCGACATGGATTAGGCGCGGGAGGCTGCCGTGCAAGACCCCACCGACCGGCGACGCCATGCCGCCGCTACCGAGCGCAACCTGATCCTGGGGGGATTCGGGTTGGCGCTGCTGGTGGGAGGCTTGCTGATCTGGCGCTTTTGGGGCGCCGGGGCGGCGGCCTTGGGCCTCGTGTGCATGGGGGGCATCCTGAGCCTCTTTGGCCTGCTCTGGTTGGTGCTCAAGCTGATCGAGATGGCGGGGCGCGAGCGCTAGGCGGGGCGCCCTGAATGCGGTAGGTCTGGGCCCTGGCCGTGTCAACTCAAATGATAATCGTACCGAGGACTGACGGTTCACTCAATTGATAATCATACCGGATAGAGGGCCTCCTCTTTCGAAGTGACCATCGAGGTGAGTTCGTCAATCTGGGCATGAATGCTACGTTTGAGGGCCAGCGGATTCGTCTGCTCATAGAGCATCTGCAGGTGTTCTCTGATCTCCCGACTGATGGGAGGCGTCGCCTCGCACAGACGTTGGAATGGCGTGCGCGCGCGATCCTGCTTGCGCCGGATACGGACGATGCCATTCGGGCCGGTGACGGCCTTGCGCTCTGTTTGTCGCAAGACCGGCTGGAAGAGGTTGTAGTAGAGCCACATGTCCTGATAGAGGGCGTTCAGCGCCCGAAGCTCCGCCTGGGTGCGGAGGGGCATGTGTCCGAGATAGGCGCGCACCAAGGAGCTGTTCTTCTGTTCGACAAAGCGATTGTCATTGTGAAAGCCGGGGCGCCCACGCGTCTGGGCAACCCCCACCAGCTCCTCTCCGAAGACGGCGATCAGGGCATGGTTGATGAACTCAGTGCCGTTATCGGAGTGCAACTCTCGTACAGGGATGGGGCAATGCGCCCGGAAGACTTGGACGGCATGCCAGACGGCGTTGAAGGTGTATCCCATCATGGCAAACCGCTCACTCCAACCGGTCAATACGTCAACAAACTGGATGGTACACACCAGGTTCCCTTGGCGGTCAGGGGTGCCATGATGCACCAAGTCCACCTCAAAGTGCCCTGCCTCGGGCTGCTGCCAAGGGATCACGCTGATGGGTACCGCCTGCTGGGCGCTGGTGTCAGACCGACGCCCAGGGTAAGGACGGGGCAGCCTCTGGGCTGGCCGGATCGTCTTGAGGATGCGCCCCACGCTGGATACGCTGATGAGCTGCAGTTTGTCCAAGACCTCGGAAGAGACCTCCATCTCGCCACATGCCTGCAAATGCTTGGCCATGCTGTAGAGGGCCGGTTGCAGCCGCTCGGCGCAGATCCAGTCCAGCGCCTCGGCAACGGTAGAGATCGCCGAGGCGACCTCAGCATCATAGATGCGGCCTCGCTCTCTCGAACGTTTGCGCCGCACGATCTGATGACTATTCATGAGGGCAATGAGATGTTTGCGCCCCAAGTGCGTCATCTTCTCCAACTCATCCAGCAGATGCGACTTGGCTGTACGGTTGGCCTCTTGGTATCTCCTCTGCATCGTACACAAGTACTCGATCTGTGCGCCCACCGACATCTTCCTTTCATCCATGGCCCCCTCCCTGGTACGATTATCAGTTGAAGGAACCTTACTCTGAAAGTACGATTTTAGGTGAGTGAACGCG
>Ga0334886_1000933_pt1 | contig 38583 bp, 21 predicted proteins | sample GraSluR1_MG_9_FD_207232 | JGI IMG/M metagenome (GOLD analysis project Ga0334886, IMG submission 207232) | Sludge microbial communities from methane-producing bioreactor in Wageningen University, Netherlands - Granular Sludge_27_06-R1 | ecosystem: Engineered > Bioreactor > Anaerobic >... | reverse complement strand
GTTCCCGAATCGGATAATAAACGACCTTCTGCAGCTCGATCTTATTGGCGGTATGAAGCTCAAACGCTTTGTCAGCCACGAAGTTGCAGGCGGCGTTAAACTGATGCATCGTCTCGCGAATAGCTTGGACCTGTTCTGGAGTCGGTTCAAGTTTGACCTTGAGCGTCTGCATCATGTGTATAGATATCTCCCATCTATAGATATGAACATTTCGGTGCCAAGGAGAAGCGGGAGTAGTTACGCATTCCTCGCCCGACTGAATTCGGGGGCATCCTGCTGAGATTTTCGTGAAAGAGTACACCAACGGCGAAATTACCGTATTCTGGGATCCGAAGAAGTGCATCCACTCCGCCGAATGCCTGAGATCTCAGCCCGGGGTCTTCGACATCCATAGGAGCCCGTGGATAAATATGGACGGGGCGACCTCCGAGGAGATCATGGCCGCCATCGACCGATGCCCCTCGGGGGCCCTATCCTACAGGAGGGACGAAGAGCTGGAGAGGCAGATAGACCAGGAGGATAGGCCCTCAGTCGAGATAAAGGTGGTGAGGGACGGCCCCCTCCTTGTCAGGGGAAGGTGCGCCCTAGTCGGCGAAGGGGGTGAGTCGAAAGCTGAGGATGGACCCTTCGCCCTCTGCAGGTGCGGGCGGTCGGATAGGAAACCCTTCTGCGACGGGAGCCATGCGGGCTGATTTGGGAGGCTTCTTAGTGGTAGGGGGCTTAATTTTTAAATAGGCCAAAAGACGCCACTCCGCTTCAAGACCAGGAGACTATTCTGCATTTTGAAGATTTACCGCATCAGGCGACCATTTAAGACAAAAAAGTTTAATTACTATAAACTTAACTTGCTCAAATTAAGTTTAGTTGAATCAACTTAATTTGGGTGATGGAGTTGGAGCTGAGGAGACGAGTGACAGGTGGAAGGTGGAGAAGTAGAAGAGAGAGATCGATAAGGGAAAGGGAGAAGATCACCAGATCTTCGGCGATATCTTCAGGAGGGTTGTCGACCGTTGGGCTGAGGGGGGGGACGCTCCTCCATAAGAAGGCGGTTTTGAGACTCCTGGCCTTGGGCCTCATCCTCATCCTCATCCTATTCTCTTCCGGTGCGGGAGCTTCCCAGGACTTCCCCCTGTCTGGGGACGATCCCGTCATCCGAAACGCCGTCGTCTACCTTCTGTCTTGTCAGAACGACGACGGCGGCTTCGCAAACTTGCCGGACGCCGCGACGAGCAGCCTTCTGCCGACGGCCAACGCCGCCATGGCCCTCGCCCTAACCGGCGACCTGGACCGCGCAAGGGAGGCAGGGAAGACCCCCCTCGATTACCTCATCGCGAACCCCCCCGGCGAAGACGCCTCCGGCGGGAGCCTCGGCAGGTACGTCATGGGGGTGGTGGCAGCGAGGGGGGATCCCCGCAATATAAACGGAGTCGATTATGCGGAGAGGCTGAAAAAGTTCGCAAGGCCTCCTTACGGCAAGGAGAACCTCTTCTCCGAGGCATACATCCTCCTGGGGTTTGCGGCAGCGGGCGAGTCTGGATCACCGGAGGCCCGGGCCTTCGTCACCTACATTAAGAGCAAACAGCACGCCTCCGGAGGCTGGGGCTGGGGCGGCGGAGCTTCCGACCTCGACACCACGGGGATCATCGCCTCTGCCCTCCTGGCCGCGGGCGAGGACCCTAAGGATCAGACGATCCTGGAGGCCCTGGAGTATATCAGAAGTCAGCAGAACGATGACGGGGGCTTTCCCTCCTCGGGGATGAGCAGCGACTCCAACGCCATCAGCGACTACTGGGCGATGATGGCCCTCAACGGAGCGGGGCTCGACCCCACCGAGTGGCGGAAGGGCAGAGAGACTCTCGTCTCCCACCTTCTCAGCTGTCAGCAGGAGAGTGGCGTCTTCTGGTGGAAGCCCAACACCCAGGGGGGGGCCGGATTTCTCATCGAGGCGACCTCCTACAGCATCATCGCCCTGTTGGGCGAGACTCTACCTATCAAAGCTGCCGCTCCCGGCGAAGGATCTGAGGTGGAGGAGGTCACCGTCACTGTTCTAGGAAACGGAAATCTCCTCTTCAGCCGCGACCTCGCCATCGGGACCGAGAGCTTTACGAAGGACGGGTTTGAGATCTCTAACCCCACCGTCCTGGGGGCGCTCGCGGCGACGGGGCTCTTCTACACCCTCGCCGATCCCGATGGTACGGGCAGGCCGACGGTCTCGGACCTGGGGGGTTATGGGTCTGCGATCTACTTCGTCGACGGGGCTCGCCAAACCGACCCCATGGGCGAATACAGCCTGACAGGGGATGAGTGCGTCGTTATAAGCGCTCCCGCCACCGTTCTGCCGTTAAGGCTGATGGCCCCGGCGGAGGTCGTGGAAGGGGAGACGTTCGCCCTCGAGGTTGCCTCTGAAGACCTGGACGATCGAGGGCTCATAGTATCGGCTCCGGTGGAGGGGGCTACAATCACGGTCTCCTCCGGCTCCATCTCCACCGACTACACCACCGGAAAGGACGGAAGGACCCCGGAGATGACCTTGAGAGAGCCTGGGGAATACAGAATCGAGGCCAGGAAAGAGGGCTACATCGCCACCTATTACCTCAACTGCGGGTATCAGATGATAAACTGCCGCAGCGGCGAGCCCGTCGACGTCACCATCCATGTTCTGGGGAACGGCGCTCCCCTTTTCAGCGGAGAGGTGACGGTATACTCCGCGCCTTTCACCAAGGATGGCTTTGTGGTCAACAACCCCACCGCCATGGGCGCCCTGGAGCTGGCGGGCGTATCCTACTCATTGTCGGAATGGAGCTGGGGGCTCTTCGTCTCTGACGTCGCAGGATCTGGGACGCCCTCCTTTTATGCAAATGGAGGGCAGGCCCCCGTCGGGCTTGACCAGTACTATCTCAGCGATGGTGACTGCATCGTCGTCAGCGCCCCCTGGGACGTCTCGCCGCTATACATGGATGCGCCCACGGATGTTACGGTGGGTGAGAAGTTCAAGATCAAGGTGGAGTACGAGGCGTACGAAGGATGGAATCTGGTCAGAAAAGATCTACCGGGGGCGGCGGTCACCGTCGGTACGACCGCTTACATCACCGGAGCCGACGGATATACCCCCGATATTACCCTGAACCGGGCAGGCGAGTATCATGTAAGGGCAGAAAAGCCGGGTTACATAGGAACATATTATCTAAGCTGTGGCCCCCACATCATCAACTGTGAGCCAGGGGCGGAGGCGGATGTGACCATCCACGTCCTCGGAGGCGGGAGCAAACTCTTCAGCGGAGATGTAAAGGTATCCTCTGCGCCTTTCACCAAAGATGGCTTTGTGGTCGACAACCCCACCGCCATGGGCGCTCTGGAGCTGACGGGCGTATCCTACTCATTGTCGGAATGGAGCTGGGGGCTCTTCGTCTCCGACGTCGCAGGACATGGGGCACCCTCATTTTATGTCGATGGAGGGCAGGCACCCGTCGGCCTCGACCAGTATTATCTGGACGGTGGAGAGTGGATCACCGTCAGCGCCCCTTGGTCGGTGTCGCCACTCTATCTGGATGCGCCAAATGATGCTGCGGTGGGAGAGGCCTTCGATATCAAGGTAGAGACAGAGGAGTATGATGCCAACTGGAACCTGGTCATGGTTCCAGTCGTAGGTGCAACCGTCACCATTGAGGGCGATCCCGGCTCTCCTTACACTACAAATAGCGCCGGGATCGCGGAGGTCACCTTATATCAGACCGGCGAGTACAAAGTCAAGGCCGAGAAGGCGGGTTATATCGGAACCTACTATATGATCCCCGGAGGCTACCACTTCATCACCGTTACCGGCGAGGGCTGCGCCCTGAGAGTGACAAAGAGGGCCGATGATTATACAGCAGAGCCCGGCGACACCATCACCTTTGAGATAAAGATCTGTAACGATGACAAAGCGGCGGTGAAGAAAGTCAACGTAACGGACTTCCTTCAGATGGGCTCAGAGTTCGTCTACGCAGAGCCCTGGCCGAACAAGACGGCCGGAAATGAGCTGTTGTGGAACCTCCCGGAGGAGCTAGCGCCTGGGGAATGCAGAGAGATCGGCCTGAAGGTGAAGGTCTCGGAGACGAAGCCCTCGGGATATATACTTGTAAACTGCGCCAACGTGGTAGCCCTCAACGATACCGACGTTTTGATCAGCGCTTTAGACTGCGAGGAGGTCTTCATCGGCATAAGCGACCCCCTCGTCGTGACCAAGACCGCCGACAAGGAATCTGTGGAGCGGGGAAAGAAGGTCAAGTACACGATAAAGGTCTGCAACCTCGACAACGCCGATATGACCAACGTGGTGATCGAAGATGCCTTCAGCCGGGATGTAGAGTTCGTCTCCGCTGACCCTCCACCTATCCGAGATTACAGCGATGGAGAGCGTCTTCGAGAGATCCTCTGGACATTCGACTCGATCAATTCACGAGACTGTCTTCCGGAGATCACCCTGGAGGTGATCGTCCCCAAGATGCAGGACTTCGAGTTCGGGATGGAGCAGAGGGTGAGGGGCGTGGGGTTTGTCAACGTCGCCAACGACTACACGACGGCGCCCCCTCAGTACGCCCTCACCAACGTGGTCAAAGTGACCGCAAAGAACAGCACGAATAGTCTCATCGAGGCCTCGGCCAGCGCCACCGTCGGGGTTAGCGACCCGGGAACCGAGCTCTCCACCCGGGAGCACGGGAGCGGCAGCTACGAGAGCGAAGATCTGGTGGCGGTGAAGACCGCAGAAAAGTCCATCGAGATGGCGAAGGAGGTCTCGGCTACCTATGCCACCACCGCCATCGGCCTCTACAACAACCGCTCCGTCACCTACTCTTCGAGATGGACCCAGACGGCCAGCGGGAAGAACCGGATCACCGGAACCTCCATGAGCGAGGCCTATCGGTACGCCACGTCCATAAACAGGGACTCCCACTTCAAGATCGACGAGATGGGCACCTCGATGGCCTTCGAGGCGGAGTTTGAGGGGATGGGAAGCTTCAGAGCATTCAAGAAGCCCACCTCGGGGGTCACGGCCGACTTCGAATCCGAGGAGACCTATCTGGGGAGCTTCAAGGTCCGGCAGGTCGCAGAGGATCCGAGCATCAAGTACGAGAAGGCGGCCTCGGGGACCGGGTTTGTCGCTGCCGATAAGCGGATCGATGGCCGGCAGAGGTCCTACGAGGCCGGGAGTGGGCTCTACGAATCCGACGAGATCATAGAGGCGGCGACCAACTACATAGCAAAGGATATCAGCCTGGAGAGCCGACCGACGAGCTTCAACCTCCCTGGCGGTCGATCTATCGACGCCTCCGGCATGTGGAGGGAGGGGATATGGTCGAAGAACGCTTCCAAGAACAGCACCACCTTCATCGGCGAGGAGTTTTCAAGCCTCCACCGCCTCGATAAGGAGACGGTGGTCAGGGGCCTGGGGGACGTGGCGACGGAGGCGGAGTTCTCCGGGACGGGACGGTTCAGGATCATCTCCGTTGACACCAACGTCAATAAGTCGCAGAACGGGTCCGTCGGCGGCTCGATGAAGAGACTTCAAAAGGCCGATATCGAGATCGACGAGCAGTACTCCGGAGATTACTCGATGGCGAGGAGGGTGATCTTCGCAGGAGTCTTCGAATATGACGAGCCCCACCTCTCGGCCGATAAGTCCGGCGAGATCTTCTATACGGAAGACGCCATCCTCGCCCGGTACAACATAACCATAAGAAACGACGGCAACAGGGCCCTCGGACCCCTGCTGATAAGAGACCTCTTCCCGCCCGGTGCCGAGTTCATCAACTCCTCCGAGAGGACCTCGAGCCTCTCCGACGAGGGGGCGGAATGGACCTTCCTCAACCTGGGGCTCGGCGGGATCCTTACCTTCACATTGTGGCTCGACGTCACCGAATGCCGCGGCGACGAGATAGTTAACGTGGTGAAGGCCCGGGGCGGATATAACGGTGAAATGACGACGGCCGTTGCCTTCTCCGCCCTCGAGACCGACTGGCTCGGCTGGACCCTGGAACCGTCGGTGACGGCGACGAAGGCCGGCGTGGCGGACGGGGTTGATCCGAGGCAGGTCACCTACACCCTCACCGTCCAGAACCTCGACAGCAGCGCCAAGGTCGCCGAGGTGACCGACAAACTCCCGGAGGGGATGAGGTTTCTCAACTCCTCGGTGGAGCCTTCATACATAGACGGCCAGACCGTCGTCTGGACCCTTCTCGATATCGGACCCTACGAGGCAGAGACTATCGTCTACGCGGTCGAGGCCCTCCTGAGCGGGAAGTTCCTCAACAGGGCCATCGTCGACGCCAGGTCCGTCGACGGTCGCAGCAGTCCTCTGGTCTACGCCAGCTCCGTCGTCGATATCGGCGAGTTTGAGGGCGAGATCGAGCTTACGCCGCCGATATGGCGCCCGCCCGCCTGGGGCTTCGATTATAAGGACTGCTCAAAAGACCTCACCTGCGAGGAGATCGTCAAACTGGCGCCGCCGCTAAACGCGGCGGATTAAAGCGGAGCAAGCTGTTTAATCTCCAAAGATGGTGACAAGAAGGAGGAGATCTAAGTCTTCTTGGAGGAGGTTCTGAACGGAGGCGACGGCAAGGTGGCGGCAAACTGGCTTCGATTCTACGAGGTCTCCGGGAAAGTCCACCTCGCGTTGAGCCATCTTCTCACCTGCCGGAACTATGATGATGAGGTCTTGGCCCCAGACCCGGAGAGGAGAGCATCTCGCCTCTGCATACCCGGCCTCCATCGCTCTAGCCGCTGCTGAGATAGACCCAGCCGCCAGGATCAAAGTGTAGAAGAACCTCGGTTGCCAATCTGATCGAGTGCGTTTCCAAGTACGCCAACTCCTCGAAAGTCGAAGCCAAAACTGGATGGTACGTGGCTGCCGTAGTCTAGGCGGGACTGGGCCACCGCCAACGCCGGGGGAAACGACTACGTGGAGATCCTCAACTGCTACCTGAAACCTAGGGTTGGATCGGTAAGAAGAACTGCAGCTGGGATGACGGCTGAATGATCCTGGGCCTCGCTGCCGCCACCAAGTCCAGGTCTCCGGATCCGTCCAGAGCCCCCACCTATTTGAAAGAGCTCCAGACCGCCTCCGGCGGTCAGCTCACCACATTAAATCAAGTTTATTTTACATAAATCCAATTAACCTTATATCATATGCCGCTCCTCTCCCAGATACCGGAAGACCATGAAGAGCCGGACTTCTGGACCACAGTCGGTCGACGTGCCGACTGCTGGATCGTGAGATTGAGAGATGCGAAAGGTGATATCATGGAAGAAGAAAGCAGGAAGGCGGTTATGCTGAGCGATATGAATAAGCTCCTCTCTGAGGGGGAGGTCCGCTCTCTTGAGGGGCTCTCCATAGAGGGGGATATCGAGATCGAGTTGGACGTCGGCGGACCAGGCTTGGGACCTATCCTCATGGCGGGTTTCGGCCAGGAGATCGTCAAGACGGCGACCCAACTCCTCAACGTCTCCAAAGCTCTGGGATACCCGGCCGACAACCTACTGGTGCCGCCGGAAAAATAGCTGACCGATCAGCAAAACTACAGCATCTTCGAAATCCAGAGGGCAGGTCGCGGTGGGATTCCCGCAGGAAAAAAAATTCGCGGATTTTTTTTAAAATAGTGTAGTCTGAGACCTCCCAGCCGCGAGCTCCCTCTCCAAATTTATGTAGTCTCTCCTTTTCCCGTTTTCAAGGACCAGAACGCCGTCAGCGCTTCCCGCAGCCCTTCCTGGCAGCCGCTCGCTTTCTCTTCCGCCGAAACACTCCCCCCGAGCTTTAGTCTCTTTTACCTATAATGGTGCCTACTCATACGCATAATTAGAATCAAATGAATTTGTCTTAATTCAACCAAAACTTATTTAACTGGGGACTGATATGGTCTGGTACGCCGGTGCTTCCTTCAGACCTCCTGAAGAACCAGAAGCCCAAGACGGCAATAACCCCATAGACCGGGATAGGCAGAAAGGCCCCTGAGCACGGCCGGTGACCGGTTCGCTCTCCTCCTGGAATGCGATCCTTCGTGCCCGGGGCTTTCAACTCCACCTGATGGACGGATCTCGCAAAAAGGCCGGATCTGCAGGCCTTCCAAGATGCGGCTGGCGCGGGATCCCTCAAACCGTCATCTTCCGGGTCATACCCCGGACCTGCTCCATCTCCTGGGCCGCTCAGCCTTCGATAGGAGAGATCGAAAGATTTAAAATAAACTTAATTTACCTAAAATTAGAATAAATTGATTTAAGGATCCGGGACGGTCTACGTTGATGAAATTGTGGTGGTCGAATCGAGATGAACGAAGTCACTAGAGCCGCTCTCACTTTCTCAGCTCTAATATCATCCCTCCTCCTCGCCGGGGCATCGGATTGGCCCCAGTTCCAGGGGGATGCGACGAACTCGGGGCTCACCGGATGCGACGTACCGGAGAGCCCGGGGATTATCTGGTATCGCGACCTGGTCAGGGTCGACGTCCCGCCGGTCGTCGTAGGAGGGTCGGTTTACGTTCTGGCCGGGAACGGAACCCTCTGGTCCCTCGACAAGGAGAGCGGAGGCGTCAGGTGGACGGCCCAGATGGACGGCTGGGTCTTCCAGACCTCGACCCCCGCCTTCTGCGACGGCAGGATCTTCGCCGCGACCGACTCCGGCGATCTCGCCGCCTTCGACGCCGAGACGGGAGGGCTCCTCTGGAGCCGCCATATTACAGAGAAGAGGTTCGAGGCGCCCATCACCTGCCACGACGGCCGGATCTTCTTGGGGGAAGGAAGCGGCCGAGGAAAGGGGATGAAACGGTACTTCTCTTTCCATTCAGACGGGACGGAGGTCTGGAACCTAACCTCGGAGACGGTGGGGTTTCTGGGGTGCGGAGGCTCTGTCGTCGGCGACTACCTCGTCTTCGCTGACCACGATGGGGTCCTTCGAAGTGTGAGGATCCAGGACGGGGACCTCGTCGATGAGCTCCGCCTCGATGACGGATCGAGGATCGACTTTGCGAGGGAGGACGCCGGCAGGGTGAGAAGTTCTGCGACCAGCAGAAATGGCTGGATCTACACCGCCTCCGAGTTCTCGGCCGAAAGGGGCTACGCCTGGAAGGTCGGCTTCGACGAGGAGGGTGGGACCTTTGAGAACCGGGGCTGGAGCTCTCCCGTGGGGTTCAGCACCTCAACCCCCGCCGTCCTCGACGGCAGGGTATACCTTGGGGCCGGCGAGCACGGTCATCCCGGCGCCCTCGCCTGCATCGACGACGCCACCGGGGATATGATCTGGTCCTATCCGGTCGAGGCTGGCGTCAAGTCCTCGCCGGTGGTTTCGAGATCAGGAGATAGGACCCGGATCCTCTTCGCCACCGCCCGGGTCGGCGGATCGATCTATTGCATAGAGGATGCCGGCACCTACCCCACCCTCCTCTGGCGGTTCGATCCGCCCGACGGCGGCTACATCCTGGCGGGGGTTGCCGTCTCCCAAGGTGGCGTCTACTTCGGCACAGAGAGGGGACACTTCTACCGTTTATCTGACGAATAAACCTGAAGATAGGATGATAAGGACGATAAAATGACTACCATTATTAAGCTCCAGATCCTCAAGACGATCGCTCTCCTTCTTCTGCTGGTGGCGTTGGCTCAGGCCGTCCCCGGCGAGGATCGATCCGATGACGACGGGGCCGCCGGAGAGGGCGGCTGGCCTCAGTTCCATAATGATCTCCAGAACACTGGCAGGTCCAGCTCGACGGCTCCGGGGACGAACGCCACCCTCTGGGTGAGCGAAGATCTCGGCCTTCAGGCGGGTTCCTCCGTCGCTGTGGCCGAAGGGAGGGTCTTCGCCAACGGCATCCATCAGATCGTCTCTCTTGATAAATTTACGGGAGAGGTCCTCTGGACCGCCCCCTTTGAGAGGAACTCAGAAGTCTGTTGTTCCTGGTTCACCCCCGCCTATCATGAAGGGAGGGTCTTCTTCTCCGGCATGGATACCATCTCTCTCAACGCGACGGACGGAAGGGAGGTCTGGAGGTACGCCCACCCATCGAAGAGGGGGGCTGTCAACGGAGGGGTCACCGTGGTCGACGGCAGGGTCATCGCTAGCGACTGGGATGGGCACCACTACTTCTGCCTCGACCTTCTGACCGGAGAGGAGATATGGAGCTTCGAGGTCGAAGGCAGCGCCCAGTCGACCCCAGCCGTCTGCGATGGGATGGTCGTCGTCGGAAGCTGGGAGTGGGGCCTCGGGGGGGTCATCTACTGTATCGACCTTCTGACCGGCCAGGAGATCTGGAGGCTCGACGCCGAGAACTCCCCCGCCGGGTCGGCCGCCATAGAGGACGGGGTCGTCTACATGGCGACCTACAACTTCTACGGCGACGGCGACCTCCTCGCCCTCGCCCTCAGGGACGGCGCGGTCCTCTGGAGGAAGGCGATAACTCCGACCGATTCGACGCCTACTCTGGCCCTGGGAAATGTCTACATCTCCGGCGGATGCGAGGGGTTCAGCGACTCCGTCACCTACTGCTTCAACGCCTCCACCGGCGACCTCATATGGTCGACGGACCCTGAAGAGAAGATCGGTGACTGGAGATGCTCGACGGCCTACGCCGACGGCCTGATCTTCTCGGGCAAGCCCGACTTCGACGACTTCGGCGGGACCGTCGCCCTCGACGCCGTCACCGGCGAGCTGGTCTGGAGCCATCCCGGCGGCGGGTCCTCGCCGGCTGTCAGCGATGGGATCGTCTTCGCCGTGGGAGGGGGCCGGGTCTGGGCCTTCGGCGAGATCCGCCCCGAAGGGAGGGGGGAGGGAGCGTGATGATCCGGACTCTCTATCTCCTCCTCTTCCTCATCGTCGCAGGAGCCGCCCTCCTTCCCCCAGCCATGGGGGACTTTTTGACCTTCCAGGGTGACGGCCAGAGGACGGGAGACCTCAGCTACCCCGGCCCCGGCGGGCCCGACCTCCTCTGGAGCGAGAAGGTGACGGCCAGGGGCTACGTCGGCGGCGGAGCCGTCGTCTCCGGGGGGCGGGTCTACGTCTCCTCCTGGCCAGATATGTCCTACCGCGGCGAAGAGGGGATCGTCTCTCTCGACGTAGGGAACGGATCGCTTATGTGGAAAAACCCCCTCGGAGGGAAGGGCGGGGCATCGACCCCCGCCCTGAAGGACGGCCGGATCTACGTCGGCTCCTTCTCCGGTGACCTCTACTCCATCGATGCCGCTACAGGAGAGACGGTCTGGAAGAGGACTCTTGAGGAAGATCCCCAGTGGTGGGGGATAGCCTCCTCACCCCTGGTCCTGGAGGAAGGGGTCCTGGTTACCGCCTTCTCCTCGGGGACGATATACCGGCTGGACCTCGATGGCGACGAGGTCTGGAGCCTCTCCACCGGGAGGACCGACCCTTACGCCTCTCCTGCCAGCCGCGATGGGAGGGTCTACTTCGCAGGCGGCGATCCTGCCCTCTACTCCGTCGACCTCTCCTCGGGAGCTCCTCTCTGGAAGCTGCCGACGGAGGCCCCCATCACCTCCACCCCCTCGGTGGCGTATGGCTCCGTCTTCTTCTCCACCCGGGAAGCCCTCGTGGCCGTCGATGCCGCCACCGGTGACGAATTATGGAATGAGCCGATGAGGGGGACCATATCGTCTCCGGCCGTCTCCCAAGGAAGGGTCTACGTCGGGTCCGACGACTCGGCCCTCGACTGTCGCGACGCCACGGATGGAGAGCTCATCTGGAGGGCAGAGGTCGACAGCCCCGTCAGATCGTCGCCTCTGGTGGCGGGGGGTCTCGTCTACTTCGGCTCCTACCAGGGGGTCGTCTACGCCCTGGACGCCCTCGACGGATCAGAGATCTGGTCCTACCCCATCGGGGATTACCTCATCGCCTCCCCCTCCATCTCCGACGGCGTCCTCTTCATCGGAGCCGACGACGGAAGGCTCTACGCCTTCGGGGCGGCACCTTCCGGCGGCGAGATCCTATCCGACCAATCCGACTCCGCGGCGATAGGCGCCGATATAGGGACCGACCAGCCAAAGCCCGAGGCGCTCTTCATCGTCGTCGGGAAGAGGGCCGTGATCGAGGAGGCGGCAAAGGACGGTCCCCTCAACGTAACCCTGATCCCGGCCGAAGAGGTATCCCGGAACCTCACAGGTTTCGACCTCATATTCCTGGAGATGGTGGGAGGAGATACGGCGAGGAGGCTTCTTCCCATCCTGGAGGGTCCGAAGGGCGACGGCGTCCCCGTGGTCTCCATCAACTCTCCAGGGTACGACACAGCCCTCTCGAACGTCAACCTCGAGGACCATCCGGTGATCGAAGAGTACTGGGACTATGGGGGCCTGGAGAACATGAAGAGGCTCTTAGGCTACCTGGGGTCGCAGTTCTGCGGCCTTCCCCTATCCGTGGAGGAGCCGATCCCCACCCCCAAGGCCTACATATTTCATCCCGACTCTCCGGACGTCTTCCTGGATACGGGATCCTACCTGGAATGGAGCCGCGGCAGGGAGGACCACCCCTACGACGAGAGCCGCCCCACCATCGGGATCATGACCTACTATCAAGATATCGCAGCCCCGGAGAGGGTGGGGCTTATCAGGGTCCTTGAAGAGAGAGGCGGAAACGTCATCGACATAGGCTTCTCCAACACCGATGCCATGAAGCGGTTCTTCATCATGAACGGGTCCACCCTGGTGGACGCCGTGATCCTCACCAAGTCCTTCCGGATCAACTACGGCGACCCGGAGCAGGGGATATCAGACCTCGAAGAGCTGAACGTGCCGGTATTGAACGGCATCCGGATGTACTACGGGACCCCCGAAGAATGGAGGGCCGGGACGGGGATCTATCCGACGGAGCTCTACATGCAGGTGGCGATGCCTGAGATGGACGGCGTCATCGAGCCGATCGTCATCGCCGGCAGGAACGATACCTTCTACGTCCCCATCGAAACCCAGATGGAGTGGCTCGCCGATAGGGCGCTATCCTGGGCGATCCTCGGCCGGACCTCCAACGCCGATAAGAAGGCGGCGATCATATACTACAACCACGGCGGTGGAAAGGACAACCTGGGAGCAACCTACATCAACGTCCCCCGAAGCCTCCGGGAGATCCTCGAGGGGCTTAACGGCTCCGGCTACCGGGTGGAGGGGACCGTCCCCGAAGAGCAGGACCTCGTCTACCTGATGGCTCACCAGGGGACGAACGTCGGAACCTGGGCTCCCGGAGAGCTGGAGAAGATGGTCAGAGCAGGGAACGCCACCCTCATCCCCGCCGGGGAGTACACCGCCTGGTTTGAGACGATCGATCCCGAACGGCAGAAGGAGGTGACCGATAGGTGGGGCCCGCCCCCCGGGGAGATCATGGTCTATGAGAACGAGACCGGAAAGTACTTCGTCATCCCCAAGCTCTCCTTTGGAAACGTCATCCTCGCCCCCCAGCCGACGAGGGGGTGGCTTCAGAACAGCACCATCCTCTACCACAATAAGGAGATACCGCCTCATCATCAGTACATCGCCTTCTACCTCTGGCTCAGGAAGGGTTTCGACGCCGACTTCATCGTCCACCTCGGTAAGCACGGGACCCAGGAGTGGACCCCCGGCAAGGAGAGCGGTATATCCCGCGACCATTGCTGGCCGGGGATCCTGATCCAAGACCTCCCCGTGATATACCCCTACATCGTCGACAACATCCCCGAGGGGTCTCAGGCTAAGAGGAGAGGATCTGCCGTCATCATCACCCACCTCACCCCTCCCATAGTCGCCTCGGGGCTCTACGGAAACCTCACAAACCTCGCAGAGACCGCCTTCGGGTACCTTCAGGTCGAGAACGCCACCGTGAAGCAGAAATATGGAGAGGAGATACTCCTCCAGTGCAGGGAGCTTCACCTGCATGAGGATCTGGGGGTGGACCTGGAAGAGGTCTTCTCCGATCCGCAGGCCTTCGACGAGTTCGTCGACGAGCTCTCTTTCTACCTCTACGACCTCAAGAACGAGTTCATGCCCTACGGCCTTCACACCTTCGGCAGGCCTCCGGAGGGGACGCCCCTCGTCGAGTTCGTCGAGTCGATGCTCGGCCGACCGTTCAAGGAGGAGGTGGCCCTGGCGATCGGATATGAGGACTACCCCAACCCCTCTCGCCTCGACAAGGAAGAGGAGCTGCAGGTCCTCTCTCTCTCTCTATTATCCGATGTCATCCTCGACGGAAGATCTCCCGAAGAGGCGGTGATGGTGGCCGGATCGAACCTCTCGGAGAACGAATCGTCGCTTCTCTCATCGGAGAACCTGACCTTCCAACTGGAGAGGGGACTTTTTTACGCCGGTGGCCTTTCCTCCTCTGCCGAAGAGATCCCCCGGTTCGTCAACGCCACAAAGGCCGAATACACCCCCCCATCCCCTGCCGACGATCCGATAAGGGACCCCGAGGTTCTTCCGACGGGGAGGAACTTCCACTCCATAAGCCCGAGGATGGTCCCCACCCCTGCAGCCTGGGCGGTGGGCTCTGCCCTGGCGGAGGATCTCATCGAGGTCTACCGGGAGGAGCATAACGGGACTTATCCCCGAAAGCTCGCCGTCGTCCTCTGGGCCTGGGCGATGACCGACCACGGCATCGTCGAGGCCGAGATCCTGAGGCTGGTGGGGGCAGAGCCGGTCTGGGACTCCTACGGCGGCGTCTCCGACGTCCGGCTTACGCCCTTATCCATGCTCGGAAGACCCCGGGTAGACGTGGTGGTCGTACCCTCGGGGCTCCACCGGGACCTATTCCCCGAGAAGCTCCAGCTGATCGACCGGGCGATCCGCCTCGCCGCCAACGACTCGGCGACCGACTATCCCAACTACGTGAGGGAGAACTCCGAGGAGATCAGGTCAGAGCTTCTGGCGACGGGAGACTACTCCGAGGAGGACGCCGAATTTCTCTCCGCCAGCAGGATCTTTCTCGAGGCCGCCGGATCCTACGGCCCCAACCTCGAAGGGCCGGTATCCGCCAGCGACACCTGGGAGGACGACTCGAAGCTCGGCAACCTCTTCATCGATAAGATGTCGTACCTCTACGGCGACGACGTCTGGGGGAGCAAGACCTCCACGGGGAAGAGCTACGAAGCGGTCCAGATCGACCTCTACCGGCGAAACCTGGCGGAGGTGGAGGCGGCGGTCCACCACACCAACTCTAACCTCTACGGCTTCCTCGACAACGACGACGTCTACCAGTACCTGGGAGGGATAGCTCTGGCGGTCAGGACCGTCACCGGGGAGACCCCGCCCCTTTACGTCACCGACGCCAGGGACAAGAGCCGGGAAGGGAAAGTCGAGCCGATCCGAGGCTTCTTTTATAGAGAGCTGCGGTCCCGCTACTACAACCCCAAGTGGATCGGGGGGATGATGGAAGAGGGCTACTCGGGGGCGAGGGAGATGGATAAGTTCGTCGAGCACCTCTGGGGCTGGGACGTCACCGTCCCCGAGCTGGTGACCGAGACGATGTGGAAGGAGGTCCACGAGATATACGTCAACGACAGGTACGATATGGGCCTCAAGGATTATTTCGATGAGAACAACCCCTGGGCACGCCAGGCCATAACGGCGAGGATGCTGGAGGCGGCGAGGAAGGGGCGCTGGAGCCCCTCCGAGGAGGTGAAGAGGGAGCTGGCGGAGGAGTTTGAGAGGTCGGAGGCCGAGTACGGCGTCGCCTGCTGCCATCACACCTGCGGAAACCTCCTCCTCAGAGAGTACATGGAGGGGATCCTCACGGGGACGGAGCCGATGGTCTCGCCGACGGTCACGACGGGGAGGGGCGGCTCCTCCAGGCATCCATACATCCAGGAGACGTCCGCCCCCCAAGCCTCCAACGAGACCCACCCCGGCGGCATAGGATCAGACCATTCAAGAGAGCCGCAGGCCGTCCCTGAGCCGGCGGAGCCGGGGACGGTGGCGGTGACGGGGATGGTGATGGAGAGCCTCCAGGAGGAGGGGGGCGCCCCCTCCATATCCGGAGCGCCCCTCATGGGGATCGTCCTCGTCCTCTTCATCCTTCTGGCGATAGGGGCGGGGTACAGGAGGAGGTAGCAGGCTCCTCCTCCCCACCCTGGGGCCGTCTCCGGTCGACCCCTCCGGAGGGTTCACCGGCGATCAGACAATTTTGATTGAATTTGAGCATCTTCCTTTGCGCAAAGGTTATATCCATCAAATTTGAGTTAATTCCATTTAAGTTTGGCAGGTGAGGGTCCTTGGATATGGCATGGCTTGCAGCCTCTGGAGTTCTGGTGGGGATCATAATCTTCGCGCTGAAGGTCAGCCTGGGTTGCGGCTTTGCCAGCCTCAGCCGAATAGAGACCCTCTCCATCGCATCGCTTTACCTCCTCCTCTCCCTCCTCGTAGGCATAGCCCTCGCCCTCGTCCCCGAGGGGGCGGTAGCCTCCGTCATGGGGATGGGAGTCGCCATGCACATGGGAATCGCCCTCCTCCTGGTGGCGGGGGGGGTCGCCACCGCCAGAGAGTGGAACCGGAACGGCCGCGACCTATCCAGGAAGACCTTCTGGATACTATCCGTCCCATGTCCCGCATGCTTCGCCGCCACCTTCCTCTCCTGCACCGCTCTCTCTGGCCTATTGGGGATACCGGGCTGGAAGGTCGGCGCCGGAGTGGGGCTCGTCTTCTTCGCTACGATCGCGACCCTCTCTCCAGCCATAGGGAGGATGGGCAGGGCTCCCTCTGCCCTGGGGAACGCCATGATCTTCGTCGGCCTCTTCTACATCCTCTCCATCCTTCTCATACCCGCCTACTTAAAGTCCCAGGCGACCCCCTTCGTTCCGATCACGATCCCCACCTCCGAGATCTTACCATCGTACTTATTGATCCTCGGATTGATCGCTTTAGGCTTCGTCGGCAGCAGGATGGGGGTACGCCTTTGAGCGTCTACGTCGAGGTCGTCCACGTCCTCTTCGTCTTATCGACGGCGCTTCTATACCCCGTCATACTGGCGCTCCTCCTCATCTTTGGATGGTCCCTCGCCCTATTGGGCTCCACAATCTCCGAGTACACCTCCCGGAAGAGAGACCTATTAGAGCTGGAGAGGGCCTGTTCTAAGGCCTCCGAGATGGCAAGAATTGGACGGTTCGAAGGGGCCGTCTCAGCGGTGGAGGGTTACAGGTCTAACCCCCGGATATCAGAGGCCCTTCGGGACGTCGTCTCCTCTCTCGGAGGGGACCTCTTCGATGCGAGGATCGCGAAGTCCCTGGAGGATTCAGAGCTTGGGATGGCGAAGGCCCTGGAGCCCATCAAGATCGGCGTTCGGGTGGGGCCGATGCTCGGGCTGATGGGGACCCTCATCCCCATGGGCCCCGCCCTGATCAGCCTATCTCAGGGGGATATCCAGCAGATGGCCGACAGCCTGGTGATCGCCTTCTCGACGACGGTGATAGGCCTGGCCATCGGCGGGATCTGCTACGGGGTATTCGTCGTCAGAAACAGGTGGTACCGGCAGGACTTAAGCGATCTCGAGTACGCGGTGGAGATTCTTTCGAGCGAGAGGTCCAGGAGAAATTTCCTCGGAGGAGGGATCGAGGCGTCGGGATGAGAGAGGTCGGAGGTGTCGGCAAGGCCGGCGGAAGAGGCCGGACCAGAACTGGGATGCTGGACGAGTCCGAAGAAGACCCCATGAACGGGGTTGCCAACCTCTTCGACGCCGCCATGGTCTTCGCCATCGCCCTCCTCCTGGCTCTGGTCATATCCTACAACATTCCGGAGCTTCTCACCCCCGAGGCGAGCGTCACCATCGTCAAGAACCCTGGAGACCCCAACATGCAGATCATCATCAAGGATATGGAGAGGATCCAGGTGCTAAATATGACCGATAAGATAGCCGGTGGTCAGGGGACGAAGATGGGGACCGCCTACCGGCTGGAGGACGGGATGGTCGTCTACGTCCCCGAAGAGACGTCATCGGATGAGGACCAGATCCCCCTTAACCTCCTCCAGAACCGGAGATGATGCCGGGGGGGCCAAAAGCCGCTCTCAAGCCCCATCTGATATCTGAAGATTTTTGAGTAAAAATAATATTGGTCCGACCTCAAGATCGAGATCGAACCTACCTTCACATCGAGAGCCTGACGTCGTTGATCGTCACCACATAGAAGGGTTGCTGCGTGTCCAAGTAGACTACATCCCCTCTATCATAGATGGCGTACCCTGCGTTGTTGATGTTGCCGTTGCTGTTGAAGAAGCTGAGCATCCCGGGGAGGGTCTGGGTCTTGAGGCCGTTGTCCGGGTCTGTATCGTTGACCCTGCTCCCGGCTGGAAAGCCCTTGTAGTTGGTGATCCTGACGTCGTTGGAATTTATCTCCCCAGGCACCACGTTCAGGTATATCGGGTCATCCAGGTTGTAGGCCCAATCGCCCCCGGTATCGAGGAACCGTAGCTCTGCCCTGGGGACGTTGCCGGTCCCGAATTTGGTGAGGGGCTTGCCTATATCATTGTCGGCCTTCCCCACCTGGGAACCCGCGGGAAGATCACCGAAGGGAGTCAGGCGGATGTCATTTTCGCTGACCTTATCGCTCCTCGGATCGATATTTATGTAGACGACGTCCTCCCTGTCGAAGACGCCTACTATTCCGGTATCCCAGAAGGCGAACTCAGGACCCAAGTTGAAGGGGCTCAAGGCCCTTCCCTCGTCCACATCATTCAACTTTACCTTCGATCCGTAATGCAACTGCTCGACAGACCCGAAGGCCGATGTCGCCGCCATCGTCAAGACCAGAATCGATAGAGCTGCCGTGCCGAAAGGAGGATATCTCATCACAAGTCACCCCACATCATATCTCTTTACTCCCCTTTTCCAATTGGATCTACCTTTCTTCGATATCACATATAAATATTGCTAAGATGATACCCCGGTCACCCACCCCTCCGATGGTCTGTCTATAAAGAAAAAAGGAGATTCAAGACCTGGAAGGCCATCAGGTCCGGATGGGGAGGCGGCCCGGCGGGTCTGAGGTGTGGCCTCAGCCAGAATTTGAAGAGATCCTCCTCTGAGATCTTCTCTTCTGGGAGAGGAGCCATCGGTTTTTTATGATTTCAGCCGATCAAAACCCCCATCAAATCCTTACGGTCCAGACCCGGCCGTAGTTGCTGGGGACTGACAGAAGGGTCCACTCTCCTCCTTCGATATCTTTGAGGTTGTCTCGACGGTTGAGCTCCTCCAGATAGTCTCCGCTGAAGGGGAACTGAAACTCCACCATCTTATCCTCGTCTGTGAAGTTCAGGGCTACGAGGCTGTAGGAGTCTGCGTCCTCCCTGGAGAAGAGAAGGACGCCCCTGGACTGGTAGCGTTGGGGGTCGTTGTAGAAGTGATGTCCGCCCCTCTGGAAATGGGGCTGGCGGCGCATCTTGATTAGCCTTCTGAGGAGGGATACCATCCGCTTTCCGATGGGATCGTAGAAGTAGTCCCAGCGGACGGGGCGAAATAAGACCACCCTGCCCATCCCCGTCTCAGGGATGAAGTAGTTCTCGCCGAACTCCTGCCCCTGCCAAATCAGAGGTATCCCCTTGGCGGCGAAGATGCCGATGACGTAGGGCTGAACCTTGTACCAGAGGCTTCTGTCCCCGTCCTTCAGAGGGAGAAGGTCCGACCCTATAGTCCCACAGAGCTCCCGGTTCCTCTCTTTCAGCAGCTTGAGGGAGGAGTCGATCCCCGGGGGAAGGGTGCCGAAGTTGCAGACGAGACGGGGATGGTCGTGGTTCTCCATATACTGGAGGGCCGTCTTCTTGATCGTCTCGCCGTTCGCCTCCACCTCTGATGGATAGCCGAGGAGACCGAGCCTGAAGCCGAGAGCGGTAAGCCACCCGTAGTCTCCGGATGCCACATTCTTGGCAGCCTCCAGGGTCTCGTTCTGCCAGGTGGAGTTGCTGTAACTCTGGTGGAGGACCTCCCTGGGACCTTCGAGCTGCTCGGCGCACTGGATCAGATTTATGGTGCCGCCGTCGAAGAACCTATTCCAGTGACCGTGAGAGCCCCTCTTCGACCTGACCATCTCATACGTCTCGTAGACGAGGGCGGCGTAACCGCTCCCTACGGGGCCGTCCCAATAGTTGGGGACGCAGTCGTACCTGAAGCCGTCGACGTGGTAGACCTCGAGCCAGTGGTGGTTGACGGTGAAGAAGAAATCTCGGGTGAGTTCGCGGTTGAAGTCGGTGCTACGGCCGAAGTAATCCATAGCAAAAGGTCCCATGAAGGGGTTTTCATCATACTTGAGCCTCTCGTAGAGGTAGTGGTAGGCGAAGAGGTCGCTGGTATGGCCGTAGACGACGTCCAGGATGACGGCTATCCCCCTCTGGTGGGCGGCGTCGACGAACTTCTGCATATCGCGCCTCTTGCCGAACCTCTCGTCGACCCCGAAGTAGCCTATGGGAAGAAAGCCCCAGTCTACGGTGTTTGCGACGTTGGAGACCGGCATCACCTCGATGCAGTTTATCCCCAGGTCGGTGAGGTAGTCGAGCCTCTCGGCCGCCTCCCTGATCGATCCTCCAAACTCGTTTATCATCAGCTCATAGATGATCAGCTCGTCAAGGGGAGGCGTCTTCCAATCTTTTTCTCCACGGCCCCACTTATGCTTATAATTTCTATCGTACCCCTGGGTGATGGCCGAGAGCTTTCCCACCCCGAACTCTCGGGCGAAGGGATCTATGATCCAGTCGATCGGCCCCTCCAGCCGAGGGGACTCCAGCTGGTACCTGTATACGTACCTTCCGTCTTCCCCCCAGTGAGAATCGGGATGGCGGTCGGCGGAGTCGGGATCGATCATCACCTCCGCTCTCCAAAGCTCGCCATAATCGGGATCTTCCGACTGGGACATCTCGAACTTCATCGGCATTATCTCCTGGATGAACTGGTCTTTCTCGTGGATGATCTTGACGAAGAGCCGGTTTTCCTCCCTCGCCGATACCCGAGGAAGGAGTATATCGAAGTCGATCACCTCGGGCGAGGTATTTCTTGACCTGGCGCCGAGCCTGTTCAGAGGCAATAATTTCATGCTAATCACCAAATCCTAATCAAATCCTATTATTCTCTTCCACGCCACCCAGAGGTCTTCCATCTGGTCAGTTTCAATTATTTAGATCATCCAATCCATAAGTAAGTTCTCATATATTGGGATAGTCCGGGGGTGGTGCCGCAAAAATACCGGGGCTGATGGGTGCGACCTTCTGGAATAGGTTGATCTATCGGAAGGTCAACCCGTTTTCGATGATAGATCTGATCCTGCAGACCCTCGGGTTCGCGGCACCCATCCTCGCCATGATCGGCCTGGGGCTCTTCGGGGCCGGGGTCCTGATGGAGATGGGGCTGTTGGGAGGGCTCTCCAGGATATCCAGGCCGATCTTCTCCTTCACCAGGCTCCCCGACGCCTGCGCCTCGGCCTTCGTCGTCTCCCTGGGGTCGGCGGTGGCAGCCAACGGGATGGTGGCGAAGTTCAGAGAGGAGGGGCGGCTCGAAGAGAAGGAGGTGGTCCTCTGCGCCGTGATGAACAGCATACCCGTCTACCTCCGGGAGCTCTTCACCTATCAGATCCCGATCGTCATCCCCGCCCTCGGCCTTGTGGTAGGGGGTTTTTACGCAGGCGTCTTCGTCGTCACCGCCCTCTTCAAGATCTCGGTGGTGGTGATCCTAAGCAGGTTGTTTCTGAGAAAGAGCGTCTGCCGACTCCCCGAGGAGATCCAGGAGGAGAGGGTCTCCTTCTTGGAGGCGGCAAGGAGGTCTATACGCCGGCAGAGGAGGCTCTTTATCAAAATAGCCGCCATCTACCTCACCATGACCGCCGCCGTCTTCGCCCTGAGGGACCGGGGGGTCTTCGAGGCGTTCAGCGTCCTCCCCCTGGCGGAGCTCTTCGGCATACCTCCGGAGAGCATCGTCCCCCTGACGACCTACGTCGCCAGCCCCATCGTGGGGATATCCCTCCTGGGACCGATGATCGCCAGCAACGGCATCTCAGAGCTCCAGGCGATGATCGTCCTGATGCTCGGGAGCATGTTCATGCTCCCCCTCTTCGCCGCGAGAAGCCTCCTGCCCCGCTACGTCGGCCTCTTCGGTCCCCGCCTCGGGGTCGGGATCGTAGCCTTATCCTCGGGGATGAGCATCTTCGTCAGGCTCGTCATACTGCTCCTTCTCCTGGCCGTCGGCCGGTAGACTACCGAGCGGTCCAGCCTCCGAGGGCTTACGCCGCCCCTCTACCTCACTCGCCGATGATCTGGAAGACGACCCTCCGGTGCCGGGGGCTCGTATCCAGGTCGATGAAGACTATCTGCTGCCAGGTGCCCAGCATCAATTTGCCGTCGGAGAAGGGGACGGTGAGGCTCGGGCCGATGATGGAGGCGCGGATGTGGGAGTGGCCGTTGCCGTCCCCCCACCTCCGATTGTGGGCGTACTCGATATCCCGGGGCGCCATCCTCTCCAGGGCGGCCTTCATATCCTCGACGAGCCCCGGCTCGTACTCGATGGTGGTGACGGCTCCGGTGGCCCCGGAGGCGAAGACGACGGCCGCCCCTGCGGAGAGCCCCGACCTCTCCACGGCGGCGGCCACCTTACCGGTTAGATCTGTCATCTCACCGTCTCCTCTGGTCTGAAAGTCTGCGTATTCGATCACGATCAAGGTAATCGCCTCCGGTTTGACGGCATGAGCTTCATGAGGAGAGAAGCTGTAGGTCAGGATTCATATTCGCCGTCGCCCTTCAAGAAACTTTCCAGAGGGGGCTGGATTAAGGTCGGGTCTGGGAGGGGCAGAACAATTTAACTTGATTTACCCAAAAGTATTTTTACCACCTTTGAACAAGTTCATCTTAAATAAGGTAAATCAATTTGCCAAAGGTGTTTCAATATGAAGAGAACCTTAATCATATTCATCTCCCTGGCGCTCCTCTCGGCGGCTTCCCTCTCGGAGGGCGGCTTCTCCAGTCAGCAGGTCGCCGTCATCGACGAAGAGGGGAGGACGGTTTCGGTGGCCCTATCCCCCGAAAGGATCGTCTGCCTCACCCCCGCAGCGGCGGAGGTTATATACGCCCTCGACGAGGCCGACCGGCTCGTCGCCCTCTCCGATGACTGCACCATCCCGCCCGCCCTCCTGGAGAAGGAGCGGGTCGGCAGATCCGGGCGGGAGGCGGACGTCGAGAGGATCATGGAGCTATCCCCCGGCCTCGTGATAGCCAAGACCGGGGGCCTATTTTCCAGAGAGCATGAGGAGCAACTTACCGGCTACGGCGTCCCCGTCCTCAGGTATCGGGCGCTATCCATCGATACTCTCATCCCCATGATCGAGGATCTGGGGCTGATCCTGGAGAGGGAGGAGGAGGCGAAAGATATGGTGGAATATCTCGAAGAATACGCCGAACTCGTCCTGAGCAGGACCGCCGGGATCCCGCAGGAGGATAGGCCGGGGGTCTACTTCATGTCGATGGGCCGCTTCGACTGGACCGCCGGCTCCGATTCGACGGGCCACGATAGGATCGTGGCAGCGGGGGGGAGGAACCTGGCAGAAGATCTTCTGGGTAAGGTTCCTCACGTCGAGATGGAGTGGGTGATAGAGAGAAACCCCGAGGTGATCGTCTATTCGATTCCGTCTTCTCAGTACCAGGGGACGGCCCCCACCCCCGGAGAGATGGCAGGAAAGAGAGATGAGATCATGGCCCTTGCGGGCTTCACCGAGATCGACGCCGTCAAGGCCGGCCGGGTCTACATCGTCGACATCAACATGGCCAGCGGCCTTGCCGAAGTCGTGAACATGCTCTACTACGCCCGGTGGTTCCACCCCCACCTCTTCGAAGATATCGATCCGAGGGGCGTCTATGAGGAGATCCATAGGAGGTACTTCGATATGGGAATGGAGGGGGTCTCTCAGGTCTATCCCGAGGGCGCAGCCTTATAAACGGCCTGGAGGGTAACACCCATCGGATGGAAGGCGGCTTTGAGCTGGTAGGATGGGTCGAATTGGATGGCAGAAGGCTCTCCGGATCGGAGGTCTTTGATCTAGTCCAAGAGGGGCCGCAGATCGTCTCCAGATTCGGCGGCGAGTTCTTCCTCTCCTGGGACGGCTTCTCGGCCCGGGACCGCTTCGGTATCGTCCCCGGCGACTGCCCACCGGGATCCGTCGTCTGCGACGGCGAGGTGGTGGGAGTCGTCGATCCGGATCCTCCGGCCTCGGACCTGGCAGCTGCCATAGAGACCGCCGTCCTCTTGCGGAGCAAAGGGGCGGTCGTAGCCCTCTCCGGAGGGGTCGACTCCGCCCTGGTGGCGGCCATCGCCAGGAGAGAATGCGTCGTCGCGGGTGTCGAGGGGTCTACCGACCCGAAGAGGGCGAGGCAGGTCGCAGACCTGCTGAACATGCCCCTGGCGGAGGCGGCGATCGACCCCGGAAGGATCGAGGAGGCCCTCGCCGAGGCCATAGCCGTAATCCCACGAATGACGCCGGTCGACGGTTCCATCGCCGCGACCCTCTACTTTGTTGCGGAGTGGGCGGAAGATCACGGGTACGGGACTATCCTGGCGGGGCAGGGGGCGGACGAGCTCTTCGGCGGCTACGCCCGGTACCTCGATAGCGAAGACCTCGCCTCGGATCTGGAGCGGGATATCCTCGGCCTTCCCGCCCAGGCGGCCCGGGACCAGGCGGTGGCCGGAATCTTCGGCGTTCGGTTCTCCCTCCCCTACCTGGACCTTCGGGTGGTGAGGAATGCGGAAGAGATCCCGCCGGAGGAGAAGGTGGCGGGCGGGGTCAGAAAGAGGCCGCTTCGGGTGGTGGCGGCCCTCCACCTCCCGCCAGAGATCGCCCATCGGGAGAAGAAGGCGATGCAGTACGGCTCCGGGGTGATGCGGGAGATGAAGAGGCTCGCCCGGAGGAGGGGCTTCAGCAGCGTCACCGATTATCTGGATACCTTCAGGTGAGGGAGATCCACCACATACTTTTTCAATCGAGAGGTCCCACCTCTGGCGAGGTAGGTGGGATCTCCTCTGTCGATAGCTCATGAACTTACGCCTGGAAGGCACTTTCTCTTCGCCCTCGATCACGCCTCTGAGATCGTCGCCTCTATCACCGCCCTGGCCGAATCCCTGGGGGTAGAGGCAGGGATCGTCTCAGGGATAGGAGCGCTGAAGGATGCTGCAATCGGCTACTACGACCAGGAGGCCCACGAGTACAGGACGGTGGAGATAGACCGCCCAACGGAGATAACATGCCTCTGCGGAAACATCTCCATCAGAGACGGGAAGCCCTTCCTCCACGTCCATGCGACCCTCGCCGACTCGCAAGGAAACGTCAGGGGCGGCCACCTATCCAGCGGGACGGTCTTTGCGGCAGAAGTGTATATCAGGGAACTGGTCGGACGGCCGCCGACAAGAAGCCACGACCCCACGACGGGCCTCTTCCTCTGGAGGGAGACCGATTGAAGACCTCCGATTACTTCGAAGCTCTGGAGGGGGGGCTCGCCCGGGAGATGGAGATCGCCAGCAAAGCCCGGAGCCAGGGGAAGGACCCGAGCCTCTCGGTGGAGGTGCCGACGGCCGTCGACCTGGCGGAGAGGGTCGAAAAGCTGATCGGGATCGAGGGGATAGCAAACAGGGTCAGGGAGCTGGAGGGAGGAGGGATGAGCCGGGAGGAGGCGGCCCTGGCCATAGGCTCCGACTTCGCGGCAGGAAGAATAGGGAGCTTCTCGACGAAGATCGAGGCGATCGACGGCGCCATCAGGACCTCCGTCGCCCTCCTCACCGAAGGGGTGGTGGCAGCCCCCATCGAGGGGATCGCCAAAGTGGACCTCGGCAAAAACGACGACGGTACCGAGTACCTCAAGGTATACTATGCGGGACCGATCAGGTCGGCCGGGGGAACGGCCCAGGCCCTCTCCGTCCTCGTCGCCGACTGTGTCAGGCGGGAGGTGGGGATCGACCGGTACAAGCCCAGGGCCGAAGAGGTGGAGAGGTACGTCGAGGAGATCGGCCTATACCGCCGGGTGGCGGGGCTGCAGTACGTCCCTTCCGACGAAGAGATAAGAACCCTGGTGCGAAACTGCCCCATCTGCATCGAGGGGGAGCCGACGGAGGAGGAGGAGGTCTCAGGCTACCGAGACCTCGACAGGATCGAGACGAACCGGATCAGGGGAGGGGTCGCCCTCGTCTCCGCCGAGGGTATCGCCCTTAAGAGGCCGAAGCTTAAAAAGCATGTGACAAAGCTCGGGATCGAGGGGTGGGACTGGCTCGATGACCTGGCCAGCGGCGGCAAGAAGGATGGCGGCGCCTCCGGGGAGAAGTTCCTCCGGGACATCATCGCCGGAAGGCCGGTCTTCTGCCACCCCCACCGCCCGGGGGGGTTTAGGCTCAGGTACGGCAGGTCCCGCAATACAGGCCTTGCGGCCGCCGGTTTCAGCCCCGCTTCCATGATCCTCCTCCGGGACTTCCTCGCTGCCGGAACCCAGGTGAAGGTGGAGCTTCCGGGGAAGGCGGCGGCGGTCTCCCCGGTCTCCAGCATCGAGGGGCCGACGGTGAGGCTGAAGAACGGCGACCTGGTCCGGATCGACTCCGCCGAGGAGGCGATCCGCCTCCGGGGGGAGGTGGCCGGGATCGTCGACGTCGGCGAGGTTCTCATCAGCTTCGGCGACTTTCTTGAGAACAACAGGACTCTCGCTCCTGCATCCTACTGCTTTGAATGGTGGGCGGCGGAGCTGGTGGAGGCGGGGGGCGACCCTTCTGGCCTGGAGGCGCCTTCCGGCGAAGAGGCGATAGAGATCTCCCGTCGGTGGGGCGTCCCCCTCCACCCGGCCCACACCCACCTCTGGCACGACCTCTCTCTCGAAGGGTACCGGAGGCTGAGGGAGGCCGTCTCCAGAGAGGGGGTCCTCGACGGCGTCCTCTTCCTCCCCCCCTCTCTTCTGGAGCCTCTCGAGACGCTCCTCGTCCTCCACAGGATGAGAGACGGCAGGATAGAGGTCGACGATCCCCTCCCCCTCTTGCTCTGCCTGGGGATCGATCCAGATGGGATGAAGATTAAGGACCTTTGCGAAGAGCCTGATAGTGGGAAAGAAGAAGATGGATCGGACAGGGGCGAGGTCGACGGCGATATCCGATCGGAGGTCCCGGGTGAGAAGACCGCCCTCGATCTGGTCAACCAGGCCACCGGGATCAGGGTGATGGCGAGAGCCCCCACCAGGATCGGGTCGAGGATGGGAAGGCCGGAGAAGTCGGACAAGCGGGAGATGAGGCCTCCACCCCACGTCCTATTCCCCACCGGCGACGCCGGGGGGAAGAGCAGGTCTGTGGGGGGGTGCGCCAAAAACCATGTGGGGAACGGCAGGTACGGGATCATAGAGACCTCCATAGGAAAGAGATTCTGTCAAAAGTGCGGCGCAGAGACCCACGAGTTTCTCTGCAGTTGCGGGGGCCACACCCTTCTCCGAAGGGCGTGCCCCGTCTGCCACCAGCCCGGATCGGATAAATGCCCAAAATGCTCAAAGCCCACCACCGCAACCTCCACCATGAAGCTCGACGTCAAAGCCCTCTACTCCCGGGCCCTCGACCACCTCTGCGAGAGGGAGCCGGAGCTGGTGAGGGGGGTTCTCGGCCTCACCAGCCGGGACAAGACCCCCGAGAGCCTGGAGAAGGGGGTCCTCCGGGCGAAGCATGGGGTCTACATATTCAAAGACGGGACGGTCAGGTACGACCTGACTGACCTTCCCCTCACCCATTTCCGGCCGAGGGAGGTCCACGCAGATATCGAAAAGCTGAAGAATCTCGGCTACACCCACGACATCCGCGGCGAGCCCCTGAAGAGCCCCGACCAGATCCTGGAGCTCCTCGTCCAGGACGTAGTCCTCTCCTTCGACGGCGGCGAGTACCTCCTGAAGGTGGCGAAGTTCGTCGATGACGAGCTGGAGAAGTTCTACGGCCTGGAGAGGTTCTACAACGCAGAGACCCCCGACGACCTGATCGGATGCCTGCTGGTGGGGCTCGCTCCCCACACCTCCGCCGGGGTCTTATGCCGGCTGATCGGCTACACCTCCGCCTCCGCCGGATACGGCCACCCCTTCTTCCACGCCGCCAAGAGGAGGAACTGCGACGGGGACGAGGACTGCGTCATGCTCCTCATGGACGCCCTCCTCAACTTCTCGATGTCGTACCTCCCGGAGAGGAGGGGCGGAAAGATGGACGCCCCCCTGGTGATGACCACCAGGCTCGACCCCTCGGAGGTGGACGGCGAGGCCCACAACCTGGACCTCCCTTCGAGGTACCCCCTGGAGTTCTACCGGGCGACTTTGACAGGCGCGTCGCCGAAGGATCTGGAGGGGATGATCGACCTGGTATCGAAGAGGCTAGGGACCGATGGACAGTACTGCGGCTTCTCCTTCACCCACGACACCTACGACATCGCCGCGGGGCCGAAGAACAGCGCCTACAAGACCCTGGGGACGATGGTGGAGAAGATGGACGCCCAGCTCGCCCTGGCGAGGTCGATCCGGGCCGTCGACGAGAGGGATGTGGCGACGAGGGTGATCAACTCCCACTTCCTCCCCGACCTGATCGGAAACCTCCGGGCCTTCTCCCGGCAGACGGTCCGGTGCGTCAAATGCGGATCGAAGTTTCGCAGGCCCCCCCTCTCCGACGTCTGCCCCAAATGCGCAGGCCGGGTCATCCTCACCGTCCACGAGGGGAGCGTGAGAAAGTACCTGGAGGTCTCGATGAAGGTCGCCGAGGAGTTCGGGGTCGACGACTACACCAAGCAGAGGCTCGAGCTGATCAAGATGGACATCGACTCTCTATTCCACAACGACAAGTCGAAGCAGATGGGGCTTGCGGACTTCATGTGAGGGGGGGCAAAAAAAGGGTCGGACTCCCGCCCTGCGCCCCTCAGGGCGCAAGGCAGCTCTCAGTCCCACCGCAGCCGGTGCAGGTGAGCAGCTCACAGTTCATGACGTCCGGCTGATAGCCATCGTGCTCGAACTGCCAGTTAGGCGGCTGCCATATCCCGCATCCCGTGGGACCGCACTCGTCTTCGACGGCCCCGACGTCGATGACGCATGTCGCCCAGACGGGCTGGACGACGGCCCCGTCGACGGACCGGGCGTCGACCTCGACGGAATTGGTGAACCTGCCTTCGCCGGGGGCGAGGGTCGAGAACTCGATCGTCGCCGTCCCGCCAGGACCGATCTCGAGTATATTCCAGACTACGACCCCGCCCTCATAAGATGCGAAGGGTATGGACGATTCGAGGAGGTCCATCCCCGCCGGGAGCCGGTCGGTGACCGTCGCCACCCTGGTGGCGTCATCGTGGTTGGACACATCGATCCTGTACCGCACGACCCTGGGATTCGAAGGATCGATCTCGGCGGCCTTCGCCACCGAGACGGGATCGTCGAGGCAGCAGGTGAGCCACCTGATCTCCAGGGCGGAGAAGTTGGATGCGCAGACCTGCTCATCGTCGTAGACGCCGCAGACCTCGACCCTGTTCACAAGCTCAGGTGGATGGCCGGCTGAATAGTATTTGCTGACGTCCAGCGATAGGCTGATCTCGACCGCTCCGCCGATGGATAGGTGGGTCAGGTTCCAGCCGGCGCCCGTCTCCGTCAGGTAGTCGGGCCGGATCGACGAGGGCTCTATGAAGGTCGCCCCCGGTGGGAACCGATCCTGGACGTATACCGGCTGAAGCACCCTGTTGCCATCGTTCTCGATCCTGATGGTGTAGACCGCCACCGTCCTCTTCTTCACCGCACCCTCGAGGTGAGCCTCGCCGTGATCCCAGGGTAGGACCTCCTCATAGACGTCGTCGAGGGTCTTGGTGACGTTCAGGTGGGGCCTGTCGTACTTGGCGACGCCGGAGAAGTGGACCCGCCTCTGGATCGAGTAGTCGCCGGCGTACTGCTCGTCGAAGTCCACCTCGGGATCGCGCCCGCCCTGGCTCCTGTCCAGGATCGCCCGGAACCTGGCCTGGCCGGAGAACTCCGCATCCGTATCCATCTCGTTTAAGCCCCGGGCCACCGTCTCCTTGTCGAGTTCAGTTATCGACGTGTACTCCTCGCCGATGAAGCTCGTCCCCGGATTCCTGGAGTACATCCCCTCCTTCCACTTCATCGAGGCGTCGATGGAGGTCGAGTCGGTCAGCCTCTGGCTCATGGGGCTGTGGACGAGGGAGATGTCTTTGGCTATGTAGTTGGTCGAGGTCCGGATCAGCTCCTCGGAGTCGTAGGTCCCTGTACCCGACTCGTAGGTCCTCTGGACCGAGCCGATCCTCTTATCGACAACGACGAGACCTCTTCCGGAGGCCGCCTTATCCGAGGTGACGGACGACCCGTACTCGTCGATCCGCTCCAGAACTTTGAAGCTACCGACGTAATCTTCCCTCGCCTCGAAGATCGGCGTTGCCCGGGGCGACGAGGCCCCCGAAGGCATCTTGAGGAACCCTATGTGGCCCCGGCCGTCGAAGTCGCTGTCCACCTCCATAACAGACTGGTTCTCGTCTAGGAAGATCCTCGACTCCCGGTCGATGAAGGTTGCGTACCGATTAGACTGGCTCATGGAGGTGCCTGTCACCCGGTTCTTTGCCTTAGCTTCTTGAGTCCATCTAGAAGAGTACTCGACGACCCTGTCGTTGTAGAGGCCGAGGGTCGTCGGGCTGTAGGAGGCGACCATCTCTTTTTCCATCGAGATCGACTTGTTCTCAGTCCTCACCCAGACCACCTCACCGCTTTCGTAGAGGCCCGAGCCGTGCTCGCGGGTTTCAAGCTCCGTTCCGGGATCGGCTATTGTCACAGAGGCTGAAGCGCTTGAAGGTCCCGTTTGTGCAGAGGTGATCGTAACCACGTTTTTAAGGTCGAGGGGTCCACGACTCGTGGATAGGCTTCCCCTGGCGTTTACAAACCCAGTTCCAGTTATCATTCCCTCGCCGGAGAATTCTAGGTCTTGCAGCTCTGGAACTCTCACGGTTACCGTGATCTTTCCAGACTTACCAGGAGACAGATCTCCTATGGTCCATCTGTTGTTCGTGCCGTGATCTGGCGCTGGTGATGCGGAGACGAACTCGACCCCCTTAGGGTAACTTTCTGTTATCACTACCTCGGTCAGGCGGGCATCTCCTGAGTTCTTGTAGATTATAGTATAGTTCAGCAAGTCGCCTGGAGAGGCGCTGGAAGAAGATGCGATCTTCTCGATGGTTAGGCAGGAGGATGATGGATTGTTCTGGAACTCGATAGGAAAGCCCAGAGCTGCCATATCGTCCTTGTTTAGTAGTCTCTGGTTGCCAACGTTGTCAACTAACGAAAGGCTTTCTAGTTGCCAGGTACCTCTCAAGCTGTACTGGGGCAATGTCATCGTGCACTCGTATATGCCGTCGATTTCATCACCTGATATCAATGAAGATGGCGTTAAAGATTCAACAAATGCTGCATACTGATCCCCTGAAAGACCCTTGAACTGACCCGAAAACGAAGATACACCGCTTAAATCGTCGGTCAGTCTAATTCTGAATATTATCTCCTGATGTGACGTAGAAGTATCGACATGCTTAGGATCGAAATCGAAACTAACGACATTTGGCGGTTCGGTATCACCATCTGATACCACCTCAAACTCTGTAGGAAATCCTAAATCAGCTATTTCTGATTGAGATAGCCACCTGATATTATGGACCTCGTCGCCTACATGGACGTGATTTAGCTTCCAGATCCCCTTTTCGCTATACCGAGGTAGCCTTACTTTGCTTACATATACCCCGTCAAGCTTGTTTCCAGAGACGAGATCGCTGGCTGACCAGAAACTAAATCCCGCCGACTGCTCGCCAGATGGGCTGAGGAACCACATATTCATATAGTAAATGCCGCTGAGATCGTCAGTCAGGTGAGTAGTGAATGTGATTACTTGGCTTGATGCGGAGGTATCTATGGATTTTGGATCGAAATCCATATCCACTATAGTTGGTGGTTCAGTATCTCCCTCAGAAACCACTTCAAATTCTGTTGGGAAACCCAACGACTCCATCTCAACTCCAGTTATCACCCTGCGATTGCCCACTTTATCGTAAATGTCGATCGAGTTCAGCTTCCAAATTCCCTGATGGCTATATCTCGGAATTGTCATTTCACTCTTATAGACACCATCAAGCATATCTCCAGAGACGAGATTATAGCTGCCGATAGAGGATCCCCACTGCTGGTGACATCCTTCAGGAATACATATCAACATCATTGCGTTTTCGACGCCGCTAAGGTCGTCAGTTAGCCGTGTTGTGAACGTAATCTCCTTTGACGAAGTAGAAACATCTAAGACCTTCGGATCGAAGTCGAAGCTCACGATCTCGGGCGGCTGGGTGTCCTGTTTCATGATCTGGTGATTCCCGAAATCATTGCCCGTCGAATCGGCATCGTCCAAGGTGACCGAATGGGACCCGCCTGGAGGATACGTCTGGACCCACCCAGCCTTCTGAACTTCTCTCACAGTGTAGCTTTTTGGTGCCAGGTGATCGAAAGAGTAAGTGCCATCTGCTGATGTAACGGTGGAGTCGATAACTTCCCCTTCGAAGAGAAGTTCAATCCTCCAGCCGGGAAGGCCCGACTCGTCAGCATCTTTGGCTCCGTTATTGTTGAGGTCATTGAACTTCATGCCGGAGATTGAAAAGACTCCGCTGTGGGCGTTTCGGAAGTTGGTAGGAAAGCCCAATGCTGCCATCTCATCTCCGGATAGGTACTTCGAGTTTCCGACCCGATCGCTAACCCTCATGTGGCTGAGCTTCCAGGTACCTGGCTCGCTATACTGAGGAAGATCGATCTTGTACAGGTAAGTCCCTTCGATCTCGTTCCCAGAGATTCGATTATGGGAACTGAACCATGCACCGATTGACTGACTCTCTGATGGGCTATAGAACCGAATGTCTCCCTGATCAAAGCCGCTCAGATCATCGGCGAGGTCCGCAGTCACGGTGATCTCCTGAGACGATGTTGAAGTGTCAACAGCTTTCGGATCGAAGTCGAAATTCGCTATATTAGGCGGCATTGTGTCTCCTATCGATTCTACTTCAAACTCAGTCGGAAAGCCCAATGCTGCTATCTCATCACCGGAAAGGTACTTCGAGTTTCCGACCCGATCGCTAACCCTCATGTGGCTGAGCTTCCAGGTACCTGGCTCGCTATACTGAGGAAGATCGATCTTGTACTGGTAAGTCCCTTCGATCTCGTTCCCAGAGATTCGATTATGATAGCTGAACCATGCACCGATTGACTGACTCTCTGATGGGCTATAGAACCGAATGTCTCCCTGATCAAAGCCGCTCAGATCATCGGCGAAGTCCGCAGTCACGGTGATCTGTCGAGACGATGTTGAAGTGTCAACAGCTTTCGGATCAAAGTCGAAACTCGCTACATTAGGCGCCGTTGTGTCTCCTATCGATTCTACTTCAAACTCAATAGGAAAGCCCAATGCTGCTATCTCATCACCGGAAAGGTACTTCGAGTTTCCGACCCGATCGCTGACCCTCATGTGGCTGAGCTTCCAGGTGCCTGGCTCGCTATACTGAGGAAGATCGATCTTGTACTGGTAAGTCCCTTCGATCTCGTTCCCAGAGATTCGATTATGATAGCTGAACCATGCACCGATTGACTGACTCTCTGATGGGCTATAGAACCGAATGTCTCCCTGATCAAAGCCGCTCAGATCATCGGCGAAGTCCGCAGTCACGGTGATCTGTCGAGACGATGTCGAAGTATCTACAGCCTTCGGATCGAAGTCGAAGCTCACGATCTCGGGTGGCTGGGTGTCCTGTTTCATGATCTGGTGATTCCCGAAATCATTGCCCGTCGAGTCGGCATCGACCAAGGTGACCGAATGAGACCCGCCTGGAGGATAAGTCTGAACCCACCCAGCCTTCTGAACTTCTCTCACAGTGTAGCTTTTTGGTGCCAGGTGATCGAAAGAGTAAGTGCCATCTGCTGATGTAACGGTGGAGTCGATAACTTCCCCTTCGAAGAGAAGTTCAATCCTCCAGCCGGGAAGGCCCGACTCGTCAGCATCTTTGGCTCCGTTATTGTTGAGGTCGTTGAACTTCAAGCCGGAGATCGAAAAGACGCCGCTGTGGACGTTACGGAAGGTGGTGGGAATGCCCAGGGCTTCTACTTCAACTCCGGAAATGTACTTCCAGTTTCCGACGTTGTCTCTGAGTTCAACAGAACTCAGTATCCAGGTCCCAGGCTCGCTGTATCGTGGAAGGGTTATTTTTCGCTCGTAGGTTCCGTCAAGCTCATTTCCAGAAGTTCGCTCGTAAGAGCTGAACCATGCACCGATATCTTGGATCTTTGATGGGCTTTGGAACCTGAAATACCCTTGACTGAAGCCGCTCAGGTCATCAGTCAAGCGTGCAGTTACGGTGATCTCCTGAGGTGATGTTGACGTATCTACTGCTTTGGGATGAAAGTCGAAGCTCGCTATGGCAGGTGTTGTTGTGTCTCCAACCGATTCTACTTCAAACTCTGTGGGAATGCCCAGAGCTTCCAGTTCAACTCCGGAGATGTACTTCCAGTTTCCGGCGTTATCTCTGAGTTCAACTGAACTAAGTCTCCATGTCCCGGGCTCGCTGTATTGCGGAAGGGTTATTTTTCGCTCGTAGGTTCCGTCAAGCTCGTTTCCAGAAGTTCGCTCGGAAGAGCTGAACCATACACCGATATCTTGGATCTTTGATGGACTTTCGAACCTGAAATACCCTTGACTGAAGCCGCTCAGGTCATCAGTCAATCGTGCCGTTACTATTATCTCGCGAGATGAAGTTGACGTATCTACTGCTTTGGGATTAAAGTCGAAGCTGGCTATGGCAGGAGGTTTCGTATCTCCCACCGACTCTACCTCAAACTCTATGGGAATGCCCAGGGCTTCCAGTTCAACTCCGGAGATGTACTTCCAGTTTCCTACGTTGTCTCTGAGTTCAATTGAACTCAGTCTCCAGGTCCCAGGCTCGCTGTATTGCGGAAGGGTTATTTTTCGCTCGTAGGTTCCGTCAAGCTCGTTTCCAGAAGTTCGCTCGTAAGAGCTGAACCATGCACCGATATCTTGGATCTTTGATGGGCTTTGGAACCTGAAATACCCTTGACTAAAGCCGCTCAGGTCATCAGTCAATCGTGCTGTTACGGTGATCTCCTGAAAGGATGTTGATGTATCTACCGACTTGGGATCAAAGTCGAAGCTCAGCACATTCGGCGGCTCCATATCCTCTCCGAGGCCGGTTTGGACCAGCAAAAGACAAGCGACAAAGGCCAGAAATCGATATGAACAAGACAGACGCTCTCCCTCCATAAATTCGGAAGAGCCATAATATCATAAGCCTTTCCCTAAGGCGAGATCTCAGCGTGGTCTTTGGCCAAATTCAAGAGAGCAACACCAAATCGAAGATACAAGACTGGTCCTTCATCGAATTTTTCACCCCCGCCCCCGGACCCACCTGCGCGGATCGAGGGCCCCCCGCCACCGGGCGACGACATCGCGGCCGAGGATGAAGCCTCCTACCCAGAAGGATGCCTCCCCGGATATCACCAGCAGGGACGAGAGGGCGACCTTTCCCGAGTTGGATAGGGGCGCCGAAGGGACGAGGAGGAGGCAGCCATAGAGGAGGCAGGATAGGAGGACGAGGAAGAGGCCGAGCCTCCGCCGCCACCCGCCGCCTCTTATAAACTCGACCAGGCCGTCCTCCGGCGATGCTGGCGCTCTCGCCGGGCCGCCTGGTCCATCCCCCGCCGGAGCCGGTCCGCTCGAAGCCGTCGTCATGTAATCAACCTCGAAAGCCCCCCCGGATCGATACCGTCAGATCGATACCGTCAGATAGATACCGTCAGATCGATACCGTCACCTCATCTCCCGCAGGGCAGCGAGGGCAGAATCGACCCTTCCCCTCATCTCTTCGACGAGCCGCTCGTTCTCCTCGATCCTCCTCCTCCGGTCGACGGCCATCCGCCCCGTCTCCGCCGGCGCGGGCCCCCCGGTCCTCGACCTCGCCGCCACGTTCCTCCTCGGGTCCAGGGCCGCCGCGAGCTCTTCTCTGCCAAAGCCCCTCTCGCTCGGCCGAAACCCGGCGATCCTCTCCGCCGCCCCGTCCAGGTCTTCTATCGTCGGCGTCTCGCCCTTCGCCGCCAGAGCTCCCACGATCTGGTGGGCGGTCCGGAAGGGGATCTTCGTCTTGCGGACCAACGAGTCGGCGATCTCCGTCGCCATCGAGAAGCCCGTGCCTGAGGCGGCCTCCAGCCGCTCTTTATTGAACTTCGCCGACGAGACGGCCCCCGCCAGGATTCGCACCGCCGCCCTGGTCGTCGATATCCCCCGCCAGAGGTTCGGGGTTGCCTCCTGCAGATCCCGGTTGTAGCTCATGGGCAGCGCCTTGTTGATGGTGAGGGCGGCGACGAGGGACCCAAAGACGGTGCCGGTCTTCCCCCGGACGAGCTCGGCGGTGTCGGGATTCTTCTTCTGGGGCATGATGGAGGAGGTCGAGGTGAAGAGATCGTCGAGCTCGAGGTAGCCGAACTCCGACGTACTCCACAAGATCAGCTCCTCGGCGAGGCGGCTGGCGTTCACCATCAGGATGGCGGAGGAGGATAAGGCCTCCAGGAGGAAGTCCCTCGTCGAGACGGCGTCCATGCTGTTCTCGATGAGGCCGTCGAAGGCGAGGAGCTCGGCGGTCCTGGCCCGGTCGATATCGAAGCCGGTGGAGGCGAAGGCGGCGGCGCCGAGGGGCGACCGGTTGACCCTCTGGTAAGAGTCCAAGAGCCGCTCGAAGTCCCGCAAAAGAGCGTCGGCGTGGGCGAGGAGGTAGTGGGCGAGGGTCGTCGGCTGGGCGTGCTGGAGGTGCGTGAACCCCGGGATTATTGAATCGCCGTTCTCGGCCGCCCTCTCGACGAGGGCTTCTGCGAGATCGTTCACCTCGGCCATGAGGCCGAGGAGCTCGCCCCGAAGGGCGATCCGGATGCAGGTCGCCACCTCGTCGTTTCTAGACCTACCGGTGTGCATCCTACCCCCGACGGCCCCGACCCTTGCTATAAGCTCCGCCTCGATAGCCTCGTGGACGTCTTCGCCCTCCCCGAGCCTCACCATCTCGATCCCGTCGAGACCAGCGACGATCTCTGAGAACTCCTCGGCGGTGATGAGCCCCCGCTCCTTCAGCATCACCAGGTGGGCTCTGTCCACCAGGAGGTCCGCCTCGAAGATCTGCCGGTCCGCCTCCCTCGAGGATATGAACTCCAGGACGTCCCCGGAGATCTCGCCGAGCCTCTCACCTCTCAGAAGCATGATCTTCGCCTTCCTCCTCGTCAGGTCGTATAATCTGCGTTGATCTTGACATAGTCGTAAGAGAGGTCGCAGCCGAAGGCCCGTCCCCTCCCGCCACCGAGGCCGAGATCGAGGGTGATCAGAAGCTCTTCGGCCCTCATCGCCTCCTCCGCCTCCGCCAGGACGCCGTCGACGATCTTGCCGTCCCTGACGAGGAATACCTCATCCCCGCCGGCGGCGGAGATCGAGAGGGTGATCTTCTCCGGATCGACCTCCGCCCCGGACCTTCCCGCCGCCGCCACGATCCTGCCCCAGTTGGGATCGCACCCGAAGAGGGCGGTCTTGACGAGGCTGCTCCTCATGACCGTCTTGGCGACGAGGCGGGCGTCCTCTCCGCCCAACGCCCCGGTGACGACCATCTCTGCAAGCTTCGTCGCCCCCTCGCCGTCCCTCGCCATCATCTTCGCCAGCTCCACGCAGACGTAACTGAGGGCCTCTCGGAAGTCTCCTACGTCGGCTTCGACCTTCCCCGTCGCCGTCAAAAGGACGATGTCGTTGGTGCTGGTGTCCCCGTCGACGATCAGCATATTGAAGCTCTCGTCTGCCGCATCCAGTAGGGCCTCCCTGAGAGCCTCCGGCGAGACTCTGGCGTCGGTGTAGAGGAAGGCGAGCATCGTCGCCATATTCGGCTCGATCATCCCGGCGCCCTTGGTGATCCCGGCCACCCGAAACCCGGCGTGCTCGACGGCGATCTCTTTGACCCTAGTGTCCGTGGTCATGATCGCCTTTGCCGCCTCTTCGCTCGCTTCGGGTTCGGATCTGAGCCTCTCCCTCGCCTCGTTGAAGAGCCCGGCCAGGATATCCCGATCGAGGTACCTTCCTATCACCCCCGTCGAGGCGACGCCGATCCGATCCGCCCCGACCCCCAGGTCGCCTGCCAGAAGCCCCGCCATCCACCGGGCGTCCTCGACCCCCCGGGGGCCTGTGTAGGCGTTGGCGCAGCCGCTGTTGGCGATCACCCCCTCGAGATGCCCCCCGGAGGCGAGGAGGCTATCAGAGGTGACTTCCAGGGGCGCAGCCCTGATCCTGTTCTTGGTGAAGACCCCGGCAGCAGGGCCTGAAGCGGCGATGAGGGCGACGCCGTACTTGCCCCGCCGCGCCCCGGCGGCCCTGACGCCCTCGACGGCGCATATCCCCCCATCAATCCTCTTCAACTTCCGACGCCTCCATCCCCAACCCTGCTATGATGTCTCCCCTCGTCACGATCCCCACGAGCCTCTCTTCCTCCAGAACAGGGAGACGGTTTATCCGATGGCGGACCATCATCGACGCCGCCCGCTGGATGGATTCCTCAGGCCCGACGGTGA